>Ga0137363_10000661_pt1 | contig 19024 bp, 17 predicted proteins | sample MadtaG_FD_104800 | JGI IMG/M metagenome (GOLD analysis project Ga0137363, IMG submission 104800) | Vadose zone soil microbial communities from Angelo Coast Range Reserve, California, USA - Mad1_115_16 metaG | ecosystem: Environmental > Terrestrial > Soil > Vadose zone | place: USA: California...
AGAGTGGCCCGGCGCCGTTCGCGCGGCGCCGGGCCGGTACGAATGGAGAGACAATCCGTTCCGATTCGTACCCCCATCGGCGGCGGGCCGCAAGGGGGGATTGGGGGGAGTGGCGCCGAGTAGGTAGCGTCGTGCGGCCGACGCGAAGGCAGGCGACGGTCGGGTTTGCGAGGACGGACTCCCGGCACGCACGCGCCGGGAGTCCGAGTTACGCTGCGCTTCCACTTCAACCCCCATGCTCTCAGACGAACGGCCGCGAGCCACATGACCGGTATGGGAATTCCCCGCCTCACCGTGTCAAAGCTGTTGAACCACGTGGAAACGGGGGTGACCGCGATCTACGACCGCTACTCCTACGACCCTGAGAAACGACGTGCGCTGCTCGCCTGGGGCGTCGAGATCGAAAAGATCCTCAGCGAAGCTAAGCCTCCTCCGTCGCCGGACTCACCAAGGGTACCGGTACGTGATGATGGTCGGCAGCCAACGACCGTGCACTAAGCATGTACGGAGCGCGCGCCAGCCGACCATGAAAAAGGAAAGCGTCTCTGCGGAAGGCGGCGCAGTCGAGGTCGTTCCGTTCTCAACAGGCAAGCAACACCGCTTGAGCGCGGCGCCCATATCTGGCTTCCCTCAGATTCCGACCCGGTACTCGACTTTCTGGGCGTCGGTAACACGCTTCGAGGCGTCGAGAATCTCGAGCGAGACGAGATTGCCCTCCGCGTCATAGTCGAGGATCACCCCGGGCTTGTCTTCGTCGCTCTCGGCAACGACGGCGTCCTCTTTCAGGACTACGGTCAGGGTGTCGGTCGGATGATCGTAAGCGACCTTCATGTGGGCTCCTTCCGGTACTTCTCGACCTTGCTCGTCCGGTAGGCGGTCACGACCTCCGGGGGTTCACGATCGACGTCAACGAAGACCCGCACAAGATACACCTTCTCTGCTGCCTGAGTGTAGTCCCGAGCTTGGAGGACCACTCGTCCCGGTCGGATCATTTGCCGCTGTTCCGGATTCCGGAGCACCCGCTCTACCGCGTCTCGCGATAGCCCCGGCGCTGCATCTCCAGGATCGCATGGGCGCTGATAACGAATCTCTCGATCGGATCGACTGGTGCCACGGCTCGCGTAATGGGCCGGGGCGCGGCGCACGCCAAGTCGCGGGTGTCCAGGAGCAGGTTCACGTACCGGCGTCGATCACCAAGGGCACCACGCGTTCGTGCCCCACGAGACGGCGGGCGTACACGAGACACGCCCGCACGTCATCCGGCTCGAGCCATGGATAGCCCTGGCAAATCGTTTCGGCGCTGTCGCCCGCCGCAAGCATCGCAAGCACGTGTTCGACGGCGAGCCTCCGCCCACGGACAATCGGCTTGCCACCAAAGATCGTCGGATTCACGGTGATCCGCTCCAGGAGCGTGTCTTCATCCATGGGCTCGCCTTCCTTTCGCGGAGAGTCTAGCAAGAGCCCGAGTCGTGGTTCGACCCCCTGTTCAGCCTTTACGGCTATGACGTTCGGGTAGCGGACGACGAGGCCCATCTCCGATCCCAGAACGAGCGTGGAAATGCAGCACCCGACTGACGTAGAGAGCTCGCATCAACATGGCGGATGACCCGCACGGGAGCGCGTTGCTCACCGCGATCGCGGAGCAGGAAGCGCGGATCGCTCGCATTGAGGACAAGCGCGAGCGTGCTCGTGTGCGGCTCGCCGAGTTGCGAGCCGCGGCGGCGACGCTCGGAGCAGGTCTGGCGTCGAAAACTGCGTCGCCGCCGCATCCGCAAGCGCTGGGGCCGCTTACGCCAGCGAAGAAGGTGGCGCTGTTTCGACAGCTCTTCCGCGACTACGCGCGCGCCCGGTGCGTCGGCGTTCGTGAGTTCCTGCGGAAACCTGCCGACTACGCGACCATCGTCGCGACCGTTGAACGGCACTGCGAATGCGGTCCGCGCTGATGGGGCGCGCGTGTCGATCGTCAATGCTTCTTACCGACCTCGAGTCCAGCCCCTGCGCTTCCCGCGTCACCTCCGACCGAGATTCAGCGCGCGAATCCACGTCGCGATCGTATCGGCGCGGCAGCCGAGCTTCACCTCGTCCTCGCGGGCACCCAACACGCCGAGGATCTGCTCGCAGGTGCATCCGCGTGTGTCCGCGGTCGTGATGACCCGATCGGTGCGAAACGCATTGGTCGGCGTGTCGAACATCACGAAGCCGTCGCGCGTGCGCGAGCCGCTGACGATCGCGTAGCGTTGCATCCCGAGGTGGCGCGTCGGTACGCCTTCAGGAATGCGCGACCCGGGGCAGCGATCCTCGCGATCTGGGACGCCGTCATGGTCGAGATCCTCGAGCGTGCAGTCGGCTGAGCAGCCATCGCCGCTCACGGTATTGCCGTCGTCGCACTCTTCGCCGCGATCGAGGACGCCGTTACCGCACACGTTGCAGTTGAGAAGGCCGCGTACGGACGTGACTCGCATCGACGCGCCCGGCGGCTGGCAGAGCGTCCGGTCGTTGCAAGTCGGTGCGGGATTGTCGGGCGTACCGTCGAACGCGCACACCGTGAGCGGCGCCTCGACGGTGCCAACGACGATCTGCACGATGCCGAGACGGATCGCGCTTCCACCCGTGTGCAGATCGACGCCGAATCGGTTGCAGGTCGAGAGGTCGACGAGCGCCAGTACCGTCGGATCGGTGAAGGTCGCCTCCACGGGTTTCTGCGGGCACTCGGCGGGTCGCGAGACGGGCATGCTCCCGATCCGTACATCGTTGATCGAGAGGTCGAGGAACGACGGTACGGTGTCGACGTCGGCGTTGAGGATGCGGAAGGTGACGCTGGTGACACCGTTCACGGCCGTCGGTGCGGGGTGGGGCGTTGCCTTTGCGGTGCGCTGCAGAGTGGGCGTCGCACCAGGTGTCTCCGTCCTGCGTGCGGTCGATGTCGCGCTGACCGCTGCCGTGCGTGTCGCGCTCGGTGTGGCGGTCACCCTCGGAGTCGTCGTGCCGGTCCGCGTCACGGTCGCGGTCGTCGTCGCGGTGGCAACCACGGTGGCGGTCGCCGCGAGTGTCGGCGTTGTGGTCGGGGTCTGAGTCGGTGAAGCGGTCGGTGTTGCCGTTGACGTCAGCGTTGCGGTCGACGTCGGCGTTGCCGTCGATGTCGATGTGGCCGTGTCGGTCGGCGTCGCCGTTCGAGTGGGTGTCGGCGTCGAGGTCGATGTCGGTGTGACAGTTGCCGTCGGCGTAGCGGTCGCTGTCGCCGTTGCGGTTGTGGTCGGTGTCGCGGTTGCCGTCGGCGTCGGTGTGTCGGTCGGCGTCGCTGTTTCAGTCGGCGTTGGCGTCGGTGTCACGGTCGGTGTGACGGTCGCAGTCGTCGTCGTCGTCGGCGTCACCGTCACTGTCGGTGTCGCCGTAGGCGTCGGTGTTGCCGTCGCCGTCAGCGTCGGCGTGGGCGTCGGAGTCGCCTCACTGGTGAACACTAACGACTCCGTGAACGTCACGAAGGAATCGAAGCCGAAAGTGTTGTTGTATCGCGCCGTCACAGTACGGCCGGCGGTCATCGTACCGCCCTCGTCGGCGATAAACACCTTGACGACGATGCGGTCGCCGATGCCGAACAACGTCGACGACGGGCTGGCGCTCCATATCGTGTCACTCGCAACCGACGTGAGCTTCGTCGCCGAGTCGGAGCCGAGAATGATCGCGCCCTCGGCGCCTCCGGTGTATCGAACGACCCTGGCGAGAAAGCCGGCGTTCGAGAGGCTGGACGTCGTGAACCCTTCGATGTCGAAGGTGATTGGACCGGCGATCGTCACGGCGGCGGCGAGCGCGGGCGATACCCACGCGATCGCGGAACCGCCGGCGGTCTGCGTCACTTGCATGGTCGCCGGCCCGATCGCCGTGTTCGTCGTCGCGTTCGTCGTCGCGATGCCCTGGGCTCTTTGGAGGTCCTGGTAGCCAGCGAGGTTCGCCGTCGTGCTTCGCATGTGCAGCGTCGTCGCCGCGGTCGCGAGCGACGGCGGCCCGAGCACGGAGCCGACGGTCGCGAGCAGTAGGGCGCACGAACGGACCGATCTGACAATCCGAATGCGGTACGCACGCGTCGGTTGCATGGGCTCTGCTCCTGGGCGCTCCGGGGAGATAGCAACCGTGAGGCCGCCGCGCCGATATCGAGTCTGAACGGTGAATTGATACGCTATGCGCTCGCAATGAGCCTATCGACGCGATGTTAGCGCGACGACGAATTGCGACGACGGCGCTACCAAGTGTCCGACCGTCGCGAAATTGCCGGTGTGTGATCAAGCGTCTGCGCAAGGCGCTTATCGACCGCTGTAGACCCTGCTGGTCCGACCCGCGACGCGACTCGCGGCCGCGGCGACTACGCGTACAGTCCGCAGTGGAAGCGGCGAGGCGACTGGTGCGGGCTCTCCCGCCCTCTACCCTCTGCCAGTGCCGTCCGACGCAGGTGTCGAACGTGCTCCGTACCGTCGTCTCGCTCGCTTTGCTACGAAGCCGCGCAGAACGCGGCGCTGCGGCGCCTTGCGTGCGTCCACAACGCACGCTACGTGCGCCGCATGATCCCCACGCTCGTGCTTGCGCTGCTTGCATGCCCCTCACCGGCGGCGGCGACAACGTGGAAACGGCAACCGAGGTGCACTGTTCGGTGGCGAGATCGTCGAATGTGCGCCAGAAATCGAGCGGAAGCAAAAAAAGCGCGAGCGAGCTCGTGCTCGCCCGCGCCCGTTCAGATCAGATCAACCTGCGATCAGCTGCACACGAGATTGGGATTACCCGCCGCCGGTGCGCTGCTCCACACGCACTGGTAGCCGGCCGTGCCCTTCGCGCTCGTGCAGGTGGCGGTGAAGCCCGTCGTGCCGACGAGCGCGACCGTGACGCTGACGTCCCCCGACTGCACGAATCCCGGCAGGCTGGCCAGCGTAGTCGTGTAGGCGGAATTGCTGACGAAGTACGCCTCTTCGGCCGTCGCGCTGTTGCGACAGTCGCTGGCCGAGCGCGCGTCGAATCCCTTCGCGCGGTAGGCCGCGAACTGCGGGATCGCGATCGCGGCGAGGATGCCGATGATGGCGACGACGACGAGAAGCTCGATGAGGGTAAAGCCCGACTGCGTTTGCGATCGTTTCATGACTCCTCCTATCCAGGGCGCCGCGGTGACGCCGGATGAGATGTTTGACGCTGCCAGGCAGCAAGGGTGATGCCAGTACGATCGTCGTGTGCCGCCCTCCGTTCGATCCGGAAAAGCATCGCGGCGTCCGCCCGAATGCCCACAGCTCGCCACTTCGTATGCCCGTGCATATCGGCGACCCGTTACGAGACGCGCCGCGAGAAATGTCAGTGTTCGTCGCGGTGACAAATCGTGTCCGTCGCATTTGTGACGGACGATTGACACGCTCGATGGCGGTGGACACGGCGCGGTCGCGGAACTGGCGACCCGGATGCGCTCTCGGTTTCGTGCGTCGCAGTGAGCGACGGCCTGATGCTCTACGCTGCTGACATCACAACGGCGGACTACGTGACGGGCGCGTTCCTCGCGCTCGACGCCGCCGAGCCTGTCGACGACGTATGGTGGCTCAGCGTGCATGGCATCTACCGCGAGCGACCCTGCGCCGCGGTGATGCGGCAGAGCTGACGCTGCCCGCATCGACAACCGGCGCCGCCGTGACGGGGACGGCGGCGCCGATGATCAGGGCGTTTACGGACGAGACATGCTCTGCGAGCTGGGACGCGTTCGCGGTTGAGCGCCCCGGACAATCTCTGCACGATATCTGCACGAAGGCGACAGCCAGCGCCGCAGTGGTCGTGCTAGCGGAATGGGTCCGTACCACAGCTCGGCGCTCACAGGCAGGCGTTTGGCTGCGACGCCGACGGTCGCTGGCAGTGGCGCACCGACGGTGCGGGTGCCGGCTTCAGTCCACTCCATCCGACGCGGCACGACCTACCAACGCTGGAGAATCTGTGGTGCCAGCGTTAGGAGAAATACTGCCTCACCTACCCTCAGAAACTCCGCCGAGGTCCGAGGCGGAACTCTTATCTTCGGAATCACCTCTCGCCATCCGTCCGGCGGATCCTAGACACGTCAGCGGTGTCGCGGCACCAACGCTCGTGGCCGCCGGGCGGTTTGTAAGTTGGGTGGAAACAACTCTACGACAGGATTGGCGTCGGCTAGGTCTCCGCACGGCTCTAGTCGCCGTGATGCATATCGTACGCCTCGTGTCGAGTCATGAGTGCAGCTCCTGTGGACTAGACCGAATCTCGTGACGATGAGGTCTTGGTGCGATGTCTTCGCGTTGCCCGAACTGAATCTTGGGACGGGCGGCGAACACCGAATCAGACGCCGAGCCGCTGCTTCCATTGCGTGAGCCAATCGGCGCGCTGTTCGTAGCCGATGATCGCGGCGGTGTTACGCGTCACGTGGCCGACATTGACCAGTGCACTGACGGCGACAAGATCGTCGGCGTCACAGTATGGCAGGCAGCCAGAAACCCGAAACTCAGTTGCAGCCACCGCGAGCGCGTGGAACGGGTCCACCACAAGATCGGGGTGGTTCAAGAGATCAAGGCCGCAGAAATTACCGATCGATCCGTAGCTGCTTCGCCCGGTGATCTGCAGCAAGCCGCGGCCGCGAAACGCGTACCCGTCATCGCTCGGATACATGGCATTTCCCATCCGCCCCCCGTAGGCGAGGTTGCCAATCATCCGCTGGTTGGCCGCGTGCTCTGGCGTTCGTCCATAGTCTTGCGCTTGTTGGCTGGAAAAATGTGTCGGCCATTGCTTCAGGAGAGCATCAGCCGCATAGTTCAAGCCTTCAACCATTTCCTTTCCCGTGCCCGATTCGTGACTGATCTGGGCCATGAAGTGGGCCAGACGCAGATCGTTATCGATACCACACTGTCCGAAGGCGTTGGCCTGCGTGGTCAGGATGCCCGAAACGAGATCGGAGGGCGCCGCCGGCCATAGCGCATCTAAGTCGTCCTTCGCGAGAACTCTCATACGGATCTCCCTCGCACATCCCGTAACGTCCTGATGGTGCGCCTCGCTTTTTGTTCCATCACTTCCAGCTCGTTTCGCGTCTCAAGGGCACAGATAGCGCCGCGTGTAGGATTCGACATTAGCAGCCCACAAGAATGGCGCATGACATTGGTCGGACGTCACCTCCCTTGAGCGCGTCGATCATCACAACGCGCTCACGGGACTCCTTTACGCTGAAGCTGCGCTCTCTTGCTAGAGCATTATAAGGACGTCACCGGCGTGGACACGCGCCGGGTCAGTGCAAGCGCAGACGGTGGCGTGCAGCCGTCATAATTCGATGTCTATGACCGCGATCGGGACCTGGCCGGCATTCGTCGCAGCCGTGTCACGCCGGATTGCAACGATACGCCAGCCGCTCGATATCTTTTCGCTCAGGATCGCCAGCGCCTTCTGAAACTCTACATCCGTTTGCGCCGACAACGCGAATGTCACTGAATCGTCTGACATGATTCGTCTCCCTATGGTCCCTATTTGCTCACGTCAGCGAGCCGGCGAATGTCCGCAACGTATCGAGTCGTTCTTTGTTATCGCCGGTCGCCGATGCATGGTTGATCAGAAATTCTCTCTTTTTCGCCGTTGACATCCCGGCGGGGTAGCTCGTGTCCGTGAGCAAACCCGCCGTGCGCGCCTGCGCGAGCATCGTGTCGAGCTGCGTGTCAGTCGCGCTCGCGGCCGCGGCGGCAACCTTATCGTTCAACTTTTTCGCTTCGGCGCGATTTTTGTCGGAACTCTGAACGAATTGATCGAACGCCTTCGGGTCGACTCGTTTGCCGAGTGTTTCGCGGATCGAAGGTTGCAGCGCTAAATTCTCGGCGGCTTTGCCGGTCGCGAAGAACTGCGAATAGTCGTATACGTTGCCGCTGTTCCCGCCACTGCCGCTCGTTCCGCCTGTCCCGCCCGGTGCGGTCGCGACGCTGAAGCCGCCCTCGAGCGTGGCGATGAACGACGGGACTCTCAAGGCGTAGCCATCGAGGGGCCCGCTCCCTGAAACAGAGCAATCTGGCGGCGCCTTTGGATTCGTCGGACCGAATATCGGGGCGTATGCGAACTCCTTCCGCTTGTATCCGAACTGAAAAGAATCGGGGAAGGCTCCCGCCGTCCCCGACCATGCGACCTTGAGGCCGGTACCGCTATCGGTCGAGAAGAAGAACGGCCGGACCTCGTCGTTCTTTTCGGTTCCGATCAGGTGCTCTATCGCCCAAGCCTTAGGCACTTCGGCGACGCAGATCCGCGACTCGTCTTCGACGGGAGGCGTCGTCGTCGACGCGTCCGTGAAGTTCGTCGCGGCGCGGCCGCCCGAGAACACCGCGGCGACGTTCGGCGCGAAGTAATTTCCGTAATAATGGAACCCGCCGAAGACGGGCAGCATCCGCCCGCCGATGAACGTCGGCGCGATCAACCCTTCGAGACGCGTGATCCGGATCTCGGCCGTTGGCGGTTTCGTATCGATGTCCATCCCAATGTTGGTCTTCGTGAAGAACAACATTCGGTTGTAGCCGATTCCACAGCCGCACGCGCCGATTGCCAGCGCGGCGGCGGCAAGTGTAGTCCTCGTTCGGCGTCTCATTGCGCCCCCTCTCGCGGTGTTGTCGTTCGCGGTCCCGATCCGACGCGAATGTTCAGCAAATCCGCGCCGGCATGGTCGATTTGAACGGACGTGTTGCTGTCGACGATTTCGACGCTCTGGTTGCGTTCCCATCCCAAGCTGACGAACGGATCGTGGTGCCATACACCGGCGCCCAACCCGCAGAGCGATACGCTGCGCACGATGCCTTTCGTGCCCTCATTGACCGGCGTGACGCGCATCGCGATGTGGCCGACGCCCCACACGTGCATGGTTCCGTTGCTCCCGTCCGAGTACACGACAGCGCAGCTGGTTAGCAGCGCACCCCACGCGACGACGACAAGGATCGTTACCGTGTTTGCTCTCGAGACCATAAAATATGAAATGGACGGCGGGTCGTAGGATAGTTCGAGCGCGCTGTCAAGCGTCGCGCTTTGCCATACGACAGTCGGACGTATCACTTCGACACAACGATGCTCGTCTGCGCCATTTCGATACAATAATTTCGCTAGGCGGAGCTGTGTGTGGCGCAAACGACGTCGCGGCGCGAGCCGACTTATGATAAATGCCCCTGTGCGGAGGAAGTCATCATATGGCGAGCGACGTCAACGGTCAGCTGCTCGGCATCACCGGATTCATCGCCGCCGCCGGCGCGCTCGGCACGGCCGCGTACGGACTCGTTGACGCGTCCAAGGCGTTCCGCGGCGGTATCTCCAACGCCGGATTCGGCGACATTCGCGCCGCGATCACACCACTCATCGGCGGTGTCGGCCCCGGGTCGCCACGCGTGTTCGGCAAGCAGGACGTGCTCGCGACGTTGCGTGCCGGCTGGCTGAACGGGATGGCGAAGGCGGATCAGAAAGCGGTCGCGAAGTCGCTGATCCGCATGGGTATAACGCCCGACAACGCGCAGCGACTCGCCGATGAGACGGGCGTCGACGCCGCGACGCTGCGAACCGTCGCGCAAAAGATTCGCGACGGCACACCGTTGCAGGAGAACGAAGTCTCGGTGCTCGGCCGTTTCGACGCGATCGTGAGCGCCGTGCTCGACGAGGCATACGAGCGCGCCGATCAGCGGTACCGGAATTGCTGCAAAGCAGCCGCGCTCGGCGTGTCGATCGTGCTCGGCATCGCCGGCGCCGGCGTCATCTACGCCGCGTCCGGGCCGTATTGGCTCTTGGAGGGGGCGCTTGTCGGCCTGATTTCGACGCCGCTCGCGCCGGTCGCAAAGGATCTGTCGACGGCCCTCAACGCCGCCGTGAAGGCCGTTGGGGTCGTGAAGCGCTGACGCGATGACGGTCTATCTCAACTTCCGCGCCGGGGCCGTCGGCGGCGGGGTCATCGATCCGTACGTCCTCCGCGGCGACGGCACCGTGAAGCCCGTCGCGCTCGCGACCGTCGACTGGCCACTCGTCGGCGCGCTCGTCACGGGCCGCAACGTTGTCTTCGGCGTCCACGGCTTCAACGTCAACTACGCCGCCGGCGCGGACACGCTCGGCCAGCTCGACAAGTACTTCGCGTTCGGCAACACTGAGGTGTTCGTCGGCGTGCTCTGGCCCGGCGACTCCTGGATTCCGGTCGTCGACTATCCGTTCGAGGGGAACGCCGCGATGAAATGCGGCCAGCTGCTCGCCGCGTTCTGCGCGCGTTGGTTCGCGCAGGCGCAAAGCCTGTCGTTCGTCTCGCACAGCCTCGGCGCGCGGCTCGTGCTCGAGGCCGTCGAGCGTCTCGAGCGGCGCGTACGTGTCGTTTGCCTCACCGCCGGTGCCGTCAACCGCGACTGCCTCGTCGCCGAGTACGCGGATGCCGCCGCCAACGCCAACGCCATCTCGCTGCTCGCGTCACACCGCGACTTCGTCCTCAAGCTCGCGTATCCGATCGGCGACCCGATCGCCGATCTGCTCCACGACGACCACACGCCGTTCCAGCCGGCGCTCGGCTACGGCGGCCCGACGCCGCCGACGCCGCCGGTCGTCCACCTGCCGTGGCAGATCCCCGATGGCAACGACTACGGCCATCTCGACTACATGCCTCCGAGCGGCGCCGCGCAGAATCCCCCGACACCACCGAAGTGGATGCAGGTCGCCGACTTCATGAAGCGCGCGGTCCAGGGCGCCTCGCAGACCTGGCCGTAGTCGCCGCGCAGCGACGTCGCGCTCGCATTCACGTCGGTCGCAATCGGTTTCGCGTTTGCGAAACCGGGCGCGAGACCACGACGCGGGCGTGGCGCGTCAGCTCACGGGCACGTCGTCAAGAGCGCCGGGTCCGCCGTGTACGGATTCACGTTGGGCCCGTTTCGGACCGAAACACTAGCTTTACGTGATTTGCTCTCGGGGTAGCAATACACGCCCTTGGCCGCGTGCTTACCTGAGCACCGACGAACCAAGAGTCCCGAAGTGCGCCTCCGAACCCATTCAGCGTTCGCGTATTACCGATGCCACTGTCGTTCTCGATGTTCGCACTCGATCGAAGTGCCTCATATTGGCGCACACATTCACATTGGCGCGTATACGTGACCATCGCCACGCAGAGATTGACGCCTCGACCGTTGCAGTCGTATATAGCTCCCCGTGGCACCATCGCCGTTGTCGACTGTCATTCATTTGCCGACATTTGCCGAGCGGTACGTCAGCCGAGAGGACTGTCGCAATGCGCTCATATCGATTCATCCGGGCCAACGGTGAGTCGCAAGTCCCTTATCGCTACTACCAAGTCCACCCCGCATGCGTGACATACAGAACTATACGACTTATAGCGCTCCGACCGTATTGTTCGCGTTAACCGTAGATACCCCATGAACGACATCGCACGCGACGCGGTTTCAGTCGCTGACATTCGCGATAATGGTGTTCATGCCGCTCAGACGTTGCCGTACTACTTTGCCGCTGCCGCGGGGCTTGTATATGCTGTCGGGTTTCTCGTCGAGTTCACATTTATGAATTCCCTCGGCATCACAGATAACCTGATCGAACCTTTTAAGGCGAAGTACATCTACATTGGATTCCTGTGCTTGCAATATCCGGCAAGCATGATCTTGATGCTTCTCTGTCTTTTGAAGCTACGTCGTGGCATTACCCGCAATATCAATGGAAGTTCTCGTACGCCGAGCACGGAAGAATCAATTAGGCTAAGCGTATATGGTCCCTCGGCTAGCTTATTTGCTATATTTCTGACGGCCTTTTACTTGCTGATCGCATTCGCACGACACGACGCACTGACGACACACACGCATACGATGATGATATTGTTAACATTGTGCGCGCTCAGTCCGACAGCGGTCCTTGGTGCGTTCTTTTCCCTCAGTGGCAAATTAATGAAAGGTCTTACGGCAGATGCCGCTCAACGGCGCTCAGCTCTTACGAAGCGTATCGAGCATGTTCTTACCTCCACATTAGAGCGTAGCTCTCACGAACGCGTCGAGGAAGTAGTACGCGTATTCGAACTTAACGATACGCATCCTCAACCATGGTTTACGTCGATACTCGCCCGCCTTTTCACAACGCGCCGGTCGACGTGTTTGGTGGGTTTTCTATGGGCATTGAACTCGTTTGCGACCTGCTGACCTATCGCGGTGATGGCTGAACAAGGACCAGGCAATGCTCACGAAGGATCTTCGGCACACCATCCGCCCCCGTAGGCTTTATCTACACAAATAGATGAGTCCCCCTCCTCTAGGAATTGACGGCGCGAGTCAACGTGGGATACCTGCACTGCTTCTGCTGAGCCACGCCAAGCGTGGCTCCTGCACTCGAAGGGGGAGATCATGCGACACTCGCTAGCAGTAATCGCCTCGTTTGCGATCACGTCGATCGTGCCGATTGGTCTGTCGCGCGCTACAGACGCGCCTGCGAACGGATCTCTCGGACATTGCATACACGAGGACGATCCAATCTATTTTGGCCCGGAGGGCCTGATCGTCCACATGGACGACCTTAATCACGACGGTCAGTTCCAAGTAAGTGAGAGCGATTACGGAGACACAGCGCAGCGTGAAGGATGGTATTGGTTCGGCAAGTGGATCCGAGATACCAAGCTCAACCAGCCGTGGACGGACAATCCACCGCGCCAACTCACGATCGATCAAGTCCTCGCGCTGCTCGAGCCAGACGGGAACGGCGTGTTTCGACGTGCACCGAAATACGATCCGTATTCCGACTACGGCCTCACGCACGATCAGCTGGTCCCATTGGTTGCTGCCATGGGTGCCTGGGGGCGGAAGGAACCGCTGCAGCGCTTGTGGGATGCGCTCCCGGAAGACTTTGCAGGCAAGCACGCGTTCGGCCCGGACGGGCGCTGGCTGAACGTATTCGGTCAGCCGATGTCGCATTGCGACGACATCAAGAAACGGGGCTGTAGTCCCCAAGGCGATTGTTCGCTCAAAGTCGACACCACGGACTGTTCGCCTCAGGAAGATGCGAGAGACTGTTCCCTGAAAGTGGACACGCGGGACTGCTCCCTTCAGGAAGACACGCGGGACTGTTCACGCGCCGCAAACTGCGGCCACGACGGGTGTCCCTGCGAAGTCCGAGGCTGCCCGGGATCGTGTCCCGATAGCTGCAGCGATCAATGTGCTTGTCCGCAAGGCTGCGGTCCGGAATGGTGGAAGTGCTCGTATCAGAGGGTGTGCGTTGCCGACCTAAACTGTGCAGCCGCCAAAGCCGATTGCGAACGAATCAAAGCACCGGAGGAGGCGGCCTGCGGCGTACTTCAAGTCGCGTGCAACTTGGCTAAGGGGACTCAGAACGACATCTACCGAGCCGTAAAGGCCAAGTGCGAAGCCGAGAAGGCAGCGCAGAACGTGTTGTATGTCGCCGACAAAGCCAAGTGCGAAAGCGAGAAGGCGACGCAGAACACGTTGTACACAGGGCAAAAAGCCGGATGCGAGATCAAAAAGAGCAGCCAGAACGCTCTGTACAAAGTCGAACATGACGCTTGCGAAACCAAAAAGACTATTAACAAGTTTTTGTGCGAGGGCGACAAGGCTGCCGCTGCAGCGCTCTGCTACGGAACGCAATTCAGGTTCACGGGCGATCTGATCGGACCATCGACAGTCAACACGTTCATTCAGGCCGGTGTCGACCCCCGTTCGTCGAATCCGCTCGTGAATACGGAAGTGTCGTTGTACCCACTCGCCGGAGATACGGAGATCTTGGTCAACGTCGGCATTTTGCGCGACAAGGCGCAGTACGACCGTGATTTCGTCGATCCTGACTTGAATCTTGGCGTGCAGATACTCATGTCGCGTATCTTCGCTCCGAATCCGGCGAACCAAGCGGCGGTGGCCGCGTATCAAGCACGCGCCCACAGTTACGGCTCGTACTTCAAGGCCTATTGCTCAGCGTACGGACCGATGACTGCCGCCGAGATGAAACACGCCACAATCAGAAATCGCATCGAAGCCGGGATCCAGCAGGGTTGGGCCCCGGACGTAAACGGGCCGTACGGCGCACTGCGCTGGTATCATCGCTGGACTGCGGGCTCGAATCCCAAGCTGGCAGCGATGTACCAGCCGATTCTCGAAAGCTTCGTGCCCTGAAAGGGCCCACCATTACGCAAGCTCCTCCGTCAAGGACACGATGCATAAGTGGACTCCGACGGGGTTAGGGGCCGGGGCAAGAAGCACGCAAGGAGGATGCGGCCGGCGCGTCGTGCGGCCGGCGGTCGTTGTGAGCAGCCAGTCGTCGGTCAGCATTTGCACCTCGGTGAGCGAGGCGAAGACATACACGTCGAACACTTCGTCGCGATAGGTGCGGTTGAAACGCTCGATGAAGGCCTCCTTATCGGGCTGGCATTCCCGAGTTACGTTCCGCCCGGACGCATCACGGACAGCACGCTGTACATCGTCCAACATAGTCGAGGGCATTACCTATGGTTTAGGGGTACGCCCCGTCGCCGAGGTCGACACATCGCTTTCATGACAATGAGGAGATCACACATGAGATGTTCTCTTTGGGCAACGGCGGTGGTTCCGATTCTGTTCGTCTCATGCCAGACAATGCGATTAGCGCCAACGAGAGAGTCTCGCGATGAGACACTCATTTCTCGAAGTCTTGGGGCACGATCGCAAGCTTGCTCGCCTAACCTGTGGAGATCCCCGGTAGAGACAGGAAGTACTGGCGTCCTAGCCTTGCTCAAGGATGTTCCGGTCACGACCAAGTGGGCCGACTTGCCTGTCGCAATAAAAGCGGAGCTACGGAAGTTGGCTGCAGATCGCTTAGCTGCTTTTCGCACGCGCTGGGCTGGAGAGGCACTCGCCAAGAAGGAGACAATCTTGCTCGGGTGCCCGACCGTAGCGATGACGACGGCAATCGACGACTATTATCGTAAGACTTACGACACAGTCGTCCCGATGACATTCTCGCTCAAGAACATCAAGAGCGTCGCTTTCGCGCGTGCTCTCGTACGCCACTACCTTGGTACGATCGCCGCAAATCGCGCGACCATGACTTACCCGACGGGCAAGCTGCCCAATCGCGACTGGGACGGCGCATCGCCTTTCGATTCGGTCCGCCTACCTGACAAGCGCACGTTCGAAGATATCAAGGCGTACAATGCACAGGTCGTCAGGGATTTGAGAAGTATCGACGATGCAGCACTCGACAATCTGGCCACAATGCTGAGGCAACGCGTGCTATTCGACGCACGTGCGCACGCCGTAGGCGCATTCAGTGGAGACAGCTTCGGTGGCGGTGATATGGAGACAGCATGCGAGATCGTCGGCCTAGACTATGACATCCTTGGAGGCTATCAGCTGGACAAGGGACGGCCGACGATATTCGCGAGCGACGACGAGGTACTCCGTGAGACAAACGCGCTCTACCTTCATAATACCGAACTGAGGTGGCTCGACGTGGGGACGTTGGCATCAGCGTTAAAGCTCACACTTTGCAGCGGTTGGGGGCCCGACCGGATTCAAGAACTCGTCGGAGATCCCGCCACGAACGACGTCGCCAAAGGGATCATCCTCCTCCAACAGTGGTGGATAGAGCGAGTCTTGGCGAGCGCGGACGCGCAAAAGAAATGCTCAGTCTACTCGTCGCAAGACCGAGCGCTTATCTGGGAGGCATTCACCGCTGATCAGCACAGCAACAACGACAGTTCATCGTCGATGGACACTTACCAAACTCAGCTCAACATCTATCGCGATGACAAGACCGCACAGTACCGCCACACCGCAACACTCGCGCTACGGCAGGTCTTTCCCAACGATTCTGTCCTTACGTCCGCGGAGCACCAGCGGGTCGTTGCAGCCATCAATGCGGAGACGGCCTTCGGCCTCCTGCCTTCGAAAATCGCCGTGGCGATTGATGCCGCTCAGGGCAAGATTAATGGGCCCGCAGCGACGGTATGGAAGCACGCCGTTCAGGTGAACGTGGGAAGGATTGGTGGGAACTACAACCCGAACGACGCTGTTCGCCCACGGGATGAAGTGGCAGTTACCACCATGTTCGGAGAGGTGAAAACGTGGATAGCGAACCAGTATCAAGGTTACCCGATCGAAATCGTCTCCCTGTTTCCCTACATTTCCTTGATCATAGACACAAGCAACAACGCGGTTACCGACTCGACGGCAACGATTAGGTTCGGTGTAGGAACGTCGCGTAGCAAGATGGAGTACTATAGCTTGCTCCTCCACGAGTTGCGGCACGCGGTGTATTATGCCTGGAAGGTCAACGCCCCCGACAAATCGAAGGTCAAGGAGGACGAAGGACCGGTCGCGGAGGGCTCTGGTGTCGCAGTGGAGGCGCTCTTGCTCGAGCTGTTCGTCAAACAGACACTGAAGAACGATACGGCCTATGCGCTCTACGCGCTAGACTATGGCATCCGGGACGCGCGCTACGTGGCGACGACCGATGCCACGCTTCAAAGGTACTTCCGGAGTAGCTGCGGAGGTGCACACGAAGCGAATACTCTCGACTTCGCCAGAGGAATCGGCATGGCCTACGGGCTCACGGGCCTCTTGGCTGATAACATGGCCCTACGCGCGCATGCGGGAACGCAGTACTTCCAGTACATCTCCGGCGGCTTGCCAATGCTCGCCGATATCGCGTACTTACAGGACCACACGGACCCAAGCAGGCAGCGCCGCATAGATCCCTTCGTTCTGTTCGCCTGCGGACTCAACACACCGCGACGTGACGCGGCATATATTGGTGCACTCAAAGTATGCATGCATCTGTAATTGCCGTCACGCACTCAACCCTAAGAAAGGTCAGTAGCCTCTCGGACTCTCGCGATGGTCCCAAAGGGTACGTTTCGGGCCGTGGCCGAACCGGCGTACCTAGGGAACCTCTGCGCAAGTGATTTCGAAGCGAGAAGCGCGAGCCGCCGCGATCGCAAGGCGCGGGGCCCGCGTGAGCTCCCCTTCGCCGGACACCGCGTGTTAGTAGACTCCCCGGATGATTGACGTTGGCCCCGTAACGCGACACTCCGCAACTAGAGCCTCGCGCTGGCCGGCCGGAGCGCCGGGGGCAATGTCACGGGCTTCCGCTCAACACGTCGACCAGCTCCGCGACAACCTGCAACTCACCCTCATCGCCCGTGAGCACAATGGACTTGAAGTCGGAGTTTGCCGGTTTCAGGGTGATGCGGATGTGGCGCCAGGAGTCACCGCGCTTCGCCTTCTCGCTCTCATAGCGCTTGACGGTGTAGCGCTCCCCGCTCTCGGGGTCAGTGGCGTCGCGGAGCTGCACGAGCACGGTCTTGCCCTGGCGCGCGCCTTCGACGGGCGCGGCGAAGAGACACCAGGCACCATCGGGAATGGCGGGCTGCATGGACTTGCCGACGACTTGGGCAACGAACATGCCGGGGCGGAGGCGGCGCCGGGTCTCGACAGCGACCCACTCGGAGCCGTCGTCCTCGATCCGTTGCGGATCGCCGAAGCCACTGGCCGCGGCTTTGAGCAGCACGAGTGGGACGCAGGTAACGTAGCGTTCCCCGGGCTTGGGCTCGACGATACGCAGCCGCGCTGGTAGAGCCCCCCGAGACTTCATTCCCAGTTCCGCTTCACCCTCAGTGCTCCGCAATCGTCGATATGCCTCCGATGCCATCCACGCAGTGACGATCTTTTGGAAGGGCACATCGTTCATGAAGCGTACGAAAATCTCCTCGTTCTGGTCCATGCGCTCCACGAAAAGCCGCTCCAACAGGTTCTTGAACACCAGCTCGAACTTGTCACCCGGATTCACCGCGGCCGCCTGCCGTAGCCCGTCGTCGGCCATCGCAGCCTCGACGATCTGATCGAAGAAGAGCTGGTCGGCCTGGTTGAAGTCCGTCCCGAAGCGCTCGTTCACGACGTCGATCAGCTGCGAGAGCGGTACCGACTGCGATCGTACGAGGCCGCTGCCGACTTCCGTAGGGCCGTCGAGGCGTCGTGAATCCCCGTCTTGCAACGAGATCGAGCCTTCGCTGATCTTCTGCAAACGGTAGTACTCAAGCCTCACCTCATCATCGAATTGATAGGCTGGGCTGCTCTTGCGTCGCGGAAGTTTCGCCGAGAGGTGTCGGAGGAACACGTAGAGCCGCTCGAGGTCCGAATCCTGGTACGGGATCACTTGGCTCAGGAAGCCATAGAGATTCCGAAACGCCTGCACCTTGCCGCGCCAGAGCTCTGCCTCTTCCTCGTTGTCTTTCTGCCGCACAGTAAAACGTGAAACCGCCGGATCGAGTGCGGCATTCATCGCCTGATGGTCCATCGCGCTCTGTCGCGGCTTCGGTTTGAAGTATACTGCGCAGAAGCGCTCGACCTCCTCGGGCAGGTAGACGCCAGAAGCGTCCAGTTCACCTCTAATCTGGTACATGCGGGCGGGGTCGACCTCCTCGCCCATCTCTGCACCCTCGTAGTAGGTCTTGAATGCTTCTCGGATCTCTTGGCGGTCGTTCACGAAGTCGAGAACGAACGTGTCTTCTTTGAGGGGATGGATCCGGTTTAGACGCGAAAGCGTCTGCACGGCCTGGATGCCCGCGAGTCGCTTGTCCACGAACATGGTGTGGAGCAGCGGTTGATCGAACCCGGTCTGGTACTTCTCCGCCACGAGCAGGACCTGATATTCCTGCGTCGCGAACTTCTCAGGCAGCTCTTTCTCGCGGATACCGTGGTTCATCCTCTCCTCGGTGTAGGTCACATCTGCGAGCTTGTCGTCCTGCACCATCCCCGAGAAGGCAACCAGCGACTTGATAGCGTAACCCTTCCCCTGGATGTAGCGATCGAAGCTCTGCTTGTAGCGAACCGCCTCCAGTCGCGAACCGGTGACCACCATCGCCTTGGCCCGGCCGCCGATCTTGTGCCGGGTGACGGCTCGGAAGTGCTCGACCATGACCTCCGTCTTCTGAGCGATGTTGTGCGGGTGCAGGCGCATGAAGCGGGCGAGAGCCTTGGCGGCCTTCTTCTTTTCGACCTCGGGATCGCCCTGCGCGGCCTTGAGGAGCCGGTAG
>Ga0137363_10000675_pt1 | contig 18873 bp, 17 predicted proteins | sample MadtaG_FD_104800 | JGI IMG/M metagenome (GOLD analysis project Ga0137363, IMG submission 104800) | Vadose zone soil microbial communities from Angelo Coast Range Reserve, California, USA - Mad1_115_16 metaG | ecosystem: Environmental > Terrestrial > Soil > Vadose zone | place: USA: California...
CGGGCAGAGCACTTTTTAACTGGCGATCTTCTGCGGTGTTCCCGCCGCCGTCCAGATTGGCCTGTGCACGTGCACGTGCCTTGACTGAATTTGATTTCGTTTTTGCATTGACCAATACGACTTGCAAGGGTTGCGCCAGATTGGTTAATTGTTTTGCATCGGGCAACGTGAGCGCGATGCCAAATAAAGCAAAAGCATGCAGTGCGACCGAAAAAATCATCGCCAGCGAAAAGCGCGCCTGCAAACGGGCTAGCAAACTGCTGCCTCCAGCACTTCCATAAAACGGGCATGGATATTCAGATCAAGTAAATCCAAATCAACGATAGCCAATTTGACCAGCGTGTTGGCAGGTGTTTCCGGCAGTGAGGTGACGCGAAAGATGAGCGGGATATTCAATAGCTTCACCAGATTCTCACGAATGACGCTTGCTTCTACCTGCTCCATGCCCTCCTGTTGCAACCAGCGCAAACACCAGTATTTTTCCATGTCGCGCTGAAACTCGTTATAGATGCCGTACATGGTTTCAAAATCACGCATTGCGACAAACAGAGCATCATCATTTTTTGCATATGCTGGCTCGCTGTTGCGCAACATGGCGATGATCTGACGTTGATTCACCATGTCCACATAGCGGCGCAGGGGCGAGCTGGACCACATGTATTGCGACAAACCCAAGCCTTGATGCGGGGCGGCCACCGTACTCATTTTTACCTTGCCGTTGCTTTGTGTGCGATAAATGCCGGCAAAATCCTGCTCGGCAATCTGCCTGCCCCACTCGCTGTTCACCAGTATCATCAGTTCGGAAACCACTTTGTCGATAGGCGAACCGCGCTTTCGTTGCGTGATGCTGACGCGGTCATTCTCGATAAAAAAGTTATAGTCCGTTTGCTGTGCGTTGCCATCGGAAGGCTTGCCGCGCAATTTCTCCAGCGCTTGTGCAAATTTCCACAATAATCTGAGTTCGTTTGCATAAGGGTAATCAAGCTTGCCTGCAGACAGCGTATCTTCATTGAACAGTGGTTCCAATGTGTCGTGGCGCAGGTTGGTGGCGATATGCACCTGCTCCAAGCGGCTCTCGATGTGTTTGATGGTCAGCGTTTCTCCATCCTCCGCATAGCCAACATCAAGATACATGGATAGCGCCGGGCACACGCGATCTGCGCACAAGGTAAAGGCTTGCACCACATGTTCCGGCAACATGGTAATTTTTTGTCCGGGCAGATACACAGTGGAGAGGCGTTGCGCGGCAATCATGTCTCCCGCAGAGCCTTGCGGCATACCTAACGTCGGCGCGGCAATATGCACACCGACGCGCCAGTTTCCCGCAGACAATTCTTCCACGGAAAAAGCGTCGTCAATCTCCGTCGTCGTCGAGTCATCAATACTGAATGCATGCACGCTGGCTTGTGGTAATGGCTCCCATGTATCGAGCTCAATGGGCGGGAAACCCGTTCCCTTGGGAAAATGCTCAAACAAAAATTTTTGCACATGATAATCGTGCGTCGAAGGTATGGCCCCGCTGCGCTGCAATAAATGTGCGGCAGACAAATGCGTTGCCACGCAGGCAGCTTCGAGTGCTTTCGCCTCCAGTGTGTTGCGATCCGGCTGATAAAGCAGTTGTGCAAGCTGTCCGGAAAATTCCACAGGCAGCTCGAAGCGGTTCAGTTGCTCTATGTAACGCGCTTGCAACGCCAGTTGTTGCCGCTTGCGTTCGGCCCCGGCCAGCGCGGCCTTGAGCACGTCGGCAGGTGCCGCGCGATAGCGACCCTTGCCTTTTTTGTGAAAATAAATCGGCGCGTTGTGCAGTCGCAACAAAGCCGCTGCGGACTCCAGCGGACTTGGCGTATGACCAAAATATTCCGTGGCAATTTGCTCAAAACCAAACTCATCTGCCGGACAACATTCCCAAAGAAAATCCACTTCAATGCCGGCGGAAATTGATTCTGCCTGCGCGATGAATTCACTCAAGGCGGGTTGCGTAAAACGTAACATCACGTTGGCGGCTTTAATTTTACTGCGCTTGCCAGACAGGCTTTCAATCTGGAGCGAGGTGGTGTTGTCTGTCATGACACTACCGACCTTGAAATTGCCGTCTTCTTCGTAAAGGATATTCATTGGAGAGAGTGAGAAAATTTGCCGCGAATTATAACAGTTTGGAGTAACGACTCCTGCGCCGATAGCGGACAAAAAAGCCAGCCTGTATCGGCTGGCACGATGGATATTTAGGTTATTGCGCTTTCCATCGCACTATGTGTTTTCGGAATGAATGAACAACAAGTAATACAAAATCAGTTTATCGTGGTGCGTCACATTGCCGAATTCGAGTCCGCTGCTGAAGACTCTGTCCGCATCATGTTTGTGTACATTGCGAATTACTGCCGGAATCTTCACATCGACTTCCTTCTCATCGACTTTAGTCGAAAACGCAATGTTGATTTTGTCACCCTCAATCCCTATACGCACCACTGACTCAATCATGACGCCAATGACACTCAAATTTTTCAGCATACCCAAAATGGGTTTGGTCGTACCGCTAGGCGTGACGACCACCGGAATCGACACTTTCACACGCGGCGCATCACGCACCACGTGTATCTCAACCAGATCGGGATAAGCCAAGTGCACGTGGAGAAATGGTTTCTTTTGCACCTGCAATATTTCAGAAGTGAAAGTAAATTCACTCGTTCCATTGAATCCGCGTACCGTGTACTGATCGCCGACTTGTAGATTTTTCCGGTTTTTCTTGCCGTCAGGCTGCGCCACTACAATACTTTTACCACGAAGGGAAGCGACGTAATCCACCTCGCAGTCGGTTATTCCCTTTCCCAGACTTTGCAGGCTCAGCCCGGCCCCGGCTTTAAGTTTCAAGTCGGGAAAGCTGATGTTCTGATTACCTTTTGAGACTGTCTTGTGGGTCATCACCTGTCACTCCATCTGTCAAATGTTTCCTGTTGATGCGCGTTTTAGAATCGGTTAGATGACTATAGAGTGGTGAAGTTAACATATACCCGCTGTGCACACACAGAAGTAAATAATAAAATACTCCAGTTTTTGCCAAAATCACTATACCAGTTAATAAGAGAAATACCGTAAGCGTGTCCCAAATTGACCCAGGTTTACACTAGCTGCTGAGAATAATTTGCATGTGCTAGCATGAGGCATGCCCGTCAGGAAAATCCCCAAGAGTTACATCTCGGTGACTGGTACGTTTTCCAGCGCCAAGAATGGCAAGTCACTCGGATACGAGTCATTACTCGAACGAGACCTGATGATTTTGCTTGAGTTCGATGACTCCGTCCAGAGCTTTGAAGAACAGCCCGTCAAAATTCCCCTTGTAATTAACGGCAAGAAACTCAAGTCATACGTCCCGGATATTTTAATTCACCATTTCCCAACCCCTGCCGGCGCAACCTGGCGGCCTGTGCTGGGTGAAGTTAAGGATACTAATGACCTGAAAAAGCACCAGGCAGAATATGCACCGAAGTTTGAAGCTGCCGTCCGATATGCCGAAGAGCGCGGTTGGGAGTGGCGCATATTCACAGAAAAGAATATCCGCACACCTTACCTCGATAACCTGAAGTTCCTGCGTGAATACCACAGTTCCGAGCCAGCTCCCGCATTACTACAGGAAGTCATCAGTTTTTTCCAGAATTTACGCGGCACAATAACAGTTGCGGCGTTATTGCAGAAACTATGCGTCACTGAGGAAAGTACTTTATATACGGCACCTGCTATCTGGCATCTACTCGCCACCAAACGCATCACTGCCGACCTGAAAACACCGCTGTCCACCAAGACCAGATTGTCGCTATTGAAGGATGCGCACCTATGACGCAAACATTTCCTACGCAAATGCACATTGACCAGGGCGAGTTGGTGAATTACAACGGGCAGGAATATGTCGTGCTGAAAATCGTCAGCCTCACACAGGTATTGGCAAGATGTGTCGGCACTAAAGAAACTGGGCTGCTTGAAATTCGCCATCTTTTACCGTGGGTTGTAACGCAGACCGGGGAAGCTGATAAGAAGGATCTCGATTTGCTTGATATCCCCGAGGCAGACTGGGAAGAGGCACATCGCAGGCTTGATGCAATCCGTCCGATGTTGATTCGACAGGAGAGAGGCTCTGGATTGGTAGAGCGTATTTCCAGGGAAACCGGCAACAGCCCGGCAACGCTTTATCGATGGCGTGATTACTACTGCAATAGCGGATTGCTGTCATCACTTCTACCAACCAAGCGAAACGGGGGGAAAGGGAAAGGCCGGATCAGCAAAGAAGTTGAAGCAATTATTGAGCACACATTAGAAAATTTCTATCTTACCGATCAGCGTCAATCGATTAAAGAAACGGTCGAACGAATACGGGGGCTCTGCAATTCGGCACATCTGCCAATGCCCCATTGGAATACTGTCAAAAATCGGATCAACTGGAAATCTGCGCGAGAATTATTTGAGCGTCGTTACAGTAAACGCGCGGCGCGGCAGATTTTCGAACCAAACGAAGGCACCATACCGGATGCTGGCTGGCCACTTGCCCTGGTGCAGATCGACCATACCCCGCTGCCCGTGATGATCGTGCATGACGTGAACAGGCGCTCGATCGGTCGACCATACGTGACTTTCAGTATTGATGTTTACAGTCGCATGATTACCGGCATGGAGCTATCACTTGAGGCCCCGTCTGCCATGTCAGCTGGCTTGTGCCTTTCCCACTCTATCCTTCCAAAAGAAAAGTGGCTTTCAGAAGACATCGGGCTGCCAGATGTGGAGTGGCCATGCTGGGGAGTGATGGGCATATTGCACATGGATAACGCCCGCGAATTCCGCGGCGAAATGCTCAAGGAAGCCTGTCGCGAATACAACATCGATCCTCAGTTCAGGCCAGTCAAGACCCCACATTACGGCGGTCATATTGAACGGCTTATGGGTACTGCGTCACAAAAATTAAAAACACTGAAAGGTGCCACGTTCGCCAATCCAAAAGAGAAAGGGGATTACGATTCCGAAGAGCAGGCCACGATGACATTTCACGACCTGGAGCAGTGGTTAGTGGTATTCATCGCAAAATACCATCGCTCACCCCATGCCGGTATCAATGATGAGGCACCGATAGATCGGTATCGCAAGGGACTGCTGGGCGAAGACGGGAAACTTCCGCGCGGGTTACCTGCACGCCGCCTGGACGAGGAAAAGGTCAGGATTGACTTCATGCCGTTTATTGAACGCACTGTGCAAAGCTACGGTGTGACCATCAACAATGTCTATTATTTTGCAGACGTGTTGCGTCCCTGGGTAAACGCGCCAGACCCGAATAATCCGAAACTGAAGCGGGTATTCAAGTTCAGACGTGACCCGCATGACATCAGTCAGTTGTATTTTCTGGATCCCACGACCAAACGTTATTACGTCATCCCTTATCGCGATGCCAGTCTACCGCCAATCAGCAATTGGGATTTCGAAGCTGCGCGCAAAGCGGCTACAAAGTTTGGCGTGAAGGATATAAACGAACACGTCATTTTCCAGTACGCGAACCTGCAGCAGGAAATTCAGGAGCGGGCCGGTATGAAAACCAGGGCCGCGCGCCGCGAGGATCAGCGGAAAATTCAACATGCCAAGGCACGCAAGAAACGCGAAAAAGATTTGCCCAAGACAATCAGAACCGAGTCCCCCGCCTTGCCACCGATCATTCCGGGATACGATCCGAACAGAAAATCACATTTCGATGACGAGGAATGATATGGGCGATCAGCTCTTTCCGCATCTGAGCAAAGCTGCCATCAAGCTCGTTGATCTGCCGGATGAACAACGCATGTTGGCGATCAAGGAGGGAGCGTGGATTCCTTACCCAAGAGCCAGACAGATATTGGAACAGATGGAAGAACTGTTTAACCATCCGCGCATCGTCCGCATGCCGAACATGCTGATCGTAGGCCCGAGCAATAACGGCAAGACGCAGATCCTGCGTCATTTCGAGAAAAATCATCAGCCAGACCCTAATCCAGAGGGTGACTATTCCATCATCCCCGTTTTGTTTGTTGAAGCGCCCGGCAAGCCGGATATTGGTGCTTTTTACGACAAAATTCTTGAAGCCGTATGGCAACCCTATTCGATTCGTGCAAAAGATTCCGATAAAGAAAGGGAGGTGAAAAAAGTGCTGCGCAGTATCCATCTAAAGATACTGATGGTCGATGAAATCCAGCACATCATCGCGGGCGGGCAAGCCAAGCAGCGTGAATTTCGCAATAGCCTGAAGGGACTCGGCAATGAATTGCAGATTTCTGTCATATGTGCCGGCGTCGAAGAGGCGTTCAATGCCTTCAATACTGATACGCAGCTATCAAATCGCTTCGAGCCAGAGTTCCTGCCGAAATGGAATTTGAATGATGAGTATGGTGACCTGCTCGAAAGCTTCGAACGGCGTATTCCATTAAGAACACCATCCAATCTCCGCGGCAATGTCGAGATCGCACAGAAGGTGCTCTGGATGAGCGAGGGCATCCTGGGAGAGATTCACGAGGTACTAAAGCGGTCCGCCATTCAGGCAATCAAAAATAAGTCAGAGCAGATCACGTTGGATATTATTCAGAAAATCCGCTGGACGATGCCGTCCAGGCGCAAGGTTGCACTACCGCCAGCCTGACATGGCCAATGCTTCACAGTTTTGGTTGTATCACCCCAACCCGTTGCCGGACGAACTGCTTTCCAGTTGGCTGGTGCGCATTGCGCATGGCCATAACATGAAGCTGCAGACATTCTTCCGGGTGGCATTGGGAACGGCTCAAGCTCTTTGGTTTAGAGATATCGACCGTCAAGCACCGGACTGGTTGATACGCGCGCTGTCAGAACATACGGGCGCAGGCTTGCGCCAGATAAGACGTACCAGCCTGCTTGATTACAAGGGTGTGCTGTATCGTCGATATCGATGGAGCGGACACCAGTATTGGCTGTTGCCATTGAATATGATTGACACCAGCTATCACCATAATGGTGTGCAATTTTGTCCGCATTGTCTGCAGGAAGATAAAGAGCCGTATTTCAGGAAACGTTGGCGAGTGGCGTTTTATACGATGTGTACCAGGCATCAATGCATGCTGCATGATCAATGCCCATCATGCGGTGCTATTGTGGCATTTCATCGTCGCGAGATGGGTAAGATCGGCCAGGTTGATGCAGGATTGATCACTCAGTGCCATGCCTGTGATTTCGATCTGCGCGAGGCAAAAACGGGTGTGCCGGTAATTTATGATGAATCGGCCGACCTGATGTGGCTGCCTGCGCTTCGTATGCTTGAAGGTGAGAGCGTTGGTGCGTGTTACAACGTGGGGTTCTTTGCGGTGTTGCATCAGCTGTGCAAAATCATGCTGACGCATTATTCGCATGAACATCTACAGCAATTCGTGGCAGCCAGGATTGGCGCGCCGGAAATCATATTACGGCCAAAGCATGAATCTTTCGAGTACTACTCGCTGGAAGAACGGCATGTGGTCATTCAGCTTGCGATGTGGCTGCTGGCAGATCCTGAAACAAGAATCATGGATGCGTGGCGGAATAAGGCAGTCCGTTACAACGTACTAAACAAGGATTTCCAGCCGAGGCCGCAGTGGTATCGGGATATTGTGGAGAGGTGTGCGGATTGGAGGAAAGCTGCAAAGACGACGATATTGGATGTCAAGTTAGGCAGAAAATTAACGACACGCTATCGCGGGGCGATGAAAGCATTGTAGACGCCCATACGTACCTACTGCAGACCCACGAGATGCTGTTCGATGCACACAATCATGCCTTTGCCACCTTTGGCGGTGTGCCGGCCCATGGCATCTACGACAACATGAAAACCGCCGTGGATAAGGTTGGACCTGGCGCAGGATGTATAAGGCGAGAGCATCGACACTTAAGAACTTCCTCTGACTCTTTGGTGGCTGCAACGTCAGAGTGTTTGCTTTTGCGGTGGTTTTATCGAGCATTGGCAAGAACTCGGTATGGCTCCAGAAATAGAACCTGTCGAATGCAAGATTGGTCGCAACCCAAAAGGTTGGCTTGTGAGCACCATTGCCATTGCTGCGCCACGCTTGCAACTGGCTTTGCATTAATAGAGCGCGACCTCTCTTGTCAATGGTCTTTGCTTCAATCAGTGTCTTTGCTGTAGCAGCGAGAAGAGTAAACCAGAGATCCGGAACCGTGCTGTCTGAGAACGTCCCTTCCTTAACACCAGTCGTTGCCGCCTGCCCATCGAGACTAATGTACACGGGGTGCTTTGCGTCGATGAACGGCGCGAGGTAACGATACAACTCGGCGACTAACTTGTGTTCTTGTTTCATCGTGGCTCAAATGGTTTAACGGTTAAGGTCCCTTCATAGCTCGCATGATGTGGCTGCGAAGCTCGGCTTTGCCTTTCGTCATGAACGCTGAAGAGGCGTGTCATTCGATGCGGCTATCTCTACCCCGCCTCGCACAAGGCGGGTGCGGCGGACGGTTTCTGAGCCTTTATGTTTAATTTCAAGATGAACAGATGTTAGCTCGTTATCTTTGCCGCCAAAAACATCGAACAACGCTTTTAGAAAACCGACATCACTAATGCTTTGAGGCATTGGTGCTGGATTGTTGCGCACACTTGGTACTGTTGAGGGAAAGAGATAGAGGCATGGTGGAGGGAGCTTGTAATCACCCAACTTAAGAGCTTTGACGCTATTAAGCTTTGGGCATGGCCGCGCCACTGTCCCACATAGTACATCCCAAATGACTAAGCCATCCACCACTTGTGCGCGATCAATAATTTCAGCACCTAACCGCGTATGAATTCCTGACCAGGCATTAAGCCTAGGGTCGGCTCCCTCGTTTTGGCAAAGACTCCAAACGATGAACTCATGCGCATTCGCTGGGCGGTCAAAAATATTTGTATTATTTCCGTCAAGACAGCCTTTTATTTCAATAATCGCGGTTCGCTTGTTTGGAAGGCTGACTCGGTAATCATGGCGGTTTGCCTCTCCCGCGGATATCCAGTCGGCAATCGCGCCTTTCGCTTTCATATAGTCCAGCACCGCAGTAACGAAAGCTCGTTTGTGCTTCATGATCGCTATTTGTTGACCACGTACTCGCTCGATAGCCCCACGGAAGAGCCCGCTTTGATAGAAGTCGCGCTCACTCAAACCATGGTTGCCTAGCTTGTGTGCTTCATGTTTTAGCACTTCGGCAAATTCGAGAATGAGCTTCTCAAGCCGAATGTTCTTCTCACAGGGGGTAATAGGCGAACCCATATAGCAATCTTCTACGGAAATTAAGACTACTATCTTAACTTAAACTTTGTTACCCGGCAGCTTGCACCAAGTGAGCCAATAGATGTTTGGCAAGATAACGCGCCACAGGAACCGCTACCGCGTCCCCCATCGCCTTATAGCCATCATTATAGGAGCCAGGAAGTTTGAACGATTCCGGGGCACCCATAAGTCGAGCGGTCTCCCGAATGGTAAGCAATCGGGTAAACAATTTGCCATTGCGTTTTAATACCACAAATTGTCGGCTGCTGCCGCCCCTCGGCGTGCGCAGGCAGCCCGCCACGCCATCGAAGCGAAGCTCTAGCACCTGCTTATTATTGCGTGTCCGCTTGTAGCCTGGCGCTACGGTTACATTTTCTTGCCCAAGCTTTTTCTTGTGGTGTCCCGGAATGAGACGCAGGTTCCGGTCTGTATTTTTCTTTTCATCGCATTGCGCATCCCATTCGATCAGGTCAGCAAGATATTTCTTGCGTTTGGATGGTTCAGGCAAATTCCACCATAGCCATCCACCCATATCCTTTGCAACTTTCACGACAAAGCTTGGATGTAGCCAATTTGGTCCATCGGCCAATAACGTATCAGGGATAGCAATATCGTTCTGGACGGCAATAACAAAAACGCGAGAACGAGAGTGTGGAACCCAATGCACGGCATCAAGCACTATCGCACCGACTTTGTAGCCCCGTGACCGCAATGCTTCGTGCAATATGCGGTAGTGGCTCCCATTGCCCACCGATATAAGGCCAGTGACATTCTCGGCCACTAACAAGGGCGGACGATTAGACATTTCATCTATGATGCGGAGCCATTGCCAAACCAAGCCGCTGCGCGCTCCATGGATACCCGCCGTCAGTCCTGCCAGTGACAAATCTTGGCAAGGGAAACTGGCCCAAGAGAGCTGGGCATTGGGCAGGTCGTTCCCGGTTACATCTGCAATTGACCCCAAGTGAAAATGTTTTTTGCCATGGTTGGCTTTATAGACAGCGGCTTTTTTTTCGCAAATATCATTCGCCCACGTTGCCTTGAAATATGACTGCAGGGCATAGGCGACCAAGCCGCTTCCCGCGAAAAATTCCAGAAAAGCTGGTTTTTTTGCGCGTTGCTTGCTTGGCGCTTTGTGGTGAGAGGGGCTTGCTTCAAGAAGCGGGTTATCGCGCCGGCCATGGTAAACAGCTTCGCCATAATTACCCATTGCTCTCCTCCTGTCCGAACAAATTTAACCCCGTTTGTTTGTTGCCCCCGAACTTACCAATACCTGCGCCACGAGGCTTCTTGGGCAGAATATCAATTCGTGACAACGTATCCCGGTAATCGATCTTGCGCTCGGCCATTTCCCCTAGTAATGCCGCTATGACAGCCAAATGGGAAGGTACTTCTCCCTTTTTTCCGTAGTTGCTGATTGAAATACGGTTCATCTTAACCATGTCCGCAAATTCACGAATGGTAAGTCCCGCTTTCCCAATCTGGCGTTGGAATTCCTCATATGTCATGACGCGCATGATAGCAATTTTTAAAAGGTCATGCCTTAATATATCATGAACACATAAAAATGTTAATAAAACACTAATTAATGTTCTTTTTACTTTATATGACATAAATTAGTGACTATTATTCATGTCATATATTTATAAACGAGGTATACGCCATGGCCCAACATTTTTTACTCTCAGCCAAAGCCAGCACGCTGTCCGTGCAGAAGATGACAGAACTCATCAACGACCACTGGCTTAGTACGTTCCCGTCAGAACATCTGAAGTCGACTTAGCATCAGTGGTCAAAAAGGTTGGCGAATCGTGTGCAATTGACTACGTAAGTAATGATATTCTTCAACTTCAGTGTGTCCTTGACACAAATTTCACGATCATGAAGCAATATCTCGAGTTAGTTAAAACCGTGCTTGAAACAGGGGCGACCCAAGAAAATCGCACTGGCATACGCACAATCTCAATACCCGGCGCAATGATGCGCTTTGATTTGGCGGAAGGCTTCCCAGCCATCACCACTAAAAGGCTTGCTTTCAAAACTGCTATTAGTGAATTAGTTGGATTCCTTCGCGCTTATCGTAATGCCGCAGATTTCCGCTCCATTGGATGCAAGGTATGGGATCAGAATGCTAATGAAAATAAGCAATGGCTATCAAATCCGTATAGAAAAGGCCCGGATGACCTTGGTGATATATACGGTGCCCAATGGCGCCAGTGGCCTGCATACAAGATCATAGAAGCTTCCGCAAGAGCGCAACTTGATGATGCTAAGCAGCGAGGATTTCAGGTTATTACTCAATTTAATGAGGGAGGTAGTGAAAAAATACTGCTCTATAAGGCAGTGGATCAGCTACGCCAATGTTTAGACACTATCATTCGCAATCCATCTGACAGACGAATTATTTTTCACGGATGGAATTGGGCACAGCTAGATCAGATGGCACTCCCACCTTGTCACCTGTTGTATCAATTCTTACCAAATCAAGCCAAGAAGGAAATATCGCTTTGCCTTTACATTCGTAGCAATGACTTAGGGTTAGGAGCACCATTCAATATTGCAGAAGGGGCAGCTTTACTCTCACTAGTTGGTAGACTAACAGGGTACTCTCCACGATGGTTCACCTACTTCATTGGTGATGCACACATATATGAAAACCACCAAGATATGCTTCAAGAACAATTGAAACGCGAACCTTACCCTAGCCCAAAGTTGGTTATCTCAAACAGAGTTCCGGACTACTCAATAACTGGCAAATATGAACCAGAGTGGGTAGAAAAGATTGAGCCAATGGATTTTTTGCTAGCGGATTACCAGCACCATGCCCCGCTATCAGCACCGATGGCAGTTTAATTCTTTATGTTTGCCTCTGACTGAACTAAGAGTATTCAAATATCGTAGCCGTATCCGAGGGTGTGGAATATCCGACTTCGTTGTACTCAATAGCACGTGCATAAGCTATCTGAATTCGCTCATCTTTTAGAGCTGCCAAACCAACCCCGATTGTAGATAACTTAGTATTCATGGGGCAAACAACAATGTTGTAATCATTGCTTTGCATGGAAAGCTGCGACACTGTATCTCGTGCGCTAAACGGATCAACGCATGAAAAATATAATGTATCAACTGCTGTTTGTGTGAACTGCGTTCTTTCAACAAATTTCTTTAATTCTTCAAAAAATCGTTTATTCGTATCATAGTGTCCAGCAGATACCGACTGCCCGGGGTCGCCGCACATCAGAGTCAATTTAGCTGGCTCAAATTGTTCGATTACTGCAGCTGCCCTCTCATGTTCGAAACCTACCAAAATTGTTAGATGTAATTTTTTAGAGGGCGCAAAACTGCCCGGATAGCCAAGGACCGTACGAATCTGAGCAACACCTCTAGATAACCAAACATTTTCTATATCAGTGTTTGTACTGTATCTATCAGCACCAATATATCCTACGAATATCTTACTCTTTGGGTGAGACTGATCAAGCACTCTTAACAAAATCAAAAGTTGCTCATGCGTAAATGTGGTTGAATCGATGAGTACTACCCCTACGGGAGATGATGGAATATTTTCCATTATTGCTTTAGTAAAAGCATCAGCGGCGGTAATTGGGAAATCTAAATCAAGGCTGATAACTGAACTATGATCTGCAGCCAATTTAACTAGGCGGTCAAGGTTTTTAGATGCCAAATTGCCAGCTGTTACATTTTTAAAAAATAGACAATATTTGGGTGATAGCTTGAGTGCATTCAGAATGGATAAACAACGTTCTTCAAAGCTTGCCATACCAATATAAAGTGCTATCCCCTCTGGGAATTTAGTATCAATCTCATTTAGAGGAATTTTATTAATCATGAATCAAACTCCAAGGGTAGCTGGGCATCCTCAATCACCTTCCCTAAGCGACCACTTTCAAAATCACTTACAGCTCTAGTGGGATTTTGCATTGCCGACTGCAACAACTGAGTGGTAACGAATAAGTAACCAGAAAATCCAGTCGGATCAAGTTTGAATAACGGAGCCAACCTTCTGGTCATAACATATCGTCTTGTTCGCCATAGTCCTTCCTTTGTTCCTATGGCTGCTTCATAAAGATAGCCATGCCGCACCCCAAGACGCAATATTTTCATAACGTCATCAGGCGGTGTATCGGATAAGGCAATAGAAAATACTCGACGTTCAGATCGATCTGATAAAAGTATCAGTTGAAAAATACCACCCAATGCTTGAATTAGATTTCGCAATTGCCTAAATTGCTGTGCCGATGCTTCGCCATCGTCTGTAGCATCCTTCTCCAGCCTATCAAGCGTACCAAAAAATAGCTTATCCGCACTGTCTCTAACGACAGCATCTTGGATCGTGGGTGATATGTGATCTAGTTTTTCCCCAGATTTTTCCTGAGTTGAAACTAACCGAAGTTTCATTTCTTCAGCAAACATTGCAGCCGAATTATCGAGAAAATACCGGACAATGCCAGATGAAATATGTACGAGTTGATTGAACCCTGCGTACGAATAGGTTCGTTTCTGCTTAGGCCCGAGTTCCTTAATATAGTCTGGCCGCGCATATCGGTATGCATCGTCACCTGGCCGATAGCCTTTCCCTTCTTTGTCCCAACTTTCAATATGTTTTTTTGAAAGAATTTGGATTGCTTCTTCTTGTCTTTTATCTTCCGGGAAAAAATCTTTTACTGAGACCTGTATTCCATGCTGAGCTAGTCGTTTGCTTACGACATCTTCTACCCAACTAGGATAGGCCGCTTTGGAATGTTTTCCAGTATAGATAGTTGAAATATCGACTTCTTTGAAGTCATGTGGTGCCTCAATTCGTTGCTTGGTAGTTGTTCTCCAAGTTTTATATCCACGTTGTGTTGAAATTTTAAATGAGACTTTATTGCCAGTGCGAAAAGACACCCAATTATTCAAGACTTGTGTCTGGATCAAACTTAAGTTATCAGCGTCATCAAGTAACATGTAGACGGGCCTATCTTTTGGCAAGCACTCCAGTTGAGTTAGTTCGCTCAATAAAGGAAAGAGAAAATCTCTGTAGCTAACTAGGGGCCCAGAATAAGGAATGTATGTTTCGGTTATTCCGATATTTCTTAGATATGAACTCATCTGCCCATATACTTCATCTATTGCGTTAATAGATCTACGAAGCACATCCTGCGTAGATAATAACTCTGAGTTATTTAAGTGATTCCCATGAAAATTTGCACCAGCTGATTTAAGTTTATTGATTACTAAATGTTCACAAAGATTTTCAATATCCTGCTTGGCTGCTCTATTGCTCAAACCAAGGCCCGTATGATCACGCAATGACTGCAGAGCCTTAGATGCTACGAATAATGATAATGAATGTTCTGCCAGTATTAATCCCGCATATTGGTTACTAATTCTATCTAGATCAGAGAGGTCAAGATCCGTTGATTTGATCGTGGCATAGAGTCCTAAATAGGGTAGCTCACTAAGCGCTACGCTTCCTGACAACATCATGCAGTCAGGTGTCATTTTCCGTAGCATCATGCTTTTTCCACAACCTCGGTGGCCATGAATAAATACATGTCCAGGTGAGTCAATTTCAAAATTTTCAGAGAGTGGGACGAAAAGCCTAAGCATTTCAGCAGCATCCATCATCTCTGGAGATGAAACAGCAAATGGATTAGTACTCATGGCTACCAAACCTTTCCCGCAAAATTTGCTCCATTTACATCTGATACATCGCTTTTCCAATCTCGGGGCACCGCTGGATACCCTTTGTCTCGAATCGTCAAACTGCGCTCATCACACTTTATTTGTTGATTAGTACCAGCCACTGAAATAGTTTTAGAAATTTCCATTGAGATTTCCAAACGATCCGTTTGCATTTGAGGCAAAAGGAATCGATTGCAGTACACACGTTCACAATTTAGCTTATCGATTCGATCTAAAGCATCGTCAATTAAATATTTTTGACGTTGATTTCCTAATTCGTCTTTTATGGCTGGGTACTGATCCGAGAATGTGGCGACATCAAAGTTAAATCGAAGTTTAAAAGATTTATTGTTTCTATCCGGTTTTGCGCCAGCAATGCTTTTCGCATATAGCTGAAAGAGTTTGCTTTCAGCGGGAAGAGTATCTGCGTTGATATGGTGGTGTGACGCACGGGAGCTGTGCTCACAAATTTCATCTGCAAATCTAACCAGTGCCGCAACTAATTGTGGCCTGACATCCACAGCCCCTACTACAGTTTCATATGGAAGCGCCCCGATGGTATCCTTGTCATTGTTATTAAGTGTGCGCCCGCCATGGGCCTGAGCAATCTCACCAATCAGACTGTGTTCTGGCGCGTCCCTCTGAATATCACCACCATATTCTTGTAATATGGAAAACGCCCTTTTGTTGTGCTCTTCTCTTCCATCAATATTTCCAGCATCATGCACTCGAATTGCGCAAAGTAACAAATATAGTTCATATGGTCTTAGTGATGAGTCTGGTTGAACAGATGTGTTCTCTAGCAAATAACCGGCATATCGTACAACTTCGTCAAAATGTCTTTCACCATGATCTGTATAAAAACCAGGTGTTTTGGATAAGCACGAAAGACCTGCATTGATATTGGGATATACATGTAATCTTAGGCTAGATAACATTGCCTTGTATCTCCCCCAGTAATCAACATGCTGATTCGCAAAATCACATTTACTACTTACCGAGAGTTTTTCTAATTTTTGTTCTAGTGGCAGCCAGTTATCGCTCATAATCGTTAGTTTATGGACGGTATCAATATTACTCAAGCGCAGTTTAGAATGTTCTGAAAGACGGCCTTCGCAAGCATTGGGGGTACAAGATTCCCAACCTGCTGTTGCTGAAAGCCAATTGAACCTGTAAAACGAAACCAGTCTGGTATTGACTGCAATCGGGCAGCCTCTCTTACAGACAGGCCTCGATCTTTCCATGGGTGAACGAGCATATTTTTCCGGAAATTTCCAAGCACAACTGATGGCTCGTCTTCTTTGAGACGCCTGTATATGCCAGTGTGGCATCTGGATACGTCGGTATAATTTTTCATCAAACGTTTCGGGATATCTTCCCAGTTCCCACCTTGTGGAATGTGGCTATACCGCTTAACAATGTGCGGAGCATTGTTGGTAACCACATTATTTCCGCACTGGCTCAGTTTTTTACGCATTGATTTGGCATATGTGGATTGCGCTGCCCTTGAATATTTCGTGATATCCGGCGCGTCTCCGTTATCCAAGTCTGGCAAATCAGATATCGCATCCTTTACGGTACTGTACTTTTTTACCATTGGCACTGACTTATCAATTTCTACGCCATGCAAAGACCCGATTATAAACAGACGGCTCCTTTTTTGGGGGACCCCAAAATCTGCTGAATTCAATACAAAATGACTGGTGGTATAGCCAAGCTCTTTGAACCCGTCAAGAACAGCATCCAGAAAAAAGCCATTCTCAGTTTCGATTAATCCCTTCACGTTTTCAAATACGACCCAATCTGGACGGACTTCACCCACAAGTCGTACATATTCCCTGTACAACCAATTGTTGACATTATCCATGTCACGATTTTTTTGATTTGAAGTTGAGAAACCTTGACATGGAGGCCCCCCAAAGATGATTTTTTGCTGATCCTTATCCAGATTTAAAAACTGCGCAGCAGTTACTTTTCGTATATCTTGATTTAGCAGGGTTGTGCTTTTATGATTGAGCGAGAATGTAGCCGCTGCGTGCTTATCTAATTCGACTGCGTAGCGAACCTCGATTCCACACATGGAGGCCCCGACTGACATTCCGCCAGCTCCGCTAAATAAATCAATGGCTTGCATTTTGCCGCACGCTATATTATGAAAAATATAGACGCAGCGTAACATATCCACATACCAAGTCAACGCAAATTAAGGCTTGGGGTCTCAAGATAAACCAGACCAGCAATAGCTGAAATCCTTATCTTCAATCAATCCCTCCATCGCATGCTGCAGATCAAAATTCCCAACGTTTATCGCCTTTACCATACCCTCAATATCTATCCTCTCCACAATAAATACCCAGCAGCGAGCTTTTCCTGCTTCCTTGATTTCAGCAAAACACCCTCTACGGCATCTTTCACTCCCGCGCCCATCCGAACAAAATGAAACGGGATGAATTTCACCGTTTTCATCGACCAGATGCGGGAGTGAGAAAACCGGGTGTGTGTATCCCGGCAAAGTAATCAAATCTGCCATTACGGATTTGGATTGCAAATTAGATTGCTTGATCGCTAATTGCACCCCATCAAATACAAACTTATGTTGCTTTGGATCGATGTCCTGCATCTGTTTATAGTCATGTTCCTGTCCAATATCGATACCCCGAGTTTTTCCATTACTACTGCTGGCTTCTCCCACGCTTACGAGTTCATCCTGCGCAGCACCCTTTAACATTACGACGGGAGGATCGGCAGTGTCGTATCGTTCTCGCCATACCCGCTTTTTTGCCAGATCAGGAAATCGTGGATTACCCTTGATCCAGTATTTCTCGCTTGACCTGGATTTGCCGGGATCAGTATCGGCCAATATTTGTGACTTTGTTCTAGCGCCATTTACAAAGGATGTTTGCCCCTGTTTTTCCTGTACCTGGTTTTCTGGATTGTTTTTCTTCACGCCGACTTTTTTGTTATCTGCTGCCTCATAGGACAGGGACTTAAAAGGAAAGGGGTGTGAACATGACTGAAGGCTATAAACAACGAAGGTTTTATCCGGTGTAGCGCCACTGGATAACCATTTACCCGTGGCAATTAAGTTCGTTTCGCCGATGAATGGAAATCCTGTGTAGGGATAAACCGGTTCACGTCGCGCTGATGCAGCCATGCACGTATCGAAAATAAGGCGTGCGGCGTTCCATGCGTCATGGCCGAGTGCCATGCGTCCAATATCAGCGGCAGACATGCCTGATAAACCGGCAGCAAGCTTCAGGTGGAGTCGGCCTGATAGAGGATCATATTGCGTGTCCCTATAGAAGTTCTCTGCTGATATCTGCCTGGTGAAAAGAATATGAAGCAGTTTTGATGAAGATCCGAAATAGAATCGGATCAATTCCACGCAGGGGATGATGATTCGCTTCCCGTTCGAAAGTGTTACGCTGAGGCAGTAACTCTGCGTTTGCAGGCTGTGCCACGGATGTTCAGTTAGTGGAAGAAGGTATTCGCCATCGATTGGTAGACCCGCCTTGATAATATTCGTCGTGCCTTTTTTGATATCCAGCTTTTCAAATTTCTCAGTCTGATATCCGGGGCTGAGTACGCATTGGCCGTCCTTCCAAATATCACCGATTCTAACCAAACCCAGTATTCCTACCGGTAACCATACTTGTCTCTGATTGTTCAGGCTGGTTGCGGCGGTAGACAGTAATGCGGCTGAATCTGATGGATCGCACAGAACAGGAGAAATGGCGACACAGATGCTAGGTTGACTATGGCGCGGCCCGGGCGGATATCTAAATTCGCCAAACCGGTCTATGCGCCGGTATCGGTCGTCCGGGTTGAGTTGCCGGATGGTGCTATTGCCGATGAGGCAGGACAGGGTTTTAGAGCTGCTAGAACACATGGGGCAACAGTCCGAAGTATTTTTGTGCTGCTAAACGGCAGA
>Ga0137363_10000678_pt1 | contig 18830 bp, 9 predicted proteins | sample MadtaG_FD_104800 | JGI IMG/M metagenome (GOLD analysis project Ga0137363, IMG submission 104800) | Vadose zone soil microbial communities from Angelo Coast Range Reserve, California, USA - Mad1_115_16 metaG | ecosystem: Environmental > Terrestrial > Soil > Vadose zone | place: USA: California...
ATCCTCAGCGTTACCGGTCGCGTGGATCTGATTGTGACCCGTTTTGAAGACTTGAGCCGGGGAGATTTGACCAAGCGCATCCCCAGTGGCGGCACGGACGAAATCGGCCGGATTGCCGCAGCTTTCAATTCTCTGGTGGAGAAATTGGAAGGCATTATCAGCAACGCGCGATCAGGATCGCATTCGATTGCCGGCGCTGCGCAGCAGGTGGCTTCTTCGTCGTTGTCTCTGTCCCAGGGCACCAGCGAGCAGGCAGCTTCGGCGGAGCAGACCATGAGCAGCCTGGAGCAAATGAGCGCCTCCATCCAGCAGAACTCGGAGAACAGCCGCCAAATGGAGCAAGTGGCCATCAAGGGAGCCAGTGAAGCTGAAGAGAGCGGCAAGGTGGTAACCCAGACAGTGGCCGCAATGAAATCCATTACGCAGAAGATAGAAATCGTTGATGAGATTGCCTACCAGACCAATCTGCTGGCCCTCAATGCGGCCATTGAGGCAGCCCGGGCTGGAGAACATGGCAGGGGCTTCGCCGTCGTAGCAACTGAAGTCCGCAAGCTTGCCGAGCGCAGCCAGGCTGCGGCCAGGGAGATCAGTTTGCTGGCCACCAACAGCGTAAAAGTGGCGGAGCACTCCGGCAAATTATTGGACGAGCTAGTGCCTTCGATCAAGCGGACAGCGGAACTGGTCCAGGAAGTGACCGCGGCCTCGCGGGAGCAGTCCGGGGGTGTCGCCCAAATCAACAAGGCCATGGCCCAGGTGGACCAAGTGACCCAACGCAACGCATCTGCGGCAGAAGAGCTCTCCAGCACAGCGGAGGAATTGGCTTCACAATCGGAAGCTTTGCTTGAGATCATGAACTATTTCAAGGTAAGTGGTGGCGATTCAGCCGCTCCGGTCGCGGCCCACCAGCACCATGGCCAGGATGACTGGAGCGAATACGAGCTGCAGCACTCCGCCTTGCGTGGCCCCGTGCCGGCTATCAAACCGAATGGGAAGGCAGAGGCGGAAGCAGCGAGATTTTCGCGTTTCTAAAAGACAAAACCGCTGACTGTGGCTACCAGCCCGTTTTGGATCTCCACCGTATGCCACGGCGGCATGCGGCTTTGGAAAGTAGGCCATCGTTAAAGAGTTCAGATCATCAAAGAGTTCAGATCATCGCGCGCGGCACCAAGAGGTTCCCGAAAAACTGCAACTAGCGCTGTGCCGCGCGTCTGCCCAAATAAAGGTAGACTCTCCCGCATGGGGTTAGAGCGTGCTACAAAGGCAATTTTCTGTCAGCCTTGGATTCGCAAGAGATCAAGTCCAAAATCTTGTTGCTTTCTTTTCGGCATGACTAAAGTCATCCGCTGTCACAACCTATTTTGAGCCGTGTTTCCAAAGCATTTCTTAGAACATTTTGCGCCCCCTGACACAGGCGCGGGGCGACTGGTGTCGTTTCCGATAAGTCTTACCCCCAGCAAGATCCGCAGCATTCTCAAAAAAGTGTATGTTCCATTTTGGTGTTTTAGGGTCTGTTCGCACGATCAAAAAGCCTCGACGACAAACATGAAGTAGATAAAAGCTAGAAAATACACCGTCTATAACCAACAATATCTAGTTCCAAAATGAAATAATCCGATGCATCATTAAGATGCCACTTTAGAAAATCACTAATATTAAAAATTAATAAAAATCTTAAAATTTAGGTTGACTTGTCCATTTTGGAACGCTTAGGATGCATCTCCACCCTGAATGATTAAAGAAATTTAATGTTAGGGCCCTCGATGTTCCCAAAATTGCACGAAGTTTCCAAGGAGATGACTATGCGTATTGGAAATGTGGTAGTGATAGTGAGCGCTGTAGTCTTTGGCGCTTTTCAGTTTGTTCCCGGTTTGGCCCAGGAGGAGCGGCAGAACAAGGAGCGGCAAAACAACAAAGATAGCTATTTGCAACAGAGCCCTGGAGCGAATACTCCAAAGGATATTGACGAGTGGCGTAAGGGCGAAAGCCGGGGTGGCCTTGCGCCATTTCCCGCTGCGCCACCAGGAACTCCCAACCCGCCTGGCGGTCTCTACCAGTTTGGCGGTAGCGGTAAAACCTCTTTTGGCAGCCCGGATCTCGGGATGCCTTTCGCTGTATTCAAGGAACTGATGGAAAAGCAACGGCTTGCGGTAGACAAGGCGGCTCACGACCGCCTGGAATCGCAATTTCATCTGGATTGCAAGTTAGACACGAAGGCGACAATGTCGCGTGGCAAACCACTTGCAGTAGGCCCTACAGGAAAATTGCCTAAGGGGGTCAATAATTGGGAAGAGTACGCGGCCTTGCCGGAGGCGGCAATAAAAGCCGGCAATGCTTTCCCGTACAAACCCCTCGAACATCCGCTGCAGTCAACGGCCCATATGCTCTTTCCGCCGCAATGGACGAAAGTGCATCCCGAGCATGAGCGGTTTGACGTAGGCTTCGATATCCCGGATTGCTATCTTCCGGAATTCCCGCCGCCTTTGTACTTAACCACACATCCGGAGTTGGGCGACGTAGCCCGCGGCGTGGAGATCACATATGGAAACTACTTCAACATGATGAATGGCATCCTGACGCCGGAGCAGATGGACGGCTTGAGGTTGATGGTCACGCCGTTCCAGACCACCTGGTTTAATTCCACTCATCATCGTGTGACTCCCGAACCCTCGCAGGGAGTAAGTTGTTTGTCCTGCCATGTCAACGGCCATACCAATGGCTCTATTGAGTTGGCGCCGGATTCGCGTCCGAATTATGCCCGCTTGCGTACTGACACTCCAACATTGCGGGGAAACTATGCGTTATTACTCTTCTCTTCGAAGCGATCGATTCGAGGGATGGATCACTTTGCCGACGTGGAAGAATACTTTGATGGGGACACCACCCTGCTGGCAGCAATCGGTGGACGCAACCTGGAAAAACCCCAAGTCAACCACATGGGGGACTTCAATTCGATCATCGACTACCCGCCAGCGCCCAAGCTCGACGTTCTGAACAATCTGATCTCTTCCCGAGCGACGCCGGAGGAGTTGCATGGCGAGGCCCTCTTCAACGGCAAGGCCAAATGCGCTAGCTGTCATGTACCGACTCTGCAGTTTACCGACAATTCGATGCATGACCTGAAGGTCGAAAGATTTTATAACGGAAGACCTGAGGGCCCGATCAAGACATTTCCTTTGCGGGGAATTAAAGATTCTCCACCTTATCTTCACGATGGGCGCCTGCTCACACTGGAAGACACGGTCGAGTTTTTTAACATCATTCTTGAAACTCAGCTCACCGCACAAGAAAAGAAGGATTTGGTCCAGTATCTGCGCGCGTTGTGACCGATCAGGCGATGGGTGCGAACTCAACGCGGACTGCCGGTACTAATTGACGCAACTTCAAAAGCCCGCTCCCAGCGGGCTCAGATCTGACAAAGTCCTCGCGTCGAGCGGGGACTTTGTGTATTTATGAGGCATGCTCAGTACAATCAGTGTCATCTGTGAATTACCGGCAGGGTGAAGTACAAACAGGAACAGCCATTCCCTTTGTGAAGGAACGGCTGTTCACAATTGCCCACTGGATATTCTCTCCAGATTTAGTGCTTGTCGTGCTCGTGTTCGTGCCTGTCTTTATCGTGGTCCCTATCTCTGTGCTTTCTGTGCTTCCTATGCTCGTGCTTATCGTGGTCCCTGTCATGGTCCTTATCTTTCGCCATGAAACCCTGTGACATTGGGAAACTGTTTTGCGCGAAGAGTGAGGCAGACGAAAGCAGGACACACAGTGCCATCAACAACAAAATGTTTTTCTTCATTTATCCTCATTTGTTCTTAGATTTTTGAGGGAGTCTCAACGTGCTGTAAGACAGTATCAAATCTGCCGGGATTTGCAATGAGTCTTTAGTTCTCAGGCCTTAGTCAGTAGTTGTTGGCCGTTAGAAAGAAATATAATGAAAATATTAATGACCAGGCTGGCCACCAGCAAATCAGCATGGGGGCTACCGATCACAAAGAGAAGCCCGGATTTTAAGCCAGTAGACGGTTACGCATGAATTTGTGGAAACTGTGAAAATTACAGCAGAGCAGAGTTTTTGGGACAGTTCCATAACTGTTTAAATGAGCGCCGTCTCCTGAACCACAGAAAAAAAGAAGGAGGCACAAATATGATCGTGTGCCTCCTTGCAAGAATGGCCCATAAGAGAAACTGCACAGCGTCATTGGTCACCGTACAGCTGCCCGTTACCACGGCTGGAGGGCCGTGGCTGTAAGGTTTTGGAGGAACCCAAACAGAAGTCAATCGTAGGATGATTCAGGTTTTCAGTTGTCACCACAATGTCAAATCTTGTTGACTCTCTGGAGACGAAATTTTCGCTTAAAACATTTGTTTTGCGTCTGTTAGGCTAGAGCCTAAATCCCGCTCTTGACTGACTCTCTATATTCATCAGTGGGAGACCCAGGCAAGCATGAGCATTGCGATAACCCATGGAAAAAATTCTGGTTGTTGAAGACGATCGCACGGTGCAGAACGCTCTCAAACGTTTGTTCACGGCCAACGGATACAATGTTGAAATTGCCCGAACCGGCCCTGCTGGTGTGGAATCGGTCCGCACCGCATTGCCTTCAGCGGTGGTTCTTGACCTGCGTCTTCCTGGTATGCCCGGGGAAGAGGTGTGTCGCGTAATCAAGAAAACCGCTCCCGCGGTTCCTGTCTTGGTCCTGAGCGCTTCAACTGACGTGGTTGACAAAGTTCTCCTGCTGGAAATCGGAGCCGATGATTATGTGACCAAGCCGTTCAGTCCCAGAGAGTTGCTGGCCCGGGTACAGGTCTCCATACGCCGCGCCAGCACCATTGCTGCGGTGCCGCAGATCGTCTCCTTCGAAGATGTTTCCATCAACTTCACAAATATGGAAATGACCCAGGCCGGAAAGCCGGTTGCTTTGACGAGCCAGGAGTTCAAAGTCCTGAAGTTCTTTGTTCACAACCCTGACCGCGTCGTTTCACGGGAGGAGCTGCTGAATGAGGTCTGGGGATACCAGAGCTACCCCTCAACCAGGACTGTAGATAACCATATCCTCAGATTACGGCAGAAGCTTGAGAAAGATCCCGCGCACCCATTGCACTTCAAGACCGTTCACGGCGCCGGTTATAAGTTTGTACCCTAGCTATAGAGGCCGTGAGGATCAGACATGACAAAGGTCCCACTTAGAATAAAATTTCTCGCTTTACTGCTCCTGGGCGTGCTTGCTGTAACCCTAACAACTCTCCTGGTAGTCGAGCGCACCATTGATCAGCAGATCCGCGTAGAGCTCTCCCAGGACCTGCGGAATTCTGTTGTGACTTTCAATGCTTTTCAAGCTGAACGCGAAAAGGGCCTGGACCGCTCAGCGGAACTGTTGGCCAGCCTGCCGACGGTAAGGGCCTTGATGACGACAGAGCACATGGAAACCATACAGGACGCTTCTGCTGAAATCTGGCGGCTCAGTGGGAAAGACCTGCTGGTCCTCGCAGAACCCTCCGGTAAAATAATGGGGGTGCATGCGGCATCGAAAGAGATCACTTCGGCGGCCGTACAGGAATCGCTCAACCATTCCTTGAGCCTGCCGGCCAATAAGCAATGGTGGTTCGTGGGCGGCCACCTGTACGAAATGTCCGTTCAGCCCATCTACTTCGGGCCTTCCAGTAACAACCAGCTGCTGGGAATACTCGCTCTTGGATATGAAATCAACGAGGGGGTTGCGCAGAACGTGAGCCGGATTGCAGAGAGCCAGGTTGCGTTCTGGTTTGGTGAAACGGTTGTGGCAAGTACAGTCACACCCAGCAGGCAACGGGACCTCATACGCACGCTCCATGATGTGGACTGGGCGGGAGGTGTCTTCACGCAGGATGTCCGCTTGGAAAGCGAACGCTATTTCGCTACTTCCGTCGCTCTAAGCTCCGGTGCTCCACCGGGAGTGAGGCTCAGCGTCTTGAAGTCTTATGATGCCGCTACAGCGAGGTTCCGGGGCCTGTACCGTACGCTGGCAGGCCTGGGGTTAGTGGCCCTTCTGGGGCAAAGCCTGGTTGCATTCGCCGCCTTTCGCCGCTATACCACTCCACTGGAGCAGTTGGTAGGAGGCGTGCGAGCGCTGGGGAAGGGCGACTTTACCTATCCTCTGAATGTCCAGGGGAAGGATGAACTGGCAGAAGTGACAGCATCATTTGCCCGAATGCGCGATGATCTTCAGCACACGCAGCGCCGGTTGCTTGAAGCTGAACGGCTGGCGACAATCGGGCGCATGGCCAGCTCCATTTCCCACGATTTGCGGCATCAGTTGACGGCAGTGGTGGCAAATTCCGAGTTTCTTGCCGAGCGCAATTTGGACCAGCAACAATCGGAAGAGCTCTACCAGGAGATTCGCGACGCCGTTGGGAGAATGACGGAACTTATTGATTCGCTCCTGGAGTTTTCAAAGACACGGCATACACCGTCGTTGTCCTATGACAGCGTGGAAGAAACCATGCAGCGGGCCATCCGTTCCGTACAGCGCCATCCCAGTGTCCATGGTGTGAGCATAAGTCTTTCTTGCCAGGGAAACAGCAAAGGCTGGTTTGACCCGAGCAGAATGGAGCGCGTCTTCTGCAACCTGCTTTTGAATGCTTGCCAGGCTGTTCAACCAGACTCCGGAAAAATTGAAGTCACGATTCGGGAGTTGCCGCAGGGAGTGGAGGTGACCATCCGGGACAACGGCACCGGAATCCCCGAGCAGTGGCGCGATAGGATATTTGAGCCTTTCGTGAGTCACGGCAAGGAAAATGGTACAGGGCTGGGGTTAACCATCGCCCACAAGATTCTTGAAGAACACGGCGGCACCATCACGCTCCTGGACTCATCTCCCGGAAATACAACTTTCCAACTCAACATCCCGCTCACTTCCGGACGGGACAAAGACATGCCGGACGAGACATCTGCAGTGGACTTCGGCAACACTGCTTCCAGAAAATAGGGGGTCAAAAAATGCGCTTGAAAGATTTGGCAGTCGTGGTTCTGATCCTGGCTTTTATTCCAGGACGCGCTGGATCGCAGGAGCGTAGCGCGAAGACTTCGGCTCCTGAAGCGTCTGCGCTCAACGATGCTGTGCAACAGTTGCAGGTTCAGGTACAGCAACTGCAAACCGTAGTGCAGGAACTGAAGAGCGAAGCCGGTCGGTACAGGGCAGAGACTTTGCAACTTCGCCATGAGCTTGATCTCACGCGCGACCGGCTGGATTCATTTGCGGGTCCTGGAAAGCCGCCATCCGGTGCGCTCTCAGCTAGCACGGAAGCTCCGGCAGGCACTGCAAATGCAAGCGGCATTCAGGACCATGTCCGTAAACTTGACGAAGACGTGCAGATGTTGAGCGGCAAGGTTGATGAGCAATACCAAACGAAGGTAGAGAGTGCCTCAAAATACCGGGTACGGCTTTCCGGCATGGTGCTGATGAATCTCTTCAGCAACAGTGGTTATGCCGACCATTTTGAGGTACCGTCTGTGGCGCTGCCGGCTACGGAATCTCTGACGGGCGGAAATACCGGCGGGAGCTTCGGTGCAACGATCCGTCAATCACAGATTGGGCTTGAAGTGTATGGACCAGAATTGGCCGGCGCCAAGACGCGTGGTGACTTCGTCGCGGATTTCTTCGGCGAATTTCCTGAAACGGTCAATGGTTCCAGTTCCGGATCAATCCACGTGAGGACTGGCACCATGCGGCTGGACTGGTCGCGTACCTCCGTGGTCGGTGGAGTGGATAATCTCTTCTTCTCGCCAGCGTATCCGACGTCGTTCGCGTCACTGTCGGTTCCCGCTTTCTCCTATTCGGGAAACCTTTGGGGCTGGACGCCGCAACTTCGTGTGGAACACCGGTTGCTTTCTTCGGATAACTCCACCCTCACCATTTCCGGTGGGATTCTTGATCCGCTTACCGGTGAGACGCCGTCGAATGAATTTCTTCGCACACCCGGGGCGGGAGAAAGTTCGAGACAGCCGGCCTATGGAACACGGATGGAATGGAGCCACCGCGTTGGGAGCGAGTTGCTTACGTTGGGATTGGGCGGATACTATAGCCGCCAGAACTGGGGCTTCAACCGCAACGTAGATGGATGGGCGGCGACAACGGACTGGAACGTGCCCATGGGAAAGCAATTCAGCGTGAGTGGCAAGTTCTATAGCGGACGCGCGATCGGCGGACTGGGAGCAGGCATTGGCCGGAGCACTGTCTTCAACGGACTGCTGACCGATCCGGCGACCATTGTGAGAGGAGTCCGTTCCACAGGCGGATGGGGGCAGTTCAAATTCAAGCCGATGGCAAAATTGGAATTCAATTTCGCAGCCGGACAGGATGACGATAACACCGGCGATCTGCGCGGCTTCAACGCAACCACCGGCTATTTCGCTGCCGATCTGACCCGGAACCGCAGTGAATTTGCCAATTTCATCTATCGTCCACGATCGAACCTGTTGTTTTCCACGGAATTTCGCACCTTGCGCACCTTTGAGGTAGATGGAACCAACCAGCGGGCTAACCAGCTCAACCTGATGATGGGGGTGCTCTTCTGATGAGGCGAACCCGGACGTCGCTTACGACAAAAACATCGGCGTTGTTGCTCTTCTGTGTGGCGGCTTTGCTTATACCCGTGGCAATGTGGGCGCAAACGGTCACAGTTACCGGCTCGGTTTCCGTAATCAGGGGCAAAACACACCGGAAAGATTCCACGAACGCAGGTGTGGTGGTTTGGCTTACACCCGTGGCGGAATCCGGCTCCCCGGCATCAACTGCTGCCCATAGTAAAGAGCGGTTCACTCTTCTCCAGAAGGACAAGAAGTTTGAACCTCATGTCCTGGTGGTCCCGGTAGGTGCGGAAGTCAGGTTTCCAAATCAAGATCCTTTCTTCCATAATGTATTTTCTTTGTTTGACGGCAAACGGTTTGACCTTGGGCTCTATGAGGCAGGAACTGCGCGCTCATTGCACTTTGACCGGCCCGGAATCTCATACTTGTTCTGCAACATCCATCCGGACATGAGCGCAGTGATTATTGCTTTGGAAACTCATTATTACAGCACGTCGAATAAAGATGGACAGGTCACCATTCCCAATGTCCCTGCAGGTGCATATGTGTTGCATGTGTGGAATGAAGGATCATCTCCTGACACATTGAAGGGGCTTTCCATGCCGATATCGGTGTCCGCGAGTTCTACCTCTTTCGAAACTTTGCTTGTCCCGGACAATGCTACTTTGCCTTTGACGCATAAGAACAAGTATGGCCGCGACTATGAGGACCCTGCACCGCCGGGCCCGGCGTATAGCCGGCCATAGATGCAAGATACTGCATATCTTACTGAATGGTAACAACTCGCGTATTGTTCTAAACGCCCGCCTACTTATAAGCCCTTCGCGCTCCATAGTGCTGAACTGGAATCAATCAACTGCAAGGCAATCCGCTCAACTCTCCTCGGATGAAGCCATGTTTTGCTTCCCATGTAGGGTAGTAAGCTCATCATTTGCCGTTTCAGGAGCTTGGGTGAAAAATACTGTAATTGCCCCCTAAGCAGCCGTCATCTCTTTTGCACTGTGGCGATTCGTGAGTTTATCGGGATATTGCTTGAATTAAGGCCTGGCGTCTGGCCGTGAAGATCGAAATCAAGATTCACGTGAGGCCCAAAGATCAAGCAATGAGTAGAGCCGCCAAAGTGGAACATGCCTATCTGGTCTCCCTTTTTGACATGCTGTCCTTCGTAAACGGTGATTTGACAGGTAGAGACCTCGGCCATTCCGACCGGCATCACGCACATGAGCCCGATATCTGGGTTATCTGCCTCAATGAAGATCAGGGCCCGGGCTGCCACTTCTGTAATGTAACCTTGCGAATCGTTGGGGCCTGCCGGGTCAAAGCCTTCCGACAAAGTCTCTGAATAGTATGTGCCCTCTTGTACGTAAGCTTTGATGACCCTGCCGCTCACGGGACTGTGCCAGCGGTGATAACTCAACGCGCTCAGAAAAGCCTGGTAGACCGTTCCGTCTATAAATCTATCCGCCAGATCGTCATTTGCCAGCATGTGCTCCAGAGAGTACGGCTGCGCCTTGATCCAAAACCGGTCGTGCCGTTTTACGTGATGCGCCACTTTGTAGGGGGCAGATTCACAGGCATTCACAATAACATTGCCGTCATCGGGCGATGCGATAGGACGCACCCCGGGCCTGAATTCCCTGACGAAGAAGTCATCCCAGGACTTAAAGCCATGATGTGGCTGGCTTGGATCGCATATGAATTCTTTATCGAAATTTGGCATGGCCTTTTGGGCATCGGCGCCAAACCAACCGCTATGCGGGTCTTTATTTAAGACATAGGTGGAGTCACTTGAACTAAGGAATCGGCCCCATTCATTAAGGACTTTCTTAAGCTGAGCATTGACCTTGTCATTCAAGAAGGCAGCAAACCCGCCAATCGTGCCCATGGACCAATCAAGGATTGCGTTAATGGGAAAACCTACCAGCCCTGTCTGGTTATACACAGGCGCCTTGGTCATAATGGTATTGACCAACCGAAGCATATGCCTGTAGTCCCTTACCTGAGGTTTGCCTGTGGGGTCCTTATTATAGGGTGGCTTCTTGGGGACCTGTTCAAACATCTGGTTGAACAGCATATAAATCTCTGCATCGTTCTCAATGAGCCTTTTCAAATCTTCGATCACCGGGTGGAGAGGCTTTTTCTCCACATCAGTCTCCCTGATAAGCGTGTCCATCCATGTTTCCAGCACCGCATGGTCCGAGGGAAGCCATTCACCTACGCGAAATGGTATGGGTTTCTTGCCGGTTGCATTCATTCTTCGTTTACCCTTTCTCTCACATGAGTTACATGACACAGACGATTGCACGAATGATTTACATGACTGATTTACAGGAAGTCAACACAATTGCATTTCTGAGTTTGTAAACTTCAATTTAGATAAAGCGCAACAGAGCGGCGACATTATTTGATTTCTCTAATGTTTCAGCCATCCGAATTTGAAAACTCCCTTTGAGGTTAATAATTATGGTTCTCTAACGAAGGAAAAAGGCGAAAGGTTGCGTTGTATTCCAGTCGGAAAAAATTGTGTTCTCAAAATATAGGCTGTTCACAAATTAAATAAAGAAGGGAAGCAAAAGGTTGTGGCTCTGAGAGGTATTTCCGTTTTTTAAAAATTTTCTTTTCTGTTTGCGATATCAGACTCAACATACTTTATGATCGCTTGGCTGACAAACCTAAACCAGTTCTTATTATGGTCACTCTCATCTGAGGCGCAGCCCAAGGCAACCGGCACGCGGTCGGAACCTATACCACTACGCTCACAGATTACAACGTTCAACGGAGGCATTATGTCGCGAGTAGGAATTGCCTTTCTACTGGCCTTTATCGTCGTCGCCGCACAGGGCCAGCAGTCCTGTCCGGGCTCCAGTACTGTTTCCGCCTCTGTTGTTGCGCTGGATCAGGTGATGATCATCAACCGTCTGGGAACGGTTCGGCCGGAAGGCATGATGTATGCACTTCGTGGCGATGTGGTGCCGATCACCGGCACATCTCTCAGTAAAGGCAACGTGCAACTGAAGCCGGGCAAGCGGCCGCGTCCTCTGGTGCTGCGCGTCCATGAGGGTGAATGCCTGAAGATCACGTTTCAGAATCTGCTGCACGATCACCCGCAGCCGGAATCCTCCAGCACGCCGCCGGCATTCCATAGCTTGCAGGCCACTACCCGGAATGCTTCAATCCATGTGGCTGGCATGCAGTTGGTAAACGGCATTGCCGACGATGGCACATATGTGGGCGCCAATCCCGCGACCACCGGAAACTTCAGTGGAGTTGTGCCTCCCGGTGGAACATCCACCTACACGTTATACGCCGCGGCGCAGGGCTCATTTCTGATGTACAGCACTCCCGGTGACTTCAATGGTTTCAATAATCCGCCGCCAAGCCCGAATGAGCAGTTGACCATGGGGCTTTTTGGAGCGGTAAATGTTGAGCCGCGGGGAACAGAATGGTATCGAAGCCAGACCAGCCATGATGACTTCCTGCAGGCTGCCAAGAAGATTGCTGACGCTCAAAGCGTAAGTGGATACCGGTACGAGATCAATTATGACGCTACTGATCCCACCGGCAAGCCTGTTCTAAAGATGCTCGACAAGAACAACGAGATTGTCTACGGAGATTTGACCGCCGTCATCACAGGGCCAAAGCACGGGATGCTTCCGAAACGGCCTGATAATCCTGCGCTGCCTCATCGCGAGTATCCTTATCGAGAGATTACCGTCCACTACCACGAGTCGCAGGACGTAGTGCAGGCATTCCCCTGGGCTTACGATCCCGCCAATCAAGAGATTGCCGATGTCAACGCCGGATTGGATGGTTTTGCCATCAATTATGGTATCGCCGGCATCACGCCAGAAATTCTGGCGAACCGTTTTCAGCTGGGCCCAACGCGCGATTGTCAGGATTGCAAATTTGAAGAATTTTTCCTGAACTCCTGGACCGGCGGAGATCCGGCCATGGTGGTGGACAACCCGGCCAACCTGCCATGCACTGACGCTCCACCCAATTACCAGATGCTGGCAATCTCCGAGGGAAGCACTACGAACCCTTGTACGCCGGGCAATGCCCCTCCTGCGACCCGGGCATTCTTTCCGGATGACCCATCGAACGTTTATCACAGCTATCTTGGCGATCACGTCCAGTTCCAGATTCTCCATGCTGGGGCGTCGGTCCATCACGTCCACCACCATCACGCACACCAGTGGGTGCACACGCCAGACAGCCCGGATACCAGTTATCTGGATAGCCAGGCGATTGGGCCGGGTTCGTCTTTCACGCTCGATCTGGTCTATCAAGGCAGCGGTAATCTAAACCTGACTGCCGGCGATTCCATTTTTCACTGCCATTTTTATCCGCACTTTGCGGCCGGAATGTGGGCGCTGTTCCGCGTGCATGACGTGTTTGAAGAGGGTACGGAATTGGATTCCAATGGGCGGCCCGCACCTGGATCGCGCGCTTTGCCAGACGCTGAAATCAAGGCCGGTACACCGATCCCCGCAATCATTCCTTTACCCACGCAAGCCATCGCCCCGATGCCGGAGAAGGTGCAAATCGTTAATGGGCAAGTTGAAGTGAAGGGCAAAGGTCATCCAGGCTATCCCTTCTTCGTGCCGGGCATCGCCGGGCATCGCCCGCCGCATCCACCGCTGGACTTTGCCAGGGAAGATGATGGAGAGGAATTAAACGGCGGGTTGCCCCGTCACGTGATCCGCAGCGCCGTCGTGGTGACGGAACAGCACACCACGACCGACTTTACCAAAGACATCGGCTCCATCAATGCCGTGCAACTTCCTGAAGCTGGAACGCCCCAGGAGCAGGCCGCCATGCGCTACTTCGGCCAGCGCAGTCACAAGAGTTTTACACCGCTGGGCGCCCCGGCCGATTTCATTGTGAACGGTCTTCCGCGCAAATCTCTATCCAATCCCACAGGAGCGCAGTCCGGGGCTCCCTTTGCCGATCCAGGCGTGGACGAAAACGGAAAGGCCGTCGGGGACCTTACCAACGGCAAGCCCCGGCGATACAAGGGCGTGAACCTTCAGATCAACGCCGTGCTGAACAAAAAGGGATGGCACTATCCGCAGCAGCGAATGATAGCGCTCTGGGACGATGTTGAGGCCATTCGCAAAGGAGATGAGGCGCCAGAGCCGTTTTTCTTTCGCGCCAACGCCGGCGATCTTGTGGAGTACTGGCATTCCAATCTAATTCCCGCGTATTACGAACTGGACGACTTCCAAGTGCGCACGCCCACGGACATTCTTGGCCAGCATATTCACCTGGTAAAGTTTGATGTGCTGGCGTCCGATGGCGCGGCCAACGGTTTTAATTATGAGGATGGCACATTTAGCCCCGACGAAGTCCGCAGCCGAATTCAGGGGATCAATGCGACCGGAGGCCTGTGCACCACGTTTGACTGTTCCTCCAAGACCATACTCAAGGCCAAGGCAATCAAAGCCTTCGGCAATGGTCCCAAGAACGGTCCGCAGAACATGTGGCTGGGAGCGCAGGCTACCGTGCAGCGCTGGTATGTCGATTCGGCGTTCAATACCAGGAAAAACGATGACCGCACGTACCTGACGATCTTTACCCATGATCACTTTGGCCCTTCAACCCATCAGGAGTCCGGTCTTTATGGCGGCTTGCTGGTAGAACCTCATTGTTCGGCGTGGACTTCTCTGGATGGCAAACAGACGTATGGCACCAGAGATGATGGCGGCCCTACCAGTTACGCTGCGAATATTGTTCCACGCTCGTCCGGCGACTCTGCCGCAGAGTGCCAGCCTATTGAGAGTTATCGTGAATTCGCGCTTGCCTGGGGAGATTTGCAACTGGTGTACCAACCCACCAGCAAGAGCCAGGCAGACTGCTACCCGGGGCAAACTCCAGACAGTTCTGATTGCAAGCCAGTGGCCTCGGGAGCTGCGTATACAGGATGGGCCGATCCGGCAAATACCATCAACTGTCCCGGTTGCTCTTTAACGCCGCCGCAACCACAAAATGGGCAGCCACCACCACCCTACGTTGCGATGAATGGAAATTTCGGGTTTGCCAACTCGCCGCCAACACCGCGCCTGGTCAGCGACTTCGGCAACGGCGTCTTCTCCATGAATTATCGTGCTGAACCTTTGCCGTTGCGAGTTTTTGTACCGCCCATTGGCGCCAATCCGAAGGCGTCTCTGGAAGCTTTCGACATGTCGCATGTGTTCCGTTCCATTCCGCGATATGACCAGCAAATGAGTACGCAGCCCAAGCCGCACAGCCTGTTGAATCCCTCCTGCCAGGGACCCTCCTGCTTCACATTCCCCGTGGACTGCCACAGCTCCCAATTGGGGCCGGGGCCGGAAAACGGCTGCGGAGTGCTGCCGATTGATCCTTACACGCCGCTTTTCCGGGCCTATGAGGGCGACAACGTTCAGGTCCGTGTACTGGCCGGCGCGCACACGTCCATGCACGATTTCACATTGCACGGAATGAAATGGCTGTTCGAGCCATTCAACAAGAACTCCGGCTACCGGAACAGCCAATTTGTGATTCTTTCTGAGCATTACGAAATGCTTTTCAAGATGCCGCGCGTGGCGCCGAGCCAAAAGACGGCTGACTATATCTACAATCCAAGCGCTTCCTTTGAGGGGCTGGTGAATGGCGCCTGGGGAATTCTGCGGTCCTACAAGTCAACAGCCGATAACCTTGCCCGTTTGCCCAACAATCCTGTTGCATCTTCGGCGCCGGGCCCTCTTAGCGTTCCGGCCTCCACCCCGAAATGTTCCGGCAGTGCGCTCAATCAGCTAGTTTCCCAACCGCCCTGCCTGCGAGAATTTCACGTGGCGGCGGTGAGTGCGCGCGAAGCTTTCGGCGATTCCATTGGCCTGGTCTACAACACGCGCGGCGCTCAAACCACGCCCCAGCCGGGTCAAAATCCCACCTTCGGCAATAACCCGTTGTATGACCCGGACGGCCTGGTCTATGTCCTTGAAGACGGCAATGGCAAACTGTTGCCGCCGAAGAATCCTGAGCCTCTTGTTCTGCGGGCCAATGCTGGTGATTGGATTCAGGTTACGCTTACCAACTACTTCCGCCCCGCGGACAGCGTTTTCATCACGAACCAGCAGGCGGCCAGAGTCGGCCAGTACACCACTCCGTATAACTCAATGCCCGTGTTGACTTCAACCAGCGTGGGATTGCATCCGCAGTTGGTGGCCTTTGACGTGACCAGCGCCAATGGCGTGAATGCAGGCCTCAACCCGGTGCAGACCGCCATTCCTGGAAAGTCCGTCAAATATCTCTGGTATGCCGGCGACGTGCAAAGCAGCGGGGGCACATGGAAGACAGAGCCCATGGAACTGGGCGCCATCAACCTCTTGCCTTCTGATCCGCTTTCGCATGTTTACCACGGACTGTTCGGGGCGCTGGTGATCGAACCGCGAGGGTCTACCTGGCGTGCCGACACCGACTACCGCGCATCAGCCACGGTATTTCCGCCCCAGGGCTCGCCCTTCCGGGAATTTGTGGTTATGGCGCAGGATGACATCAACATGCTGGTGAACAGCAACTCTTTTTACGCCTCAGGGAACAATCTTTCTGCGTTCAATTACCGAAGTGAGCCGTTTTTTTATCGCTTCGGAAGTCAGTTGAACAGTGCCATGAACAAAAATGTGCCTCCGGACGCGCCTGCGGACTGGAGCAAGCTCACCGCAACTGACCTCGAGGCTATCAATGGTTTCCAGTTCAGCAGCATAGATACAACCCATGCCACTTCTGACACGCTGGTGGCAGGCGACCCGCAAACACCCATTTTCCGCGCTCCGGGCGGCATGCCGGTACGCTTCCGCCTGGTCGATCCAGGCGGTGTGGGAGACAACCAGCAGGTCTTCGAATTGACCGGACACGTTTGGGAAGAGGAGCCGTTCCAGCAGAACTCGACGGTCCTGGGACATAACCCGCTCTCGCAGCACAGCGGTACCACAGCCGCCTACGGTCCCACGTCACACTACAACATTCTTATTGATAGCGCCGGTGGCGACAACAAGATCACGGGCGACTACCGTTACAGAAGCTGGACGGCCAATCAGTATCAGGTCGGGATGTGGGGCGTTTTCCGGGTCGGCCCCGCCATTTGCTCGTCCCACTGCCCGGACACGGTCACAATCAGTTCTGTGCAATCCTTGGGACCGAGATTTGTGGTCAAAGGAGTCGTCACGGTTTCCCCGGAGACAAAAACATTTGCCCGGGAGGTGATGATTCGCTTTGGCAGCCAATCCGGACGCGCCACCGTAAACCCTGCTGACGGTACATGGACATTCAGCGGGGCGGGTTTTGGCCCTGCCACACTCACGGCGACCAGCAGCAATGCGGGCGTGGCGGTCTACAACAGCTATCAAACTCAGCCGCCGGTGGCGCCGGCAAGCGTGCCGGCCAAGCTGAAAGGGAAGCGCGGATTCACCCGCAGATAAACATGAATCTAGGTTTTTATACCGGAGGCTGCTGGCGGGGGCTTGTCCTGACCATGGCATGTGCGGCCACATTGTCCGCGCAGACACCCGCTTCTCGCGTGGTGTCTGAAGGAATCGCCGTGGATTTCGATCCAGTGATGACTGCGGGCCAGCTCCCGGCCCGCTCCGGACAAGATGTCCGCTTCCGCTTCCGCATCTCAGACACCGCCACCGGAAATCCCTTGCAGGGATTAAAGCCAGCCGCATGGCTGGACTTGCAGCGGCCTGGCCAGCCGCCCGAGACAAGCCGTTGCACCAAGAAGGTCGCGGCTTTCCTCGGCGACAGCCTGCTCTCTGTCCCCTCCGTTGATCTCAATGCGTGGTACGTGCTGGCCATGAACGAAGATGCGAGCATTTCAGTCGTGAACCCCCGCTTCGGGTTCGGCGGTTCCCAGCTTCTGGCCATGGTGTTTCTGGATAGCCCCGGTGAGGACTGGGTCCTCACCGCGAACCAGCAGCGGTTGTTGGTTTCAATGCCGGAGTCCGCGCGCATCGCCGTGGTCGATACTGTTTCATGGAAGGTCATTGCGCGGCTCGAGATTCCGTCCCGGCCAGGTCATATCGCGCTCCAGCCGGATGAGAAGTATCTTTGGGTTTCTCACGCTGGAGGGCTCACCGCGTTCGATCTCCAAACCCTGAAACCTGCAGCTCAAATTTTGACCGGCGCGGGACCGCATGAGTTGGCGTTCAGCTCTGACAGCCACTTCATATTTGTCACCAACTACGGGGCGGGTACGGTCTCTGTGATTGATACGGCCAAGACCATCAAGATCGCCGATGTTTCTGTAGGCGGGCGCCCCTCGTCAGTGGCCTTTTCCGATTTGTCTCGTACCGCATACGTTGCCAATGAGGGTTAAGGCGGAATTGTTGCTCTGAATCCTCGTGGTGAGGTCGTGGCCCGCACGCCGGTTGAATCGGGAATCCGGCAGGTCCGCGCGGCGCCCGGAGGCAGGCTTCTCTTCGCGGTCAATCCCGGCAGGGAAAAACTGTACATCATTGATACCTCATCCAATCGCATCCTCCAGACCGGCGTTATTCATGGAGGACCGGATCAGGTCACGTTCACCAGCACCCTGGCGTATGTGCGCCGCAGGTCTGATGCTACCGTGCTGATGATTCCTCTGGACCGGGTTGGGGTTCAAGACGCGCCGTTGCCGCTGGTGGATTTTACGGGCGGCCAGCTTCCATTTTCCAAGGGATCGCGCCCCAGCCTGGCGGATTCCATCGTTCCTGTTCAAGGATCAAACGCTGTGTTGGTCGCAAATCCCGCTGATCAAGCCGTGTACTACTACCAGGAGGGCATGGCCGCTCCCATGGGACAGTTTCAAAATTATGGCCGTGAGCCGCGTGCGGTCCTGGTAGTGGACCGGGGTATTGAGGAAGGACCGCGCGGCGTATATCAAACGGTCGGACGCGTGCCGCAAGCCGGTGTTTATGACGTCGTGTTCTTTCTGGACTCGCCTCGGGTAATTCACTGCTTTGAACTGGAAGTGAGCCCGGCGGCAGACGAGCCGGGGAAGCAAAGACCTGTAGTGATGCGCTCGGCTGGAGAAAAGACTTTGCGTGCCGGAGAGGTCGCTCATCTTCGATTCCAGGTTCTCGACGCCAAAACTCATGAACCTATCGCCAAGCTGCACGACCTGCAGGTTCTGGTGTTCCTGCAGCCGGGAGTCTGGCAGATACGCCAGGCTGCCACGGAGACAGCTCCCGGCCTTTATGAAATCCAAATGACTCCACCATCTTACGGAACCTATCAGGCCTACTTTGAATCTGCATCCATCGGCCTG
>Ga0137363_10000679_pt1 | contig 18828 bp, 15 predicted proteins | sample MadtaG_FD_104800 | JGI IMG/M metagenome (GOLD analysis project Ga0137363, IMG submission 104800) | Vadose zone soil microbial communities from Angelo Coast Range Reserve, California, USA - Mad1_115_16 metaG | ecosystem: Environmental > Terrestrial > Soil > Vadose zone | place: USA: California...
AACACTCCTTCCACGGCATCACTCCCTCCCAGAAAACAGGAGAAAGTGTCACCCATGTGTCCGGTACGATGTGTTACCTATGTCTCAGGCCGCTCATCAGGGTCCGGCCCGGGTCCGTTCCGTGCGGTTCGGCTCATCTGAAACTCGGTAGCCCGATTTCTTTTACTCGAATTGTTTTTTGAACTGCGCGAATTGTTGCTTCAGGTCTGCAATCTCTTTTTGAAAATCCGTCGCCTCGTTGCGAAGCGCAGCGACTTCTTTCTCCAGACGCGAAAGCCGTTCCCCGTCAGGAGAGTCTGTGGTTGTGCTTGCCGACTCTTCTGACTTTGGCTCGAAGGACTCAACGTCGCCAGACAAAAGGTGCGCGTAGCGGGATTCCTTGGTGCCAGGCTGGCGCGGAAGAACTTTGACTAGCGCTGGCTCACGCTTCATGAGGTGGTGCAGACTGGATTGCACGGCGCTCAGGTCTTCGAAGGGATGCATGCGCTCGGTGCGAGTGCGGAGTTCGCCGGGCGTTTGCGGGCCGCGCAGCAGCAGGACGCAGAGGATGGCGATTTCGTGACGATAGAAATTGAAAGCTTCCTGAAGGCGGTGTTCGTACTTGGTGACGCGGCTGTCCGAAGCGCTGACGGAGCGGACCAGGGATTGGCTGTCGAGCGAGTGCAAGGCTTGGCGAACGGCGGCTTCCTCGAGAGTCATGACGGGATCGCGGTTCGATTTCTGGTTGCAGGCATTGACGAGGGCGTTCAGGGAGAGCGGGTAGTATTCGGGAGTAGTGATTTCTTTTTCGATAAGGGCGCCCAAGACGCGGCATTCGACTTCGTTGACCAGGATGTTCACGGGGTGGAATGATACAACGGATGGAGACGGTTCCATTCCGGCCGGGGCCAGCGAAGAGCTCCGAAATGGGAAGAATACCCCCACATCCCCGGTGATTTCGTAAGTGGCAAATGAAGGAGTTGCGGGATACGGAACTTGGAAGCGTGTACGGAGAATGGGAGGTAACCGAGTTAGCGGGTGCTTCCATTACGCTGCCCGACGAGGTTGGGGCGGGCATGACAGAAATGGGACGCGGGACCAATGTTGGTCGGGAGGTGGAATTGGGGTTGAATGGTAGCTGGGGGGATTGAACGGGATCGGTGGACGTGGGCCCGGAGGAAAAAACAAACCTAAAAGCCGGAGGTTGCCGCATCGGCGTAAGTCTCAAATGAAGTTGACTCTAAAGCCGCACCCTTTGATAAACCAATCCCAAAGGGATGCGGCACCTGAAAACCCCTCACTCCATTAAGGCTGCTCCATCCGGCGGGGCGCTCCACCCGGCACCCCAGACCGGTACCAGAGGCAACTGGCGAGAAGTCGTTGTAGAATGCGCGGTTATGAATGATCGACTGGCACGGAATTCGGTAAAAACGTATCGGTTCGCGCCTGCGGGGTTCGAGGCGGTCGGAAAGAAACTGACTCTCGTTCAGAACATTACGCTTGTCGGCGTCCTTGGTCTAATCGTCGGGATGGACTTTAAGAACGCCGACCGGGATTGGCTGCAAGGTTCCTTGCTTTCATTATTGCCGCACTTATTACCGACTACGTTGGTCGTGGGACTGTTCGTGTATTCGTTCCGCCGCGGGATGAGAAAACAGCAAGAAAACTGGCTTGCGTACGAACTACTGGTTGGCGAGGATTTTGTGATTCGGCTGAGCGAGATGGAGATTCGCCGCGAAGAAGTAACAGCGATTAAACAGAGCGCGCAAGGCTTGACACTCGACACAAGTTCGAAGCAGCGAGCGCTGGGGGTGCCATCAACCGTGGAAGGATTCGACGAGGTCCGCGCGCGGCTGAGCGAATGGATGACGCCGACAGAACTAGGGCGCGCGTGGTGGAAGAATTCTTCCCACTTGCTTTACGGGGTAATCACCATAGAACTGGCCTCGCTTATTGTCTTCTTCCTGTCGTCGCAACGCTGGCTGCTGGTATGTAGTGGGGCTCCCCTGTTCCTAGGACTTGTTGTCTCCGTGGTGGCGCTGCAGAGGAGCGCTCAATCGGCTCGAAAAATAAAGAGAAATATGTGGTTTATGCTTCCTCCCATGGTAGCGATTGCCTATCGGCTTATGGAAGCAATACTGAATTGGCGATGAGCAAACCGCACACTGCAGACAGAAAAACTTCGAGCTACGCTGGACTCGCGGAGAAAACGGTCTTTATCACAGGGGGAGGAAGCGGGATTGGCGCGGCGTTCACGCGGGCGTTTGCCGGGCAGGGGGCACGCGTGGGTTTCGTGGATGTTGCGGAGGAAGCGAGCCGGACGCTGGCCGCTCAGATTCAGAAAGAGACATCCAAGGCGCCACTCTTTATCCCTTGCGACGTGCGCAACATTGCCGCGCTGCAAGAGGCCGTCGAAATAACCCGCATCGAGTTGGGCGACATTAGAGTGCTCATCAACAATGCCGGGAACGACGACCGGCACGCGATGGAGCAAGTCACACCGGCGTACTGGGAGGACCGGATCGCGGTGAACCTGCGGCACATGTTCTTTGCGGCGCAAGCCGTAGCGCCGCAAATGAAGCGGCTTGGCGGAGGCGCGATCATCAATCTTGGCTCCATTATTTGGAGGCTCAAGCTTACGGGCGCGGCTGTGTACAACACGACCAAAGCGTCGGTCACCGGGTTGACGCGGGTTCTGGCGCGTGAATTCGGCCCGTTCGGGATTCGAGTGAACACGATTTCGCCGGGGGCGGTCTGGACCGAGCGGCAAATGAAACTGTGGTATACGCCGGAGTTTGAAAAGGAAGTGATGGCAGGGCAATGCTTGAAGAAGCGAGTATTGCCGGACGACGTGGCAAACATGGGACTGTTCCTGGCTTCGGACGCGGCGGAGAGATGCACGGCACAGGATTTTATTGTGGATGCAGGGTGGAGCTGAAGGAGAGATGAGAACCATCAGAGGACCCGCGATATTTCTGGCGCAGTTTGCGGGAGATGTGGAGCCGTTTAACAGTTTGAAGAGCATCGCCGCGTGGGCCGCGAGACTCGGCTACAAGGGCGTACAAATTCCGTCGTGGGATGCGCGCTTGTTTGATTTGAAGCGGGCGGCGGAGAGTAAGGCTTATTGCGAGGAGATTCGCGGCGTGGTGGCGGGTTGCGGATTGGAGATTACGGAGCTTTCGACGCATTTGCAGGGGCAATTGGTGGCGGTGCATCCGGCGTATGATCTGGCGTTTGACGGGTTTGCGCCGGAGACGATGAGAGGCAATCCGAAAGCGCGGCAGGCTTGGGCGACCGAGCAACTAATGATGGCGGCGAAAGCTTCCGCCAATCTGGGGCTTGCCGCGCATGTGACATTTTCGGGGGCGCTGGCTTGGCCTTATCTGTATCCGTGGCCGCAGCGGCAGAGCGGGCTGATTGAAACGGCTTTTGACGAGCTGGCGGCGCGGTGGCGGCCGATTCTGGATGCGTTTGACAAAGCGGGAGTGGATCTTTGTTACGAGATTCATCCGGGCGAGGATTTGCATGATGGGGTTACGTTTGAGATGTTTTTGGAACGGGTGAAAAGTCATTCCCGGTGCAACCTGCTCTATGACCCGAGCCACTTTGTGCTGCAACAACTGGATTATCTGGAGTTCATTGATTTTTATCACGAGCGAATCAAGATGTTTCACGTGAAGGATGCGGAGTTTCGTCCGACGGGACGACAGGGCGTTTATGGAGGGTATCAGCCGTGGATCAATCGGGCGGGGAGATTTCGCTCCCCCGGCGATGGGCAGGTGGATTTTGGGGCGATCTTTTCCAAACTGACGCAGTATGATTTTCCGGGGTGGGCAGTGCTGGAGTGGGAGTGTTGCATCAAGAGCGGGGAGCGGGGGGCGGCGGAAGGGGCGCCGTTTATTCAGCGTCACATTATTCATGCGGCTGGCGGAGCGTTTGATGATTTTGCTGGTTCGCGGGCGGATCAGGAAGCGAATCGGCGAATGTTGGGGCTGGAATAATTAGGGCTGACCGAGAAACATTGAACACAGAGTTCACACAGAACACAAAGAACACAGAGAACACGGAGCGGAAAAGACCAGGGCGCGGGATTGCAAGATATTTGGTGGTTGCGACAATTATTTTGACCTAAGAAGAGGCTTATGACAGCGAATGCGAAGGCGGGAGATGGGAAGAACCGGCGGCTGAGGCTGGGTATGGTTGGCGGAGGGCCGGGTGCGTTCATTGATGCGGTGCACCGGATTGCGGCGCGGATGGATGACCGGTTTGAGCTAGTGGCGGGGGCGCTGTCTTCCGATCCTGCGAAAAGCAAGGTGGCGGCACTGGAACTTCATATCGCGCCGGAGCGGGCTTACGGAAGTTTTGCGGAGATGGCGGCAGCGGAAGCGAAGAGGCCGGACCGAATTGACGCGGTTTCCATCGTTACGCCGAATCACATTCACTTCGGACCGGCGAAGGCGTTCCTGGAGGCGGGGATTCACGTTATTTGCGATAAGCCCCTGACCACCACGGTGGAAGATGCGGTGGCGCTGGCGGGGATCGTGCGGAAGAGCGGATTGATCTTCGGGTTGACGCACAATTACACGGGATATCCGGTGGTGCGGCAGGCACGGGAGATGATTGAGGCGGGGGAAATTGGGAAAATTCGCGTAGTGCAAGTGGAGTACGCGCAAGATTGGCTGACGACGGCGGTGGAGGCGACCGGGCAAAAGCAGGCAGTTTGGAGAACTGATCCGGCGCAGAGCGGGCCGGCGGGGTCGCTGGGGGATATCGGGACACACGCCTACAACATTGCTTGTTTTGTGACGGGATTGCGGTGCGAGCAGGTCGCGGCGGATGTCTCAATTTTTGTACCCGGGCGGCGGCTGGACGACAATGTTCAGGTGCTGCTGCGATTGGAGGGCGGGGCGCGAGGGATGCTGTGGGCAAGCCAAGTGGCTACGGGGAACGAGAACAATCTGCGATTGCGAGTATATGGGGATAAGGCTGGACTAGAGTGGGGACAGGAAAATCCGAACTATCTGAAGTTTACGCAGTATGGCAAGGCTCCGGTGACGATCAGCCGGGCTGGGGCGGGGGCCACACCATCTGCGAAACATGCGAGCCGGATTCCTTCCGGGCATCCGGAGGGATACCTGGAGGCGTTTGCGCAGCTCTATGCAGACTTGGCGGAGCAGATTGCGGCGCGGAATGAGGGGCGCACACCGGTGAAGGCGGCTCTGCTGGTGCCGGGCGTGAAGGAGGGGGTTGAGGGGGTGCAGTTCATTGAGGGAGTGCTCGCCTCTTCGAAGCAGAATTCGGGCTGGGTGAAGTTGCCAACGCCTGCGTAGTGCAACTGGCAAAGGAAGGCCGGTGGGAGAGGGGTCGGCCCCCGGACGAGGGTCGGCGTAAACGCCAGGTCGGCACTACAAAGGCGAAGAAAGGGATCGGAGCTTGTTCGAAGCTGGGACGGGTAATCCCATTTTCGGGCGATTTGAGAGGGGGGCGACAGAGAAATCCTTTCTAAGTCATTGCAAACAAATATAGTTAATTAGGGGAACCTGGGGCCGGAGAGTTGCGTTCTATAAGGTAACAATATATATGGACATCCAACGACCATCTAACGCGCGAGCAAAGAAAATCCGACGGATTGCTTATGGCACCGTCGCACTCGTCCTGCTGGGAGGGGTGACCTATGGACTATCAAAGCTGCGGCCAGCGGCACCTAGTGTTGACCGGGCCACGATCTGGCCCGATGAAGTGAAACGGGGGCCCATGCTGCGGGAAGTGCGCGGCTTGGGGACGCTGGTACCTGAAGATATCAGGTGGATTCCGGCACAGACGGATTCGCGAGTGGAACGCTGGGTATTGCGTCCGGGAGCGATCGTCAAACCAGATTCCATCATTATGGAACTGAGTGACCCAACGCTGCAGCGAGAAGCGCTGGACGCGGAATTCCAACTCAAAGGAGCAGAAGCGGACTACGCGAACCTTAGGGTGCAGGTGGACAGCGATCTGATGAACCAGAAGGCCAACGAGGCCGCCGTACGCAGCGATTACGAGCAAGCCCGCCTGCAACATGACGTGGACGAAAAGCTGTATAAGGAGGGGATTGGGTCTGATCACATCAGGAATCTCTCCAGAGTGAAGGAAGATCAACTAGCCATTCGGCTAAAGCTTGAGAGCGAAAGAACCGCAGTGGCCGCGGATTCGGCGAAAGCGCGGCTCGCCGCGCAGCAGGCAAAAATCGATGAACAGAAGGCGCTCTATCAACTGAAGAAGAGCCAAGTGGATGCGCTGCACGTTCGGGCGGGAATCAATGGCGTATTACAGCTTGTGCCGGTAGACGTCGGGCAGCACGTGACGCCGGGGACAAACCTGGCGCGGGTGGCTGACCCGAAGAAACTGAAAGCGGAAATCAAGATTGCGGAAACGCAAGCCAAAGACGTGCTTCCAGGACAAGGCGACGATTGACACTCGGAACGGGATTGTAACCGGGCACGTTTCGCGAATCGATCCGTCGGTAGTAAACGGCACGGTGACGGTGGACGTGACGATCACGGACCCGCTACCGAACGGGGCGAGACCGGACTTGAGCGTGGATGGAACGGTGGAGCTGGAGAATCTGAAGGATGTGCTGTATGTGGGGCGGCCGGTGCACGGACAGGCGGACAGCACGATCGGAATCTTCAAGATCATTGACGACGGAGCGGAGGCGGTGCGCGTCAATGTTAAGTTGGGGCGGAGTTCTGTGAATACGATCGAGATTGTGGATGGATTGAAGGTCGGAGATAAAGTGATCCTGTCGGACATGTCGGCATGGGACGCTTTCGACCGGGTGAGATTGAAGTAAGGAATTTGCCGCCCCTCGGGGGCGCTTTGAAACTACGGATTCCCGATTTCTGCGCCCGCTAAGAAATCGCAACCGGGCGCTCACGGAGAATGGACGGAATGCAAACACTCTTGCAGGACGTGCGCTACGGCCTGCGGATGTTGGCCAAGAACCCGGGTTTCACGCTGATTGCGGTCCTTACACTGGCGCTGGGTATAGGCGCGAATACCGCTATTTTCTCCCTCCTGAATCAAGTCCTGCTGCGCCGTTTGCCGGTGCGAAATCCCGATGAGCTGGTAGTGCTGAAATCACCCGGACCGAAGCACGGCCACGTCTGGAGCGATGGCGACGATTCAGAGATTTTTTCCTATCCGCTTTACAAAGGGCTGGCAAAGAATGCGGCGGTCTTTGACGGTGTGATCGCGCGGTTCCAGTTTGCCGCGGGTATCGCCAGCAAGGGACAGACGGATCGGGGCTCGGGCGAACTGGTAACCGGGAACTATTTCGAGGTGCTGGGAGTGCGGCCGGCGCTGGGGCGAGTGCTCTCGCCCGCCGATGATGATGTGCAGGGCGCACATCCAGTTCTGGTACTGAGCCATGCCTATTGGACGCGGCATTTCGGCGGCGACACAGGCGTGCTGAATCAGGCGATTCTCGTAAATAACACCGAGATGACGATTGTGGGCGTTTCGCAAACTGGATTCACGGGCATCCAAAAGGGGCAGATTCCAGACATTTTCGTGCCCATGACCATGAAGGGGCAGATGACGCCGATCCGCAACGGATTGGATGACTGGAATGATTCGTTCCTGGCGGTATTGGCGCGGCGGAAGCCAGGCGTTTCTATGGAGCAGGCCCAGGCGGGGATTAATGTGGACTATCCAGGGCTGCTGGAGCAGCAACTGGCGAGCTTGTCCCATGTGAGCGACAAGGAGCGGAAGGAATTCCTAAGCAAGAAGATTGTGCTGGCTGCAGGGGCGCAGGGGAGGACGGTGACGCAACGCGACTCCGGGCCGGCGTTGATGGCGTTGTTTGCCATGGTGGCATTGGTGCTGCTGATTGCCTGCACCAACGTGGCGAACCTGCTGCTGGCAAAGGCGGCGGCCCGGCAACGTGAATTTGCGATTCGTTCGGCACTGGGCGCGACTCCTGGGCGAATGATGCGTCAATTGCTAGTGGAGAGCTTCCTGTGCGCGTTGGGCGGAGGGGTCCTGGGGCTGATTTTCGGCGTCTGGATAATGAACATTTTGACGCAAGCCGTCGTTTCTGAAGCAATGATAGAAGGCATCACGGCGCAGGTGGACGGGAGTGTCCTGGGGTTTGCGGCCGCAGCGACGTTGGTTTCGGCGGTGGCGTTCGGGCTGGTACCGGCCTGGCGGGCAACACGAACTGGGGTTTCGCAGATGCTGAAGGACCAGGGATCGACGACGTCCGCGGGGCCAGGGCATGTGCGATTCCGGAAGTACCTGGTTGCGGGGCAGGTGGCGTTCACGCTGCTTTTGCTGACAGGCGGCGCGCTCTTTTCGCGGACGCTTTGGAACCTGCGGAAGCAGAACCTCGGATTGCGCGCGGAAAACTTGATTACGTTTTCGATTTCGCCGCAATTGAGCGGATATGACGAGGCGCGAACGGTGGCCCTGGTGGATCAGTTGAGGGAGCGGCTAGGGGCGCTGCCGGGAGTGAGTGGTGTGGGGTCATCGCAGATACCGGTGCTGACCGGGACCGACATGGGCGGAAACATCACGGTGGAGGGGCGTCAAAATCTGGACACCGATGACCGGCACGTGAATTATGACGCGGTGAGCCCGAACTATTTTTCGACGATGCAGATTCCGTTGCTCTCAGGGCGCGAATTCAATGCCGGAGACACGGCCACGAACACGAAAGTGGCGATCATCAATGAGGCGATGGCGAAGGAGTTCTTCCCAAAGAGGAATCCCATCGGAGTCCACATGGCGATGGGCGGGGGGAATGATGCCAAGCCAAATATCGAGATTGTCGGGGTGGTGAAAAACGCGAAGGAATCACACGTCCGGGATGCGGAGCGGCCGTATTTTTACCGGCCCTATTCGCAATTTGGAAAACTTTTCGGGATGAGTTTTTATGTGCGTAGCCAACAAGACCCGTTGTTGATGGCCAACAACCTGCGCGAGACGGTGCGGGGAGCGGACGCCAACTTGCCGGTGTATGAATTGAAGACGGTGCAGCGGGTAGTGGATGAGGATTTGTTTGCCGAACGGGTGATCGCGGGGCTTTCGGCGGCGTTTGGCGGGTTAGCAGCGCTGCTGGCGGCGCTGGGGATATATGGAGTGCTGGCATACCTGGTAACGCAGCGGACGAGGGAGATTGGAATTCGCGTGGCGCTGGGGGCCGCAGCCGGGGACGTGAGAGGACTGGTGTTCAAGGAAGTTGGGTGGATGGTGCTTGGCGGATCTGTGGTGGGATTGCCATTGGCGTACGTGCTGGCACGGTTGAGCGAGTCGCTGCTGTTCGGGGTACACGCGAGCGATGTTCCAGCGTATGCGGCATCGCTGGGGGTTATCTGCCTGGTAGCCCTGGCGGCGTGTTACATTCCATCGCGGCGAGCCACACGGATCGATCCCATCGTGGCGCTGCGGTACGAATAATAGTGGCCAGGTTTTTTTGCGAGCACGAGAAACGGGTGCAGGTAAGACGAGTTTTTGAGATCGAAACCGAGAAGGAGAGCCGATGACAGACGCAACCGCAACACTCATCAAGATGGAAGGCGTGAAGAAGGTGTTTTATACGGATGAAGTGGAAACGCACGCTTTGTCTGAGATTCACCTGGAGATCAAGAAGGGGCAGTACATCTCGATCGCCGGGCCTTCGGGCTGCGGCAAGTCGACACTGCTCTCGATTCTCGGGCTGCTGGATTCACCAACGGGCGGCGATTACATGCTGAATGGGCAGCCGGTGGCGAATCTTTCGATCAGCGAGCGCACGCGGATCCGCAACCGGGAAATTGGATTTATTTTCCAGGCGTTCAATTTGATTGGCGACCTGACGGTGTACGAAAACGTCGAATTGCCGTTGACGTATCGCGGGACGAGCGCGGCGGAGAGGAAGCAGAAGGTGCAGCATGCACTGGAACGCGTGGGCATGGCCCACCGGCTGCGCCACTATCCCTCGCAGCTTTCCGGCGGTCAGCAGCAGCGTGTCGCCGTGGCGCGAGCGCTGGTAGGCGATCCGTTGATTCTGATGGCTGACGAGCCTACTGGAAACCTGGATTCGAAGAACGGTGAAGCTGTGATGGAACTGCTGCGCGACTTGCATCGCAATGGCGCAACCGTTTGCATGGTCACACACGACCAGCGATATGCGAATTTTGCGGAGCGGACTATTCACCTGTTCGACGGCAGGATCGTCGAGGAGACGCAGGAAGCACGCGTCGGAGCGTAACTCCCGCGGAACCGCGGGAGCACAGAATGCAGACAATCTGGCAAGATCTGCGGTTCGCCGCGCGGATGCTGGCAAAGAGCCCCGGTTTCGCCGCCGTCGCCGTATTGACGCTTGCGCTCGGCATCGGGGCCAACACTGCTATTTTTACAGTTGTATACGGCGTCCTGCTGCGCCCGCTTCCCTTCCCTGAGCCCACCCGCATCGTTCAGCTTGCTGAGTCCTACCAGGCACAATCCGACGAGATGGACGTCTCGTGGAAGGAGTTGGAACACCTGCGGGAGTACACTCCGCTGTTCGAGCACATCGCCGGTTTCACCGACGTTGGTTTCAACATCGCTACGGGGAATGAGGCGGAACATGTCCGTGGTGTGCCCGCATCAGCCGAATACTTTCAAGTGCTTGGCGTTCATCCCGCGCTCGGGCGCGACTTTCTTCCGGAGGAGGATCGAGGCGACGGGCGGCGCGTGGCCATATTGACGCATTCGCTGTGGATGCGCCGTCTTGGTGGAGATCGAGCCGTAATTGGCCAAAAGGTTCTGCTGAACGGCGATGGGTACACCGTCATAGGGGTGATGCCCGCCGGGTTTGATCCGCGGTCCAATTCCGGTCTGAATCCTGGCGTTCAGGCGGACGTTTGGGTTCCGCTGGCGCTGGTGGCGAAGACGGCTGGCAGCGGAGAAAACATCGGCGTGATCGCAAGGCTGAAACCCGGCGTTACGCGCGATCAACTTCAGTCGCAGATGGACGTTGTCACGCGGGATTTTCGCGTCCGATATCCTAACGTTGTGGGGCAGCAGCTGGTGCTCAGTTTCAGGCCTTATCAAGCCATGATCGGCGCAGCAATGCGGCCATTCCTGCTAGTTCTACTGGGGGCGATCGGCTTTGTGCTGCTGATCGCTTGCGCCAACGTGGCCAATCTGCTCCTCGCGCGCAGTAGCTCGCGGGGACGTGAGATTGCAGTACGCGTCGCGATGGGGGCTTCCCGGGCACGCCTCATCCGCCAATTACTTACCGAAAGCGCGTTGATTGCCCTCGCGGGGGGAACACTTGGTTTGGCAGTGGCCGGATCGGGATTGAGTTCCCTTCTGGCGATGGCGCCCAGCAACCTGCCGCGCTTGAACGATATTCGGCTGGATGGCTGGGTCTTCGCGTTCACGTTTTTAATTTCCATTTTGACCGGAGCGGTGTTTGGAATTGCGCCGGCGCTCTATGCGACCAAGAGCAATCTCAGCGAAACGCTAAAGGAAGGCGAAGGAAGAGCCAGCGCGGGAGCTGGACGAGCGAGGCTGCGGCAAGGATTGGTGATCAGTGAATTTGCCTTGTCGCTGGTGTTGCTGACCGGCGCGGGTTTGATGATTGCCACCTTCGCGAAATTGATGAATACCAACCCCGGCTTTGATGCCCACCACGTTCTCACCATGCAATTTTGGCTGGACGGGTCCAAATACAATTCGACTCCGGAAATTATGAGATTCTATCGCGCCGTCGAGCAGCGAATCGAAGGTCTGCCCGGCGTCAATGCCGAGGGGGTCGTCGCGGCGGGATTGCCGCTTGAGCGCGGGGGAAACAATGGAGTGAGGATTGCGGGACCGAAAGAATCCGAATGGATCTCCATGGATTACCGGGAAATAACTCCGGGCTATTTCCGGGCCATCGGAACAGCGCTGAGGCAAGGCCGCGAATTCACGGAGACGGATGCCGAAACCTCCAGCGCGGTCGTCATCATCAATGAAGCGGCCGCTCGCAAGTATTTTCCGGATCAAGGTTCTCTCGGAAAGCATCTTTACGTCAGTGGCGTTCTCTGCGAAGTGGTGGGAGTGGCAGGCGATGTGAAAAGTTATCTGGATCAGCCCGCCGATCCGACGACGTTCATTCCTGCAGCGCAAGCTAAATGGGGAACATCCAGGCTCTTCGAGGGCTGGTATCCGCGAAGTGTCGTCGTGCGGACGACGGGAAACCCTCTGATCCTCAATCGAGCTCTGCGAGAAGCGGTGGCGGCAGCTGATCCGCTGGTGCCGACTGGGGCTGTCCGGTCCATGGATCAGGTGCTTGCGCATTCCCTGGCCTTGCGAAGCTTTATGATGCTGTTGCTGAGCATCTTCGGCGGCCTTGCCCTAGTGCTTGCGAGTGTGGGCATTTACGGGGTTATCTCCTTCGCAGTGTCACAACGAACGCGCGAAATCGGCGTCCGCATGGCGCTGGGGGCGCGGCCCGCGGACGTAGCGCAGATGATCCTGACAGAGGGATTGAAACTTGTCGCCGTGGGAGTGGTGCTCGGCACCGCGGCGGCGCTTCTGTTGACGAAATTGCTCGAAGGCATGGTTTATGGAGTGAGCATGCGGGACCCACTCATTTTCGCGCTGGTGAATCTGTTGATGGCAGCGGTTTCGCTCGCAGCATGCTACGTCCCCGCGCGGCGGGCGATGCGCGTGGATCCGCTAGCTGCATTGCGGTACGAATAGAGGCGAACAGATGCAGACGATATGGCAAGATGTGCGGTTCGGCGTGCGCATGTTGGTGAAACACCGGATCGCGACGATTGTGTGCGTGATAGCACTGGGCCTGGGGATCGGGGCGAACACGGCGATGTTCAGCCTGGCAGAAGCGTTTCTGCTGCATCCGGTCCCGTTCGAGAATTCCGACCGCATTGTCTCGCTGGTGGACTCACGCGTGGCTAGTCAGGATGGCGGCGCGGGCTTCGGTTCACAGGACTTCAATGCGGTTGCGCCGGCGACGTACCTGGATTGGAAAAAGGAGGTGCATTCGTTTGACGAGCTGGCCGCATACGCCTGGGATGAAATAAGCCTGACCGGGGACCGCGAAGCACAAAAAGTGCAAGACTTCCGGGTTACCGCCAATTTCTTAGCGATGATCGGCGTGCAACCGCTCATGGGCCGCACATTTCTTCCGGAAGAGGAGGAACCGGGCCGCGACCAGGAGATTATTCTGAGCTACGGGCTGTGGGAACAGCGCTACGGGTCTGACCCGAACGTGCTGAAGCGCATCATCAAAGTAAATGGGAAGAGTTTTAACGTTGTCGGCGTCATGAAGAAGGGCTTCGATTTTCCGATGCCCGCCGAGGCATGGATACCGCTGGCACTCGGCACGAAAGAACGGCTCCGGAGAGACAATCGGTGGCTGTGGGTGCTCGGACGGCTCAAGCCGGGGGTTTCATTTTCCGCGGGCGCCGCGGAGATGCGCTCTATCTCGGAGCGAGAAGCGCAAGTTTATCCCGATACCAATAAAGCGTGGCGAGTTCGACCGCAACCATTGCGGGAATTCATTACCGGGACGCTGACCCGCCAGTACACGGTTTTGCTGATGGGCGCGGTGGCTTTTGTGCTGCTGATCGCCTGCGCCGACGTTGCGAATGTGCAATTCGCGAGAATCACGGGGCGAGCTGGCGAGCTGGCGGTGCGCACGGCGCTGGGCGGCAGCCGGTGGAGGGTCATCCGGCAATTGCTGATCGAGAGCATTTTGCTCTCGTCGGCTGGTGCGGCGCTCGGTTTGTTTCTGGCGCAATGGGACATCCAGATGATTCTGTCGCACATGCCGGCGGACGTAGCGCGATTCGTGGCAGGGTGGAAGACAATTCGCCTAGACACTAATGCATTTCTGTTCACGCTGTTTGTCGCGGTGGCAAGCGGAGTGATCTCGGGGATCGCGCCTTCCTTGCTGGGTTCGCGCGCCAACATCGCGGAAACCCTAAAGGAAGGCGGGCGTGGTTCGTCGATTAGCCGCACGCGGCACCGTCTGCGTGGAGCCCTGGTCGTTGCCGAAGTGGCGCTCGCGCTGGTCCTTCTGGTGGGCGCGGGACTTCTAGTAAGAAATTTCCAGGGACTGCTGAATGTGAATGAAGGCTATTCCCCGCAAACGCTGTTGACGCTGAACTTCTCGCTACAGGAACAGCAATACGACCAGGCATCGGCGCGGCTCAACTTCAACGAACAAATCATGCGGCGGCTTGGCGCTGTTTCAGGGGTACAAGCGGCCTCGCTAGTGACGTCTGCGCCCTATGCGAACGGAGGAGGCATCGACCAGAGTGAATTCTCGATCGAAGGGCGTCCGCTGACGCAGCGAGGCGAAGTGCGCAGCGCCATCGTGGAAACGACCACTCCGAATTACTTTAATACGCTGAACATCGCGCTGCGCGGCGGGCGATTACTGAGCGAGACGGACGGAGCAGAATCACCGCCGGTGGCCGTGATCAGCGAAAGCCTGGCAAAGCGTTACTTTTCCGGCGAGAATCCGCTAGGCCGTCATATCAAGACCGGCAAGACGGAATCCGCAAGTGCATGGCTGACCGTTGTCGGTGTGGTGAGCGACGTGCATTACGGCTGGATCGTCAAGGAAGATGTCCCCACGATTTACCGCTCGTTCCGGCAGGCGCCACCGTTTTCCACGACCGTCGTGCTGCGCACCCCAGGCGATCCGCTGAAGTTTGCTTCCGCTGTGCGGGCCGAGATCGCCGCCGTCGATGCGAATGTGCCTCTATACAACCTCAAGCCGATGGACAAGGTGATCACGGAATCGATCGTAGGCATCGCGTATGTGGCCACGATGATGGCTGTACTCGGGGTTATCGCGCTGGTGCTGGCATCGGTCGGCGTCTTTGGTGTGATGTCCTACTCGGTGAGCGAACGGTCTCATGAAATCGGAATCCGCATGTCGATGGGCGCGCAGACGGGCAACATTCTCGCGCTGGTGCTGCGAAGCGGGATGCTGCTAACCATGCTCGGACTGGCCATTGGCCTTCCCATTGCGTTCCTTCTGGCGCGGGCCCTTTCGTCTCTCCTTTTCGGAGTGCAGGCTGCCGACCCAGCTTCATTTATCGGGCTGCCCTTGCTACTGCTCGCCGTGGCCGGAATAGCATGCTACCTTCCGGCGCGACGGGCAGCGCACCTCGACCCGCTGCAGGCTTTACGGCACGACTGAGATCCAGGCGCCGCGCCTGTAGACGGCACTTGGAACGAATGGACAACTTGCGCTACAACAGAGAGATGGGCAAAGACCTGGAGTGCTGCTGCCCAGATTCACTGCGATGAGGTAAGGAGAAATTGTGGAACCATTGATTCAACTGCGAAACCTGGAAAAAGTTGTCGAAGCGGGGCCGAATAAGTTTTTCTTGCTGCGCAGAATTAATTTGGACCTTCAGCCGGGCGAATTTGTAACCATCATGGGCCCGTCAGGGGCAGGAAAGTCCACGCTGCTAAGCATCATCGGAATGCTGGATGGGGCGTGGAGCGGGGACTATTATTTCCTTGGGGAAGCAGTACACAAACTCAATGTGAAGAAGCGGAACGAGTTGCACAAAGCGAACATCGGATTTGTGTTTCAGAGCTATCACCTGATTGACAATCTGACGGTGTTCGAAAATCTGGAAGTTCCGCTGTCCTACAAGAACGTGCCGCACAAAGAACGCGTGAGCCTCGTTTGCGACGCCCTCGATCGATTCCACATTGTTGGCAAGAAAGATTTGTTTCCGAACCAGCTCTCCGGCGGCCAACAGCAGCTCGTCGGCGTGGCACGCGCGGTGATTCTCAGTCCGAAGCTGATTTTGGCCGATGAACCTACGGGGAACTTGCATTCCGCGCAAGGTGAAGAGATCATGCAACTCTTCAAAAGACTGAATGACGCCGGAACAACGATCATCCAGGTAACCCACTCAGAGAGAAACGCCGCATACGGGAGCCGCATTATCCAACTGAAGGACGGGTGGGTCGTGGAAGACAATGCCACGGCCGGCGCACCAGTGGGGGCGGCACAACCCGCGTGAGCAGGCGATGGCCTGCCGCGAGAGGCGGCGCTTGGATCACTTCTCGCGGTGCCTGAAAAACGGCAGTAGGATGAACTTCACAAAACCATTCGAATGAAGACGACTAACCCGCACCCCTATCGAGTACTTTTAGCAGACGACCAGGCGGACATCCGCGATGCTCTGCGTTTGCTTTTAAAGCGTGAAGGTTATGAAACGCAGGGAGTAGCGTCTCCCGCCGAAGCGTTGAGCGCCATCGAGTCGCGGGAATTTGACGCGGCGCTGATGGATCTTAATTACACGCGAGATACAACGTCGGGGCAGGAGGGACTCGACCTGCTCACGCGAATCCAGATGCTTGACAGTACTTTGCCGGTGATCGTCATGACCGCCTGGAGCAGCATCGAGGTAGCAGTGGAGGCGATGCGGCGCGGGGCGCGGGATTTTGTGCAAAAGCCCTGGGAAAATACGCGTCTCCTCGCCATTCTGCGGACGCAGATTGATTTGCGCCAGGCGCTGCGGCAGGCATCACGGCTCGAAGCCGAGAACCGCATCCTGCGCGCGGAATCACGGCCAACATTCCTGGCAAAATCTCCCGCGATGGCGCCAGTCCTGGAACTGATTGGACAGATCGGACCCTCGGACGCGAACGTTTTGATTACCGGAGAGCACGGTACCGGCAAAGAAGTTGTTGCACGAACCCTGCATGCATTGTCAACACGGTCGACGAAGCCGATGGTAACCGTGAATGCGGGCGGGTTATCGGAAGGCGTGTTCGAAAGCGAGCTGTTTGGGCACGTAAAAGGCGCATTTACTGACGCGCGAGCAGATCGCGTGGGGAGATTCGAACTCGCGGACGGGAGCACGCTGTTCCTGGATGAGATTGCGAACGTACCGCTCAATCTGCAGGCCAAGCTTTTGCGCGTTCTCGAAACGGGAGATCTTGAGCGCGTCGGATCGTCCACGACCCGGCGCGTCAACGTGAGAGTGCTTGCAGCTACGAATGCCGACGTGAACGCGGAGGCTGCCGCCGGACGGTTTCGCCAGGACCTGCTGTTTCGCTTGAATACCATCGAGATCCACATCCCGCCGCTGCGTGACCGGCGCGAGGACGTCGATCTCCTGGCGCACCATTTTCTGCACGGCTACTCACAGCGCTACCGCAAGAACATTTCCGGCTTCGACACGGCGGCGCTCAAGGCTTTGCATGAGCACGCATGGCCAGGTAACGTTCGCGAACTCGATCACGCAGTGGAACGCGGGGTGCTTCTTTCGCCCGGCCCTTCCGTGCGTGCGGCGGACCTAGGTTTGCGCGCGCAGGCCACTGGAGGCGCGGCCAAGCTGGAGGAGATGAGCCTCGACGAAGTGGAGCGGTATCTTATTCAGCGCACGCTTTCGCGGCACGAAGGAAATGTCAGCCAGGCAGCGAAGGCTCTGGGACTGAGCCGGAGCGCCATGTACCGGCGGCTGCAAAAACATGGGCTGGAATGAGGCAGATGACTTATGAGCGCCGAATTCAGCTTCTCGCTTTGGCAGCGGGCTTCCCAGGTTCTTTCATTGCGATGATTTTGTTGTGGCACGGAAACTATTCTTCCGGTGCTGTCTGGACGCTGGCCTTTCTAATCCTTTCTCTATGGCTTGGCTTCGCGCTATCGCTGCGGCATCGCGTAGTCTTTTCGTTGCAGACACTTTCGAATCTACTGGCGGCCCTGCGCGAGGAAGATTTCTCTTTGCGCGCCCGCGGAGCCAGCAGCGACGACGCTATGGGCGAAGTGATGCTTGAAGTCAATGCCCTCGGTGAAGTCCTTCGGCAGCAGCGTCTGGGGGCCATGGAGGCGAATGCGCTGCTGCGGGCAGTGATGGAAGAGATTGACCTCGCCGTCTTCACCTTTGACAACAACAGCAAGCTGCGGCTGGTCAATCGCGCCGGGGAACGTTTGTTGGGCCGGCAGGAAGAGCGGCTGTTGGGTTTTACAGCAGAGGAGCTGGGGCTGGGCGCTTGCCTTGAGGGCGAAGCCGCGCACACGATGGAGCTGGGCTTTCCCGGTGGTTCCGGGCGTTGGGGGCTGCGTCGCGGGACCTTTCGCCAAGGCGGGTTGCCGCACCAACTTGTAGTTTTGACCGATCTGAGCCGCACGCTGCGTGACGAAGAGCGCAAAGCGTGGCAGCGGCTCATTCGGGTTCTTGGACACGAGTTGAACAACTCGCTGGCGCCCATTCAATCCGTGGCGCAGGGTCTGGAGAGCGGACTGCTTAGCGCGTCCAAGTCCTCGGAATTGCAGAGTGAAGCGACCGTTTCCATATTGGATGATCTGCGACAAGGGCTAGGCATCATCCGGTCGCGTACGGAAGCGCTTGGGCGGTTCATGGCCGCTTATGCGCAACTTGCGCGTCTGCCGCAGCCGAAGCTATTGCCCGTGAACGTTGCGGAATGGATTAGCCGAAGCATCAAGCTGGAGACTCGGGTGAGAGTGAGCTTGCTGAAAGGGCCCGACGTCGTTATTTCTGCAGACGCGGATCAATTGGAACAATTGCTGATCAACGTGGTGCGAAATGCGGCGGACGCAACGCTGGAGACGGGCGGCTCCGTTCAGCTCGGATGGTCCCGGCAAGGCGCACATCTTGACGTATGGGTGGTTGACGAAGGCCTTGGCCTTCCCAATACGTCGAATTTGTTCGTTCCGTTTTTCACCACCAAGCCAGGTGGGTCCGGAATTGGATTGGTGCTCAGCCGCCAGATCGCGGAAGCCCACGGCGGCGAGCTGACTCTGAATAACCGCTCCGACGCGCGCGGCTGCCGCGCCCTGCTTCGACTGCCTGTCTAAATTCACATTTCACAAAATCCTTAGGTACAGCTCATCAC
>Ga0137363_10000687_pt1 | contig 18682 bp, 13 predicted proteins | sample MadtaG_FD_104800 | JGI IMG/M metagenome (GOLD analysis project Ga0137363, IMG submission 104800) | Vadose zone soil microbial communities from Angelo Coast Range Reserve, California, USA - Mad1_115_16 metaG | ecosystem: Environmental > Terrestrial > Soil > Vadose zone | place: USA: California...
CAGTGGCCACATTCTCGCCATCTTGCGAATCGCGGATATAAATCCGATCCGCCGCCAACGCCAATTCGAATAGCGTCCCAGCAAAGCACGATCCCGGCTCGACAATGGCGTACAAAGAGCGCGACGAAACATCAATCCGCGCAAACGTCCGCCGCATCATTCCCAGAACTTCCCGCACGAACCAATTGTTCTGATGATTCAAAAGAAATTCGTCGGCCGCCAGCACGGCATCGGGATTTCCCGCCGCCTTGATAATCCACAACCCCAAATCAAGCTCGCTCGTGCGCAGCGTCAAAATCGCATCATCTAGTTCCCGCGCCATCTGCAGCGGCCACCAGTTCGCGCCGGCCACAAGCACAGTGTCGATGGTGTACGAGGGCACGGACTCCGGCGCGCGAACCGTCAACGTCACCGTGCGTGCTTCGCGATTCAACTGCGCGTCGACGAATTCATAGTGCAAACCTGCTTCGTCCACCGTTCGCTTCAACGGTGTCAGCGCCACGCCTTTCGCGTTCAAAGGACGATCGCTCAGCTCCGCCAGCTTCAAAGCGCGCTGCTTCACGTGTTCCGCAAACTGCTGCGGCTTGACCACTTCATCCACCAGCCGCCAATCCTTAGCTCTTTGTCCACGCACGCCGTCCGGATTTGTGCAGAACATATCCGCATAGTCGCGCCGCACTTTTCGCTTGTCCGTAACGCGCGTCAAACCACCTGTCCCGGGCAGAACCCCCAGCAAGGGCAACTCCGGCAAACTGACTGCCGACGATCGGTCATCCACCAGAATAATCTCGTCGCACGCCAGCGCTAGTTCGTAGCCGCCGCCTGCCGTGGTTCCATTGCACGCCGCGATGAACTTCAGCCCAGAGTGCCCGCTCGAATCCTCAATCCCATTCCGCGTTTCATTCGTGAACTTGCAGAAATTCACTTTCCACGCATGCGAGGAAAGCCCCAGCATGTAAATGTTCGCGCCCGAACAAAAAATGCGATTCTTCGCACTCGTGATAATCACCGAGCGAATCTCCGGATGCTCAAAACGGATTCGCTGCAGCGCATCGTGCAGCTCAATATCAACACCAAGATCGTAGGAATTCAATTTCAGTTTGTAACCCGGCCGTATTCCGCCGTCTTCCGCAACATCCATCGTCAGAGTTGCTAGCGGGCCGTCAAAAGCAAGCCGCCAATGTTTGTACTTGGTCGGATCCGTCCGGTAGTCCGGTGGTTCCACTTTCGCCTGGAGCTGTTCTGTCGCCGCAACGTCCACGTGGTCCTCCTACTCCTGCTTAGCCTGCAAGGTAGCCTTCAATTTCGAAAAACTCTCTTCCACCGTATGTCCGGAAGTATCCAGGTACATATCCGCCTTGCGATAAAGTGGCTCGCGCGCCTCGAGAATCCGGCGCAAATCCTCCATCGCTTGACTCCCGCCTGCGATCGCACGCAAATCGCCCTGCGCGATCACGCGCGCCATGTGCTCCTCAGGTCGCGCCTTGATCCACACGGTGTAGCAATTCGAAAGCAGATAATCGTAAGTTTCTTTTTCCGAGACGACGCCTCCGCCTACAGAAAGTATTGCGCGCTCGTGCCCCTGAAGAACACGTTCCAGCGAGCGACGCTCGATTGCCCGGTAACCTGCTTGTCCGTAAAGCGAGAAAATTTCCCCGAGCGACATGCCCGTATCTTTTTCAATCTCACCATCCAGTTCGATGAAAGGAAGATTCATCTCCTGGCCCAATCGCGATCCCATTGTCGATTTGCCCGCGCCGCGCAATCCAATCAGCGCCACGCGCTTCCGCCGCTCCACTTCTTCGTCGCCGAACTCGCGCAGCAAACGAAACATCGCATCCTCGACGCGATGAGCCGGCAGCCGCTCCAAAAACCGCTGGATCAAAAGCTTTTCATGCCGCGTTTCCGCTTCCGCCACAAACAGTTCCGGAAGGGAGACATTCACTGCGACAGCGATCCGCCGCAGAAGCACAATCGAAACATTTCCCTCGCCGGCTTCGAGCTGCGCAAGATGCCGCTCCGATACGTCCGCCTCGCGCGCCATCATTTTCCGCGTCAGCCCGCGCCGATTGCGCAATTCCCGCACTCTCTTGCCAAGCGACAAGAGAAATCCGTCATTCGCAACACGCGCAACCTCAGTTGAGGCGGCATCTTTCGTGTGAGCGCTAGTTTGCATAGCCGTACATCCGTACATAAGGATAATTCGGACCGCACCTGCAGTATATCGCATGTGCTTGCCTGGCGGTCAAGCAGGTTTGTAATCTGGAATACATTTCCTTAACTCCTAAAGTCTTTTTCCACATCTCTTACGTAAAATACTGTAAATAATGTATTTATGGCCACTTTGAGATGTGATCCGGTGCCCCATACTCCTTGAGCGCGAGGATAGGAACATGCATTATTATGCCGACAGTTGTGATACCATCTCACGCTCTCGCATTCGAATGACCCAAGATCTAAACCCCGGCTTCGAACTGTGCAATGATTCGAATCGCCGTCACACTCGCGCGGAGGATTGTTAATGAAGCTGTCGAACTATGTATGCGGTCAATGGAAAGAAGGTGCTGGCCCGGGAGAGCCGCTCGTTGACCCGGTAACCGGCGACGAACTCGCGCGCATCTCTTCCCAAGGCATCGACGTTAAAGCCGCTCTCGAATTTGCCCGTTCGAACGGCGGTCCGGCGCTTCGAGCGCTGACGTATCGCCAACGTTCGGACCTGCTCGCCAAAATCGCCGAAGTGCTAACCGCAAATCGTGACGAATATTTCCGCATTTCCCTGCTCAACTTGGGCGCCAATCAAGCCGACGCCTCCTTCGACGTTGATGGGGCGATTTATACGATGAAGTACTACGCAAAAATCGGGCAGGCTCTGGCGGATGGAAAATTTCTCAAGGAAGGCGCGCCGGTCTCCATTTCAAAGACAGGAGTTTTTGTCGGGCAACATTTTTTATTGCCGACAACAGGCCTGGCGGTTTTTATCAATGCTTTTAATTTTCCGGCGTGGGGTGTTTGCGAGAAAGCAGCGCCAGCGCTGCTCTCCGGCGTCCCCATTCTGATCAAGCCTGCTTCGCCGACGGTGTGGCTGGCACATCGAATCGTCGAAGACATCGTAAAGGCAAACATCTTGCCGATTAGCGCGATCTCCATTCTGTGCGGCTCGGCGCGAAATATTCTCGATCACGTCGGCGAGAGCGACATCGTTTCGTTCACCGGTTCGGCGGATACGGCCGCGCACATTCGCTCGAATCCAAATGTTTTGCGCCGCTCCGTTCGACTCAACATCGAAGCCGACAGCATCAACTCCACGATTCTCGGACCGGACGCCGGTCCAGGAACGGATTTGTTCGACCTGCTCGTCAAAGAAGTTGTACGCGAGATGACTTTGAAGGCCGGACAGAAGTGCACTGCGATTCGCCGCGTGCTCGTTCCGCGGCAACACACGAAGGCGCTTGGCGAAGCGATCGTGGCGCGATTGAGCTCGATGAAAGTGGGGAATCCGCGAAATGCCGAAGTGCGAGTTGGACCCGTGGTGAATAAGGCGCAGCAGGCTGCGTGTTTTGAAGGGTTGCGAAAATTGAAAGAGGAGTGCACCGTTTTGTTTGGCGGCGACGAAAAGTTCCAGCCGGTTGATGCTGATCCGCAAAAATCCGCGTTTGTGCAGCCGACGCTGCTCGCTTGCGAAAAAGGTCTCGACACAAAATTTGTGCACGACGTCGAAGTGTTCGGGCCGGTGGCGACGCTGGTTTCATACGACGGAGTGGAAGATCTCATCGCTATTGCGCGTCGCGGTCTTGGGTCACTTGTTGCTTCGATTTTTGCGAACGATCCGGCCTTTCTCCAAAGTGTCGTGCTCGGCATTGGCGATTTGCATGGCCGCATCATGATTGTTGATTCCAGCGTCGGCACACAGTTCACTGGGCACGGAAACGTTGTGCCGAGTTGCCTGCACGGCGGTCCGGGAAGAGCCGGCGGCGGTGAAGAACTTGCCGGGTTGCGCGCTTTGCTGCTCTACCATCGGCGTTTTGTTGTTCAAGGCCCAGCGGCTTGTGCAACTGATTTGGCCGGATTGTCTGCCGATACGAACCTCTTCTACTCGTAGAAAACTGCGGCTATTGTTGCTAAGCATCGTGGGCTCGACGATCTTGCAACTCCCGGAGTTTGAAGCGCTGGAGTTTTCCCGTGGCGGTCTTCGGAATTTCGGACAAGAATTCGATCCAGCGAGGGCGTTTGTAGCCGCCGATTTTTTGGCCGACCAATTCTTGCAATTCATTTGACAGCGCTTCGCTCGGCGCGAACTTTGCGTTCAAGACTACATACGCGGCGGCTTTCGTTAGGCCGTCCTCGTCTTCGCGAGCTATGACCGCGGCTTCAAGGACCGCCGGATGCGCAATCAAAACGCTCTCGACTTCCGCGGGACTCAGCCAGAGGCCGTTGACCTTGAAAACATCGTTGGAGCGGCCGGCGTACCAGAAGTAGCCTTGTTCATCCTGATAGTATTTGTCGCCGGTGCGGAACCAGTCGCCTACAAAGGTTTCCTTGGTTTTTTCGTGCTTGTTCCAGTAGCCCGAGCAGGTCGAATCGCCTTTGATTAAGAGGTCGCCAATTTCGTTGGTAGCAACGGCGTTGCCGTGCTCGTCGATGATTTTGGCTTCGTAGCCGGGAATTATTTTTCCGCTGGAGCCGGGCTTGGCTTCGCCCGGGCGGTTGGCGATAACCATCTGCAGAGTTTCCGTGGAGCCGAGCGAGTCCAGAATTTCGACGCCGAAGCGCTCTTTGAAGCGATGAAATAGCGCCGCAGGAAGCGATTCGCCGGCGGAGATAGCGTCGCGGATGCTGGAGAGATCGAAGTCGCGTCCCTCTTCGCGATGATACGCGAGCAATGCTGCGAAATTTGTGGGCACGGAGAAAAAAAGCGTGGGGCGGCAACGCTCGATGTCGGCATAAATCGTGGCGGGAACGGGGCGCGCGGGAGAGAGAATCGTGGTGGCGCCGCAACCGAGAGGGAAGTAGCCGGCGTTTCCGAGTCCGTAGGCGAAAAATAAACGCGCGACGCTGAAGCAACGGTCGCTCTCGTTCATTTGCAGGATGCCTTTGGCATACAGCTCGCAGCACACGACCATGTCGTGATGAAGATGGACGCAGCCTTTGGAGGGGCCGGTGCTTCCGGAGGAGTAGAGCCAGAAAGCGGGCTCGTCTTTGCTGGTGTGCGCGGCTTCCAGTTTTGGAGAGACGGAAGCGATCAGATTTTGCAGAGAGTGATGATTGTGCGAACGCTGGTCTTGTGATTGAAGATCCCGCTTTACTTCGCTGACTACGATCTCTTGCAAGTAGCGGAGGTTTTCTTTCGGGATTGATTGCAAGTGGGGAAGCAGCGGTTCGCTGACCAGGGCGACACGCGCGCGGCAGTCGTTGAGGATGTATTCGTAGTCCTGGGGCTTCGCTTGCGTGTTTACGGGCACCGGGACCGCGCCGATTTTGATTGCACCGAAAAAGGAGTGGAGAAATTCCGGCGTATCGAGGAGCAGAAGAAGGACGCGCTCTTCCGGGCGGACGCCGAGAGCGAGAAGGGAATTGCCGATGCGGTTGGTATTTTCCTGAAGCTGCTGATAGGTGACCCGTTCGTCGCCGCACTCGATGGCGACTTTGGCGCCGCGGCCTTCCTGGACATTGCGATCCACGAAGTAGGTGGCGACGTTGAACGTTTCCGGCAACGTGATCAAGAGATTGGGTGCCTCCTGCTGGGCCGCGTGGCCGGGAGAGAGTTTTGCGCAAACGGGCGGCAGTATAGCACACGGGGAATGGGGGATTGAGCAGGAGAAAAGATAACGCAGGGGCGAGAGTCGCTGAGTTTCGCGCAGCGAATGGCCGCTGCCGTCAGCGAAGTTCGGCATTGCTCGGCCAACATTTCGACGGCCTTTAGCCTGGCGTTAGGAGAGCGGCGACGCTCCTGAAGACTTCCTCTGGCATGAGTAACGCCGCCGCGAAGCTATCTGCCTCACGCTCGTAGCGGTCATCGGATATAAATCCGCTCTCTGACTCGTGCCGCTCGTTTCCCTGCGAGAAGAGATACTCTATGTGCCCCGGCAGAAAATAATGGCCGAGTTCGTGCGCCACAGTGAACCTGCGAAACCCATCGCTCGAGAAACGGTCGCTGTAGAAGATGCCGAATTTATCGCCAACTTTCATTAGGCAGCCGGACATTCCCGGCGCTATGGCTTCAAATTCGAGACATAAGATGTTTTCGTTTTTTGCAACGCTGAAAGGGTCTACAAGAAGAGCCGTGATTTTATGTTGCTCGATGACCTCTCCGGCTCGCACTCCGACCTGCCAAAACTCCCGTATCGCCATAGCTATTCTTTCTTCGTCTGCTTCTTTGCCATCATCTCGGCTATACGGGTTATGGTTTCCAAGTCCTCGCCTGACATTTTCTCTGCGTGCCGAGTAAGAGCGTGCCTCGGCAGACAGTGGTTGTGGTGATGGTTAGGCAAATTGAAGGCCTTTGTGCTTGATGCCGTGTCGGGGATCGGTCGTGGAGTTTACGTGCGGAATCCGGACGGGCTCGTGTTTCGGGTCAGCAAGGGTATAGGCGAGTAAGGATTTCAGAGCGAGCGGTAGTAGGATGAACAGGAGAAGAGCAGAGTCAAGATCCGCACCCTTAACCGAAGGTCGCGGCACGCGGCGCAACTTTTCGCGCGTATACGCTAGAGGCAGACATGGACGAAATTCAACGCATCGCCGATTCTTACCGCGCCGCGACGATCAAGGGCGCTTGGTACGGACCTACGCTCGCGGAGCTATTAGCGCGAATTTCGCCTGAACTTGCGACGAAGCCACTTGTTCCGGGGGCACATTCCATTGCTGCGCTGCTTCAGCATTTGCTGCTTTGGAATGAAAGAATTCGAAACACTTCCGACAGCAATCCGATGCCGCGTTGGGAGGCCGAAAAAGAATGGGCCGAGCCGCCGATTCCGTGGAACGAACTTGTCACCCGCTGGAACCAAAGCCGCGACTTGCTCGAAGAGAAGATTCGGAATTTTCCCGTCGAGGATTTGGCGAAACAGGTTGCGGGGCGCAGCTATCCCTACGAAACGATGTTCCACGGAATCGTGGAACACGCGATTTACCATTCCGGGCAGATCGCAATGGTCTTTAGCATTCTGCGGTCGCGATCCCTGTAGCGCTTAGCTCGTGGATGCGCGGCAGGTGCTGGACGACGATGAGTGTCGGTCAGTGACGATGGAGGCCGGAGAGAAGAAAGACGGGAGCGAAAGGCGGCCCCACCCCTTTCTGCAAGGTCGCAGAAAGGATGGGCCACGCAAAAACTTCTTGCAGATTCAAGGATGCGCCACCCGCTGGGGGTGCGGCATCCGGCCAGAGGCACCCGGCTACTCCTGTCGCAGCGCGGCCAAAGGATCAATCCTTGTCGCGCGGCGAGCTGGGACGTAGCACGCCGCGAGAGCCGAAGCTAAAAGAACGAGGGCAACACCGATCAACGCTCGCATATCTAATGCGCCGACGTTATACAAGAGGCCCCTCAGTGTTTTGCCAACCAGGTAGACACCGGGAAGCCCAATAGCCATTCCGATCAGGGCGGCCCACATCCCTTCGCCGACCACCAACCTCAGCACGTGCGCGCTGCCAGCACCAAGGGCCATGCGAATGCCCATCTCGTGATTTCGTTGCGCGACCGAGAAGGTCATAACACCGTAAATGCCAATGGCGGCCAAAAGCAGCGCCAGTCCGGCAAAACTTCCGAAGACAATGACCGTAAAGCGGTCGGTTACCAGCGATTCGCTGACGACCTGGTCCATCGTGCGCACTCGCGTCATCGGATAATCGGGATTGACGGAACGAATCGCGGCGGCAATGCTCGTCGTCACCGCGGTTGGGTTTCCATTGGTCCGCACGCCAATCGTCGTATACCCAAGGCCAGGGCGAGCAAGGACGCCGACGTGAACCCCGCGCTCTTCCGGAGCAGCCGCAAGCCGTAGCGAATATCCCGCCAAAGTTCGGTCATAAGGGCGCCTCTCCCTGTTAAATACTCGCGAACTGCGGGTAAAGTTCCATCGTTTCGTCGAGACATACAATTAGACCAGTGGGAGGGCGAGCGGTTGCGCCCGGAGTCTGCAACGCTTTGCCGTTTACGGTTTTGTTTCTTAGACTGCGGGGATTCCCACGGCGGTGACGATATTGAATTTGTCGTCCGGAACGGCACCGAAGACTTTGGAGGCGCGGACGGCCATTTCGGGGGACGCCCTCGAAGCCGGCCTCAGCGAGTCTGTTTTAGCTGAATGCGCGGTTGGGTGTCCAGCGGGGAGGCTCGCTTCGGGGAAAAGCAGGAAAAGCAGACTCCTCGCTTCGCTCGGAATGACAACCGGGAAAAAAGAGGCCGAGCCGGGACTGCAGGTTCCGGCTCGGCTCCGTACCGCTAAAACCGCAAGTGATCGTACGGCTAGAAGCGGATGTGAGCTCCCAATTGGAGGATGCGTGCGGAATACGCGCTGATGACTTGTCCAAACGTGGAGCCGATGTCCTGAGCATTGGTGTCAAGGTTTTGGAATTCGGTGTGGTTGAGGAGGTTGAAGGCATCGACGCGGAACTCGAGCGTGACGCGTTCGCGATAGAGAGGCGTGGTCTTTGCCAGGGATAGATCCAGGTTAGTGCGGCTCGGACCACGCAACACGTTGCGGGGCGCGGTACCGTATCCTGAAGTAACGACGTTGCTGAAGGACGCTGGATTGAAAAACTGCAAGCCATTCGTCTTGGGGTTGAGATATTGAATGGGCGCCGTCAGATTTGCGTTGACCAGTCCCGCATCGCCGGCACCTGAAGGTCCGGGCGCAGTGTTGGACGTAAACAAACCGTCGATGGCAGTGAACGGAAACCCTGTACGCCAAGTGAGGATCGGATAGAGACTCCAACCTTTTACCAACCGCTGCGGGCCGCGTGTAAACGGCAGATCCCAACCGCCAGAGAAGGTCAGGTAATGGCGGATATCGAAATCCGAGGAGGCGCGGAAAATGTTAGGCGTGAAAAAGGGAACCGTGCTGTTGCCCTGACGGAAACCCGAGGCGTCGTCGATGCTGTGCGCCCAAGTATAACCAAGCGTGTAGTACATATTGCCAAGGACGGGCACGGCGGTTGTTTGCTGAGTGAGACTTAGTTGCAGGGAATTATAATCCGCATTGGACGCGTTCTTGAATTCGTCTTCCTGCCCAAAGCTTCCCCCAAATCCCGTGGCGTTATTCTGCGGCGCGTTCCCCGGTACTTCATTCAAGAAACGCTGCGGGCTTGCGCTGTTGAGCGTAGCAGGGTCAAAAGGATTGATATCCACGAGGGCCGTTAGGCCGTGCGATGAACTGCCGACGTAAGCGGCGCGAGCGATCAGTTTGTTGGAAAGCTGATGCTCGATGCTCAAATTATACTGGTAGGTGTATGGCGTTTTGAGATGTGGGTCAACAATCGTCGCGCCGGTATTGAGGCTTGTGAAAGTGCCGAAGGTGTTCAGGAAATTTACGTTGTGGTTCAGGGGCTGGCCAAAAGGATCGGGCGTGCCAGTTGAGCCAAACGGATCGCCAAAGAATGTGTATCCGGAGGTAGTTGCTGTCGGTACATTGGGTTCGTTGATGCCAATGTTGGCGGTTGCGGCGAACGGGGCTTGCCCGTTGAATTGGAAGTTGTCTTCGGCTTTCAGCACGTCGTAAAAAACGCCGATGCCGCCGCGGATGCTGGTCTTTCCGTCATGGAACGGCTGCCACGCAAAACCAAATCGCGGTGCGAAGTTTGTTTTATCGGGGAAGTTGACTCCCGTGGACGCGCCCTTGTCGCCAGGGAAAAGCAATCCGAACGGCGCGCCAGGGAAGACCGTAGATTGCGCGGAACCCGGAATGACGGAATAGGTGCGGCCTTGGGTATCCGATTTGGGCGTGCTGTATTCGTAGCGCAACCCGTAGGTGAGAGTCAGATTGCTGGCGACGTGCCATTCATCCTGTGCAAAGGCATAGGTAGCTTTGGTGCGAATATTTGAAGGCGCAGCGGGAGACTGAAAGTAGGCGTTTGGTACGCCCAAGAGGAAGTTGGCGAAAGGGTCCCCAGCAGCCAGCGTATTGCCGTTGCCGTCTTGACCGGCGAATTGGAACACGCCGTTGATTTCGAAATCGAATACCTGGTTGTCTTGATAAGCGGAGAACGAACCGCCGAATTTCATGGTGTGCCTTCCCCGAGTCCAAGAAAACACGTCAGAGTAGGAGAATGTATTGTCCGTAAGCTTGGAGGGGCCTTGGATACTAAAGCCGATCGTGGCATTGGGGAAGTCGAGTTGCGATGGGCCGGTGGGATTTTCCGATTTTATTTTGATTCCCAGGGCGGTGGATGTCGGTTGTTGCGTAGCCGGCACGGCTTGCAGGATGTCGCTGCGCTGAGCGGTGACGCGAAATTCGTTCAAAACGTTTGAGGAGAAGGTGTGGACATAGGCGAGATTGAAAAACCGGTTGTACAGGGTCGAGTTTGAGCCAAAACCGGGAATGCCGCCCGGTCCCGGATTGAGCAAGGGGTCATTGCTGCGGCCTAGAGTGACAGTAAAGTGGTCTTTCTGGGATGCTTCAAAGTCAAACTTTCCGGTCAATTCGTCGGGCTTGGCCGTGACTGGATTCTGAAATGAGATTTGACCTGTCGCGGACGTCGCTGTCGGAATGAGGTTTGCCTTGATGTACGCTTGGGCAACAGGATCAATGCTTGCAGGATTAATGATCCCTTGCGCCGCCAGCGCCGCGTTTGGCTGGAAAAACGGATTCGCTTGCAGAAAACTGGCAACGGCTGCCTGATTCGGTGAGCCTGAAAAATTACCCTGAAGCTCGGCTGGTGTGGGGAGAGTCGTCGCCTGACTTGCCCTATCAGAGGTTAGCTGTTCCTTTTGATAAGAAAGGAAAAAGAAAAGCTTGTCCTTCTTGATGGGACCGCCCACCGTTCCTCCGTACTGATTGCGGTGAAGGGCTTCTCTGGGATCGCCATTCAAATTGCTGAAGAAATTGTTGGCGTCGAACGCGGAATTGCGAAGGAAATCGTAGGCGCTGCCATGGAATGCGTTGGTCCCCGACTTGGTCACTTCGGTGATGATTCCGCCGGCGCTGCGCCCGTATTCAGCGGTGAAGTCACTGGTAAGAACCTTGAACTCCTGAATAGAATCGGGATTGGGGTTGTACACAACGCCGTTGCTCAGGAGGTCGTTGTTGAGACCGCCGTCGAGAACGAACGTGTTTGAATCGCTGCGGCCGCCGCCAACGCTGAAGGCAAGAGTCGTGCCCAGGTTACCCTGGCCGTTGCCTGGATTGTCGGCTGGGAGCACTCCCGGTTGCAACGCGACGAGATCCAGCGCGTTGCGGCCGTTGAGCGGCATATCCTGCACAGCGCGGTCCGAAACCGTGGAGCCAAGGGTCGGATTGATCGTCTCGACAGTGCCGGTCGTGGATTCCACCGTCACCGTGTCACTCGTTGCGCCGACCTGAATTTTGAGATCGATTTTCAGGGTTTGATTGATCTCGAGTTTGCTCGGCGCGGTGGTTTCGGATTTAAATCCCTGGTGTTCCACTGACACCGTGTAGTAGCCAATGGGCAGCGCGAGAACCTGATAGAAACCGGCGGAATCCGATGTTGTATCGCGAGAGATGTGCGTCGCAACGTTCGTCACGGTAATATGAGCATCCGCTATTACAGCGCCACTCGGATCGAAGACAATACCGGTAATACGCCCGGTGGCGTCCTGCCCCGACACTTTCGATCCGCAGAACGCGCCCAACGCCACCAACAATAGAAAATAAGTCAATTTTTTGTTAAGCCGGTTCAAGAAAACCTCCAGAAGGATAAACTCCGAATTCCCGAAAGAAGTTCGGGCAAGCTCTGCCAGTAGCGAGTGCAATTGAAGTACAATTCCCGGCAACTCCACAGGCATTACGCTCAGCAGCAAAACAAAAACCGAGACAACATATCTGTGCATCACCGCATTCCGCTTCTTGGCGAAATGTAAGACCACATGCTTTTGCGTTCTATTCCAATTCGTTTGTAGAAGTGTGTGACGAACTGCAGCAGGTTTTTATAGCACGTCCGATCCAGTGGCATTTTGTTGGATGAATTGCGAGTGGTGTAGGATGGTTTTTCGGCGGTCGACGCGGGGGCTTTGAGAGGATCACCCTTAGGCAGATGAATGTTCAGGGCTATTTCCGGATTTTGAGTTTTTTTGATATTGGCGAAGCGTTTGAATTGGAGCGGTTGACGACGCTGCTAGGTTCGGGAGCTGCGCCGCACGCGCCGGGTTTCGTACACCAGACACCTGAGTATGCGAAGGCGCAAAACGTTCCGATTCGTGAATCGCTGGGTTTCGTGACGCTGCCGAGCGGAGAAAAGCTGAAAGCGGCCATCAAGTATTACTGGTTCGGAGTGGCCAGCGTCGAGCTGAGCACGCCGTTCGAGTGTGATTTTGAGTCGTTCTGCCCACAATCGTACCGCTGGATGAACGCAACGGAGGTCGAGACGGCCGCGGAAGAATTACTGCGCAGCCGCACGGAAAAGTTTCGACCGGCGCTGAGCAAGCCGTCGCGGAAATGGCTGGACGAAGACTATCTGGTGATTGACATTCAGTCGGCGAAGCATGCGGACGGGCGCGCCGCGACAGCCGACGAACTGCTTGAATCGTACGGAGACGAAGTCGCGCAACTGGTGCGAGGCGAGGTGGTCGCGCTGTCGAGAGCGGAACGCGAAGAGGTACTGCGCGCGGCGTTTTCCTATTACCCGAGTGATCTGGTGGTTGTGGGTTGGGCCGCGGCGCTGGCCTACGACAAGCCCGAGGCGACTTCCGCGGTGATCGACCTATTGGAATATGCAAATACGCAATTACTCGAGTTTCGTTACTACGACGAAGTGCTTACGGCTCTGCTATCGAACGTTTACAGCTCGCTGGAAGGGGAGGAGAGTTTTCTATCGCGCTGGCGGCCGCCACGGCGTGCGGGCCGATTGAACCGGCTTCGACTGGACATCATGGATTTGGCGGAGAGAACGGAATACGCGGTGAAATTTATCAGCGATACTTATTACGCGAGGGTGTACAGGCTGAGCTCGGGAAAAATCGGGGTGAACGACTATAGGACGCTCGTGGATGAAAAGCTGAAAACGGCCGGTGAACTTTACGAATTCATGGTCGCGCAGTTCAACGAGCGGCGCATGTTTGCACTGGAAGTGGTCGTGGCCGTGCTGGTGCTGCTCGATGTGATTCTGCTGCTGAAAGGCGGGAAGTGAAGAGGTAAGTGCCAGGCCAGGAAAAGCGGTATCGCCAGAAGTCGAAAGTTCGTACAATACAGGAAACATGCGGCGTTTCACCCCAAACGCGCATCGAATACAAGCGAAAACAGTAGCTCTGTGACGGAGCTTAGGTGCGTGGTTGCGCCAACTTTATTTCGAGATTGAGGTGAGCGCAATGAAAGAAAAGATTTCCCGCCTGACTGCACTTTTCATGGTTCTGCTTTTGTTGCCGGCGCCGGACTGGGCCACTTGCGGCGGTGGCGGCGGCGGCGGAATGGGCGGGATGAGAGGCGGCGGGCCAAGTAGCGGCGCAGGCGATGGGGGCAATGAGCAGGTCTACCAAGTTCCCTGGAAACTGATGAAACCGGAAGAGGCGCCTACCGCGGGCGGGCTGGTGGTGTATTGGTTTCCGTCCTCGGCGCAAGAGTTTCAGAAATCCAGCCTGCGCAATTCGCGTTCGCTCTCACTTTATGCCACGCAGTGCGTCACGATGGGCGTCGCGGACGCTGGCACGACACTTGGGCAAAAATTTCTGAGTGGAGACAAACTTCCGGTTGTGGTGCTCGCCAAGGCGGACGGGACGGTCGTCAGCAAACTGCAGAATGACAATGGATTCCTGAAAGTGGATCGAGTGGAAAAGTTGGTCGAATCCGAGATGAAGCAGCGCGAAGAGGTCGTTAAGAATGAACTTAAAGCGGCCAAGGAAAAGGCCAAGTCGGGTGACAAGGAGGGCGCGATTCCGCTGTATAAGTCTGTGCTCGACGAAAAGTGCCTGTTTCCAGGCAAAGCGAAAGACGCGGCGAAAGAACTGAAAAAGCTTGGGGTTGATGCGGCTTGGAAGCTATTCGACGCGCCGGTTATGGATCAGGGCAAGAGCGCCAAAATCGAATCCGTCATGAAGAGCGGCCTTGAGGCGGAGATGCACGAGAGATACGAGGAGGCCGAGCGGCTCTACGGCGAAGCTCGGCGCATGGACCCCGCAGATCCCGCTCCGCTCAGATATCTCGGGGAACTTTATCGCCATCACCTCGGAGATTGGGATAAGGCACGTCAAACGTTTCAAGCCATTCTCGACATGCCGGCGGACCCGCTATCGCGTGCGGTCGCGCTCCATGGCATTGGGAAAATGACAATCCACGAAGGCGATTTCCTGAAGGGCTTGCACCTGATGGAAGATTCCGTGCGTGAATATCCGCTGGCGCTGGCGTACCGTAACCTGGCTGTCTATTGGAATTCGGAAGGCGACGCGGCCAAGACGGACTACTACACGCGCGAAGCGACAAAGCTCGATCCGAGCGATCCGTACAATATCGTTTTCTCAGCCGCCTTCCTTGTCGGCAACGGTCATGGCGACGAAGCGCTGAAAATCGCGCAGGAAAACGAAGCGATGCTGCCTGCGTCCTACAACCTTGCGGCCATCTACGCGCAGCTCGGCCAAAAACAAAAAGCACTGGACCTGCTCAAACGGCATTTCTTTCAATATGAGCGCTACGAAGCGGTGCGCTCGAAGGAAATGATGGAAGCGCGCGTCGATGCCGTGTTCGCATCTCTACGCGAAGACCCGCAATTCATCGCGCTGACTGGCGCCGCAGATGGCAAACTGCCCCTCCCGCGGAACAACAAGATGCCCGCGGCCGCGCCAGGGAAGATGTAGCCAGCTTGTGGGAAATTAGAACTGAGTAGAACAGAACTCCGCCGGTAAGCAACGGCGGAGTTTATTTGCGGCGAGCCATTTTGCCGGCCATGTGCAAAATAATCTTGCGGTTGTCCTCGCTGATCTTGCGCAGAGGACGGCGGCGTTTCTTGAGGAAAAGTGCGTCTTCTCACCGGAGGCTGCCCCACGCGGTTTCGTCTGGGGACTTAGAGAGCCTTTGCCAGCTTTTCCGGCGTTTCGACGGTCGGCACAGTGTGTCCGTCCGCGGAGTCACTCACCAATGATCATTGCTAGATTATTTCACTGAAGCAATACCATAGAGAGCAAGATAATGGGAGCGGCTGGTTCCGGAGGAGACGGACCGCCGAGGGTTAGCGCTAGTACGCGAACGATTTAGTGATTGAAGGCGATCAGGGCTTTGGCGCGGCCGCCGCTGCGATTGCGGCTGTCTCGGAAACCACCAGGTATTCGTATTTCTTGCCGTTCGCTTTGAACTTCATTTTGTCTTTGTCGAGCGTGAACTCGATGCTGGTGTTCACGGGGATCAGTTCCTGGTCGGCGTGCTTCTCCTGGCGGACGTGGTACTCGGTGGTTTCGGTCCTGACGACATATTCCTGGCAGAGCACCTGGGCCGTCTCTTTTTTGTTTCTGATTTGCGAGCCGCAGGCCACGGAACTTTCGGAAACAATCGTTCCTGGCTGCGGCTCTTTGGCCGCGGCTGGAATTGCCGCCAACGTCAGCGCTGCCGCCAGGATGGGTAACTTTCTCATGATTCTCCCCTTAAGACCTTTCCGGAGTTGGGCGGCTAGACCGCCGGGCTGCCGATGAACCGGCGCGGAAGCAGGCTTGGCGAAGTGGCCGGCCTTGCGGACGACCGATCGCTCGTGCCAAGCGCGCTTCCCGGCCATTACTTTACTCGGAGCGGCCTCCGAAGAGCCGCAGGACAATTCCGGTCGAAGCTGAATAATTGTTCTGATGAGCATTCGTGCCGAAAGAAGTCCTGTAATAGTCAAAGTCAAATAGGCGAATTTCCCAGCGATGAGAAGGGTGGAAATCCACGCCGCCGCCCACTTTATACGAAAGTGAGTTTTGCGATGCGGTGTAGCCGCCGGTGCCGCTTACGGTGGTGTCGGCGCGCGAGCCGCCAACGAGGGCTTCCGCGAAGGGAGTCAGTCTCCAGCGATTTGGCGGACGATAGAAGAAACGCGGGCCATAGTGATTTCCGTAAAGCACATTTTTGGTGCCGCCGACGGTCACGAAGCTGTAGCTACTGTCGCCGACAATTTGCAACCAGGGTTTGAAGTTCCAGCCGAAGGAGCCGAGAGCACCGTTAAAGTTGGTGGACGAACCTCCGCTAACGACGCGTGTAAAGCCATAGCCGCCGTAGAGTTCGATAAGAGGAGCTGTGCGAACACTGGGGTTGGGTCTCTCCCAGGTTTCATGCGTATCGGCGGGCCGGATGGCGGGTGCTGGTTGAGCTGGTGCGGGCTGCGGTTCGGGGGCCGGCTGCGCGGGCGGATCAGGTTGCGGAGCGCTTGCGGCTGGTTCGGGCTGCCCGACGGGCGCGGGCGATTCCGATGGGGTCGGAGTCGCAACAGGCGGTGCGATTTCGGGCGTCGGTGCGGAGGCCGGTTGCGCCGGCGCGGGTTGGAGTTGCGCAGGAGCCGGTTGGGCGCCTGCGGGCGGATCGGGTTGCGCGACCGGTGTTCCTGGCGCTCCCGTGACAGCCGATGCTGGTGCTGGCGTTACGGATGAAGGCGATACAGATGTGGACGATGCGGGTGCGGGCGAAATGATTGTTGGAGCTGCCACCGGTTGAGCCGGTGCAGGTTGAGATTGCGGAAGCGAGGGAAGAGCAGGCTTTGCGTCTGAGGTGCGCGTGCTGGGAATTTTTGTTTTTTCCGCGGCACTCTGCAGGGAAGGCGTCTGCTGTGAGGCCGTTGCACCACGATCGATGGCAATCAGGCTGGAATAGATGTAGCCGACCTGGCCATCTTTGGTCTGAATGCGGGAGAAGTAAAACCCGTAGACCAAAATCGTGAAGCGCTCGCCGCAAGGCAGAGACGCAACTACGTCCGGAGACCGCCTGGGCTTCCCGAAAACTTGAGTGGCATCCGAATGATTGGAACAGTCTACGTAGCCGACTTCATCGGCCCAAGCGGCTGAGGCCGCAAGAAAACATACACCCAGTAAAACAAGGAATCTATAGCGCAACATCGCCCCTCCTCGGCCCATGAACACCGCGAGCCCCACAAAACAAGGGTATCGAGAGGGGAGAGGTCTGCGTCAGATGGACGAAAGGCCAGGGCGTACCAAAAGCGCACTGGCCATTGGGATGGGTCCACCGCTAGAGGCAGACTTAACGATTGCGGCGGCGTCAGAAATGGACGACGGCGCTGACCGATACGCGAGTTGAATTCGCCGTGTTTCCTGAATCGCGGATACCGACATAATCGAGTTGCGGACGTACAGACAGGTGGGGCAAAACGCCAACATCAACGCCGCCGCCGACGCTAAAGGCAAAGTCGGTGGCGGAGCCGCCGCCGGCGCCAACAGTCAAATGCGCGGCACCGGCGAGGAATTGCGCAAAAGGAGTGAACTTGGTTGGGTTGTGCATGATGATTCGCGGGCCGAAGAGATACGTGTAGGTATTGACTGAAACGCCGCCGGGCGAGGCGTGGTAGCCGCCGAAGTCCCCGACGATACCCAGGTAGGGGATGGGTTTATAAGCGACAGAACCGCTGATGCCATTCTGGTTGAGGTCTGCGCCGCCGCCCAGGTGGAAGTAGGAGTAGCCCACAGAGGCGTCGAGGGACTGAGCCCGCGACGGAACGGCGAAGACGAGTAGTCCCAAGCTGAGTATGAGCAGGCGTTTCATCGGATTTGTCCTTTCAGGCGTTATTTCGTTATCGAACGTGAGGAACCCGAGCCGAATGAGACGTGTGGGCAGGGCGTAAAGCGGATCCCAAGCGGCTTGTTGGTATTTTGACGCAGCGAGAGGAGAACGGGTGCCCGGTTGGGCGGGAGGGTTCCAGGGCCGCAACAGCAGCGGCAGGTGGGGCGTAGGCTATTGTCGGAGCCGCTCAGGCAGGGAGTCTCGCATCAAGGGATTTCATGAAATCCAGAATCAGGTGGACAACGGCTTCCTCGCCGATCGCGGTGTTGATCATGGTGTGGTAAGCGGTGCGGTCGGGCCATTCGACGCGGAAATATTTCTGGATGAACTCGACGCGGTCGCGATCGACAGTGTCCACGAGTTGCTCGGCTTCCTTTTCACTCTTGCCGCGAGCCAGCAGGCGCCGCACTTTATCGTCACGGGGGGCGTAGAGAAACACACGCAGCGTGTCTTGGCGGGTCCGGAGAAAATGCTGCGAACCTCTTCCAACGATGACGGAGTTTCCAGTCTTCGCGGCGTGTTGAACGACACGTTCGGTAATCTTCAAAATAGTTTCGCTGTCGATGAGGTTAAGCTTGTGCGCATTGAGACTTCCTTCGTAGCTGCCGCGCAAAAAAGATTTGAAGAGCCGGTAGTAGAGCGAATCGGTACGCTCCTCACGAACTTCGACGACGGCTTTGGGACAATTGGCCAGCCTGGCGATCTCCTCCGTGAGCAGCTGATCCCACAGCTTCCAGCCCAGCTGTTTGGCAAGCAGTTGAGCGATTTCGCCGCCGCCGCTTCCGTATTCCCGTTCAACCGTAAGTATTCTGATCATCCAGTTCCTTGGGCCCACTCACAGC
>Ga0137363_10000699_pt1 | contig 18578 bp, 15 predicted proteins | sample MadtaG_FD_104800 | JGI IMG/M metagenome (GOLD analysis project Ga0137363, IMG submission 104800) | Vadose zone soil microbial communities from Angelo Coast Range Reserve, California, USA - Mad1_115_16 metaG | ecosystem: Environmental > Terrestrial > Soil > Vadose zone | place: USA: California...
AAACACCCGATGCGAAGAATACCGTTGGAACGACTTTAACCCCTTTTTTTACAAACTGACCCACTTCCTGCGTCGCTGATTGTACAAAACGATTGGAGATCCTCGGAGCTTGTCATTCTCCGATTTCGAGCAGGGGCGACGCATACGCACGATCGGACATGCAGCCAGTTCCCAGACCAAATTATTCAGAAATCCTTGGAGGAAGAAATGGTGCGGCGAACCTTGGATAGAGGCGTCGTTTCCAGCTCTCTGGTTTTTCTAGGCAAATTGATCTTCGTTGCCGCATCTGTGGCCGTGCTGAATCAGAGAAACGGCACCCCCAACGTCGCTGACGTTTTCTCTCGAGGGACGAATGCAAGCGAGCAAAATTTTGCGCCGGGCGCGCCTGGTCGAATCTCACGCATCCATTCCAGAACAAATATAAAGGATGGCTTGGACCGGGTGGCCACAGGAAGCGAGGCCCACAAACCGGAGATCTCTTCGTCCAACATCTGTTGCACGTACTATGTTTCCCCCTTCGGTTCGGACGAGAAACCAGGCACCCTGGCCGAGCCTTGGAAAACCCTGCAAAAGGCTTTCGATACCGCTACTGCTGGGCAGACTGTTTGCCTAAGAGGCGGCATTTACCCGCAATATGTAGACGCTTCGGCTGGCTTCAACCAGGTGGAGAAGCGTTCCGGCGCTCCTGAAAGGCCAATCCTCTTCACGAATTTTCCGGGTGAAATCGCCGAGATCCATGGCTCCACGAAAATCTATGGCTCTTACATTACTTTTCGGGGCTTGCCCAACGGCACCCGCTATTGCAGTGCCATGCATCCTTGCGGACTAATCTTCGAAGGTTCGCGCGGTTATGTTCTCAACGCAATCAGTATCATGAACTCGTCCGGGCCGGGCCATGTGACCTTCGACCATGTTGAGATTCGCAAGGGGAATTACCATGCAGGGCTCTATCAGGAAGGCTGCAACAATACCATCACGGGCAGCTATGTCCACGAGAACGGCATCCAGGACCGCAATGAAGACAATGGTATCTATTGGTCAAAAACGCCTGCGGACTGCAGGAATGGCGGCTTGATCGCCAACAACTTGGTCGAGCACAATTTCTCCAAAGGTATTCAACTATACGCGGGCGCTTCCGCTTCGACGCCTGCCCACGTCACCGCCTACGGCAACATTTCCGTAAACAATGGCGCCCAAGGCGCAGTTATCTGGGGGGATCACAACACTTTTGTCGACAACATCCTCTATAACAACAACGAAATCGCAGGGGCTGCGGCTGGTGCCCAGGCAGGTCTGTATTCCGGCACTACAAACTCCGTGCAACATAACTTGACCTGGAGCACGTCCGACCCTGGTGGCAAAAGGTCCGGCTGGTATGTCAAAGAAGGTTGCTGCCTGAAAGACAATTTGATTGCTGATCCTTCATTTTTGGACCCGGCGCGACACAACTGGGATCTGAAACCTTCTTCGCCGGCCAGTGAATGGGCCGATCGGGTTTCCACAAAGCTTCGATAGCAAGAATTTATCCAAATTTTCCTGTGTTCCTCCGGCTTCGAAACCGCCCGTGGTTTCCATGAGGCTTCCCGCTCGGTCCATTCGAGTTCTGAACCGCTCAAGCGGCACTGCTACCCACGCGGGATGTTCAGACGATAGCCGCACCAGGCCACCCATTCCAAGAACGGAGGAGTGAAACGATGGAACTGACGAAAATTTGTCTCTGGCTTTCTATCTTTTTGATCATCTATCCCAACATCATTTATCCATCATTGGTTTGTCTCCTCGGGTTGATCCGGCCGCGGCCCTTGAGGCGTCGCTCGTGGCTTCCATCCGTGACCGTATTAATTCCCGCGTACAACGAGGCGCAGAACATTGCCGCGACCATCCAAAACAAGTTGGAGCAGGATTACCCCAGCGACCGGCTTGAGATCATCGTGATCTCCGACGGCTCCACCGACGGCACCGACGACATTGTTCGTGAATTCAGTTCCCAGAAGGTGCGGCTTATCCGGCGTGAACAGCGCGAGGGCAAGGCGGCGGGCTTGAATGAGGGAGTGCGGCACGCCAGCGGTGAAATCCTCGTTTTCAGCGATGCCAACTCGCTCTTCGCTCCGGATGCCATTCGCCGGATGATGGAAAACTTCGCCGACCCGGAAATCGGTTATGTGACAGGGAAGCTGGCCTACAAAATACGAAGTGACGGAATTGCCGGCAGTGGGTGCAACGCGTACATGAAATATGAAAACGCTCTGCGCACGCTGGAGACGCGAGCCGGCTCGATTATCGGGGTTAATGGCGGAGTGGACGCCATCCGTCGGGAACTATACAGGGATGTCCCGCGGCAGCTCATTACGGATTTTGTATTGCCATTGCAGGTCATCAGCATGAAACATCGAGTCGTTTACGACGAACGGGTGAATTCCTCGGAGGTCGCGAACAGTGAGCTTGGTTCGGAGTTCCGCATGCGCACCCGCGTCGGTCTGCGAGCGCTTCGGGGCGTTACCTACATGCGCCGGCTTTGCAATCCGGTCAACTATCCGTTGACCGCTTTTAGCTTAATTTCGCATAAGGTTATACGCTATTTCGGTTTTCTCTTCTTAGCGATCGTTTTTGTAACCAATCTGATGCTAGTGTCGACTCCGGGTTACGCAGGGTTGTTCATTGCGCAGATAATTGCTTACCTGCTGGCACTCGTGGGTTGGCGGAAAGATTTGCCGAGGCCTTTCCGCAAGTTGACCTTGATACCCGCCTATTTCCTCAGTAGCAATGCGGCCTTTGCGTTCGCCGCCATCAAGTTTCTTCAAGGCGAGACGATGGCCACTTGGCAACCGAGAGCCGGCGCGCAGCCCGTGGCGCGTTTCAACCGGGCAGCCTAGTCTGTCCTCGCGCTATCCGACCGCCCGGGTTGCAGAGCGGTCAGCCGCGCAAGAATGGTTTTCGAGGACTCTTTCCCTTGGTTAGTATTGGTAGGCTCCCGCCGCGGGTGAACTGGCGCGCGAGACGCCGTCCTTGTCCACCGACTGGATGTAGCTCAGGTTGCTGAAGCCAATGGCCGGACTGGATACGAGGATGTGCCAATCCAGTCCTGACGGACTGAGGAAGAGGGGATCGGTTTGCTTGTTGTTGGTGATGCAGCACCCGCCGGGGTTGTCCCAGCCAGAGTTGCCGGTGGGGTCGAAGGTAAGGTTTTTATCCACGAGGTTGGCTGAGCCGGTATAAAGGCCGCCTTGGGCGCCGGCCGCGGCACCCCCGCTGAGGTTGTTGTTGTTGTACAGGATGTTGTTCACGAAGACGTTGTGGTCACCCCAGACTACCGCTCCCTGCGCGCCGTTGTTCACCGAGGTGTTTTCGGTGACAGTGACGTTGGCCGGAGAAGTCGCCGAGCCTCCGTCATAGAGTTGGACGCCCTTGGAGTAATTGTTTTCGACCAGGTTGTTGGCGATCAGGCCACCGTTTGAGCACCCGCTCGAAGTAGTAGACCAATAGATTCCGTTATCCTCGGAGCGGCTGGCATTAAAGGCACCATTGTCATGAACGTAGCTGCCAAGGATGGCGTTGTTGCAGCCCTCTTGGTAAAGGCCAGCATGATAGGTGGCATTGCGAATCTCCACGTGGTCGAAGAGGACGAAATGAGGGTTGGAGTTGGTGGCGCAGCAGATGTCGATGGCATCGATGTTGTAGCCCTGGGAGCCTTCGAAAATGAGGCCGCAGTGATTGATGGCGCTGCAGCTGCCGGTGCCTTGGGGTGTGCCGCGGAAGGTGAGGTAAGAGCCGTTGATGCGGGTGGAGCCTTGGACCACGGCGGTCTCACCGGGATAGTTGGTGAAGACGATGGGATTGCTAGTTGAGCCGGAGTTGTTGAAGGTTTGTTGGTAGCCAGCGGTGATGGTTTGGGGATAAGTCCCTCCACGGAAGCAGACGGTCTGTCCGGCCGCGGCGCTGTTGGCCGCTTTTTGTGGAGTCTGCCAGGGCGCGGAGAGCGTGCCCGAATTGGAGTCCGAACCCGAAGGTGAAACATAGAGTGTGCATGCGGTGGCCGTCAGATTTGCCACCGTCAATGTGAAACTACTGCTCGTCGTTTGAGAAATAGTATCGCTGACGGTTGCCACGAATGTGGAAGAGCCGGCTGTCGTTGGCATTCCACCGATTACTCCCGCAGCGGAAAGGGTGAGGCCTGCCGGGAGAGAACCCGAGCTGGCGGACCAAGTATAGGGCGATGTGCCGCCCGTCGCATTCATTTGCGCACTGTATGCTTGCCCCACCGTCCCATTCGGTACGCTGGTCGTAGCGATGACCAAAGGTGCCGGAGGTGTGCCGCCACCCGTTGTGTTGAAGAACTCCCACATGGCCGGCGCACTGAAGGCAGCGCTTGGAAGCAAGGTGACGCCCAGGCCTTCCAGCATGAGGCGCAGCACACTCTCGTGTTGATAGAGAGTGGTCGATTGATATCCGAGCTTGGAGAACGCTGGGCTGATCAGCGTGCAGACTACGCGGCCTCCGCCGTTGGTGTTATCGTTGCTGGATTCATCGAAGACAATGATGAGCAAGCCGTCCTTCTGGAAGACAGAGTTTTTGATCAGGGGGTCGATGTTGTTTTTGAGCCAGTTGTCGGCGGTGCCGAGGCCGCAATCGTGGGCATCATCGCAGCCGTTGGGTGCGATGAAGGAGTAATTGGGAAGGCCTCCAGTGGAGAGGTCCTGGGCCAACTGGGTAAAGGGCACCAGGTTTTGCCGTTGGGTGGAGCTGTTCTGCACGTCGGTGAGGTAAGCGATGGGGTCATGGCGAACGTAGTATTGCCCGCCGCCGCTGGTGCTGTCGCCGCCGATGTAGCCGATCGAGGGCAAGCTTTCGGCATAAGCCTTCCAGGTCTTCCCCGCCGCCACCAGTTCCCGCACCACGTTGTCCACCGAGACGGGGAAGCTGGTGGGAGTTTGGGCGTCGTCGTTGGTGAGGATCTGGCCGGTGGTGAGCATGAAGTAGTTACCGATGGAGGGGTGGGTGTTGGCGTAATGCTGCGTAGCTAAGCCGTATTGACTCATCAGGCCGGACAGATACGGCATGGACGAACTGGTGACGCTGCTGTAATTCGTGTTCTCCTCCACGACGATGGCCACATGTCCAAAGAGTCCTGTAGTCGGCGGCGGTGTTGGTGAAACGCCTGTACCTGTCAAGGCCACCACCTGCGGCGCAGTCGAAGCATTGTCATTGGCTGTGAGTGTGCCGGTTCGAGTGCCCGTCGCGGTCGGCGTGAACTTGACGCTCATGGTGCAGCTCGCTCCTGCAGCCAGGGAACTGGAGCAGGTGCCCTGACCCGTAGAAGAGAAGTCGCCAGTGATTGGTACAGTGCCGAAGGTGAGCGTGCCCGAACCCGTATTGGAGAAGGTCACAACTTGCGCGGAGCTGGACGTCCCCAGTGGTTGACTTCCGAAGGTAAGTGAGGTTGGTGAGAAACTGACGGTCGGCGCTGCTGCATTGACCGTGAGCGTAGCGGCGTTGCTGGTGACTTTCCCGGCCGAGTTGCTCACGGCAACAGCAAACGAGGAACCACTATCCGATGAAGTGGTGGCCGGGGTGGTGTAGCTAGAAGAAGTCGCTCCGGCCATGGCCGAACCGTTCTTGTTCCACTGGTAGCTCAACGGGGCAGTGCCCGTCGCTGCTACGCTGAACGTGGCCGTCTGCCCGGCCGTTACTGTCTGGTTTGTGGGCTGCGTGGTGATCGATGGAGTCACCGTCGCTGCGGTCACCGTCAATGTCGCCGCAGCACTCGTCACAGTTCCCGCTGTGTTGCTCACTACCACGCGGAACGTTGCTCCGCTGTCCGCCGTTGTTGTCGCCGGCGTCGTGTAACTTGCCGCTGTCGCACCGCTTACATTCACCCCGTTCTTCTGCCACTGGTAGGTGAGCGGAGCCGTCCCCGTCGCCACCACCGTGAAGGTCGCCGTCTGCCCCGCTGTTGCTGTCTGGTTTGTGGGCTGTGTGGTGATCGTTGGCGCTGCAGACGCGGCCGTGTCCGTGAAATTTACCCCTGTAACGTTAGCCCCATTAACCGTCGTGCTTTGGCTACCTGGGGTAAACGTAAAACCTAGGTGACTCGGAACAATCGTATACGTCCCATTCGCTAGTCCGGCAAATGTATAACTCCCCAAGCTGTCTGCAGTCGTCGTGGCGTTCGCGGTCCCACCCAGTGTCAAAGTCGCCCCACTTCCTCCCGTCGCAGGATTAATCGTGCCAGAAATGCTGAAGCCCGGTGTCTTAAACGAATGGCCGCCGCTCTTCCCATGGTTACCTTTCGAGTCGGTCGAACTTACTTCGTAATAGTAGGTGGTACCGGCGGCCAGGCCAGAAAGAGATATTTGGTGGCTCGTGACCATTGCCGAATCAACGGGCGTATGAAGTCCATAGGAAGGGCTGTTTCCATAATTGACCGCCGAGTCGGCGGCAACGTTCGTTTTCCAAGCGATCTGAGCGGTAGAGGTTGTCGGGGATGTGATTTGTACGTTCGTAATTTCCAGAGTCGACGGCGGATTGCCTGTGGTGCTGGTGCCGCTAGCAAAGCCTGCGCAGCCGTTCAGCAAAACAGACGCCAGCGCCGCGAGTGAAACCAGCAGGCCGTACTGCAACACACTCCAGATTTTGGGATTGGGAAAGGATGCTTCTGCCCGGTTACCCAGATCTACTCGATTGCCCCTCATTGCGACTTGCCCCTGAACTTCGTCGAGAGAAAAAGTTCGGGCGGACTATGCCTGCCCATTACCCTTGTTCTTCATTCTCGTTACTCTGCTGTGGGCTTAGGTCAGTTCGAAGGCAGGGGTGGGGTCCGCGAGAACAACTGGTCTGACCAAGCCAAGCTTCTGAGGGAGAGTAAGAGGAATACCAGTATGAGCACTACTGGTACTGAGTCCAGTTTTGGTGCAGGGCCCAAACATGAACGGGATTACACCCTACAGTCCAGGGTTAATGATTAGGCCCGAGAGCCCAATTCCTTCCAGTTCCAGGAAGTAAGTTTTGAATTCTCTGAGAGCAGACTATTTCAATCGTATAGCCGATGCAGCGGGATGGTTTTCACTGACAAGTTTCTGCTTCGGACGCAATGGGCTCTGCATACTATCGAGATAAGCTGCAACGCCACGATAGAGGCCCTCGGCGACACGCTGGCGCTGACCGCTTTCAAGCAACATGCTTTCGTCGCTGGCATTGCTTACAAAGGAAATTTCAGACAGTACTGCGGCATGTTAGCGCCGATCAAAAGCGATAAAGGGCGCTTGCTGCACTTCGCGGTTCGTTTCTTGACGACCCGCAAGCTGGAGGCGTTGCGAGAGTGCGCTCTGGAGATCCATGGCAAGTTGTTTTGATTCGGCGAGTTTCTCGTTGCGGGCTATTTTCTTGAGCAGGTCCGGAAGATGGTGGAGGGAAGATTCTGGGAGGGAGTTTTCGCGCGTTGCCAAATCTTTGGATTCCTGTGAAGTTGCCAGACTCACGTAGTAGGTTTCCACGCCGCGCGTTTGGCGGCTGTCGCTCGAATTTGCGTGTATCGAGATAAAGAGATCCGCATTAGCGTCGTTGGCAATCGCGGTGCGCTCTCCGCAATCGGCATACGAAGGTCCAAAACTACAAGATCGGGCTTGAGGGCTTCCGCTTTATGAATTGCTTCGTTGCCGTCAATGGCCTCGCAAACCTCGAATTGAGAACGGGTTTCAACAAAGGTCCGTATGGCGTTTCGAACGGAGGTTTCATCCTCGGCAATGAGAATGCGTTTGGGCACGGGTCAGCGAACAGCACTTGCATTGGGGTGAAGCTACAGTGTTCCACCGGAGGAGCATTCATAACGTAGCCGCTTGGAATCATCGTCGAAAATCGGAGCACGAACTCTATTATTTGCTCTTCGGCTTCCGTGATAATTTCTTTGGAAACTGCCTCGAAACAGAGGGCAATACTGAGATTGGATTTGTTTATCCAACGCAAGGCACGCGCGATGCACGACTAGGGGAAACTCCCCATGCAAAACGCGAGAGTTCACCGGATTGAATATATTTTTCGTTCCATTTAGCTTTGGAGGGAATCCTCAAGATGCTGTGATGCCAGGTGAGTTTAACTTGCAGCAGAAACCTTCGTATCCTCGTAGGTTCTTCTCGAGGGTCGAGACACGGGTGGACGTTTGGGTCTATTGGTGTTTTAAAGGACGTGAGGAGACATCACGAGTTCGGGATTTGAGCCTGGGTGGCTTGTTTGTCGAGACAGCAAAGTCAACAACGGTGGGTGCGTCGGTCAAACTTGATTTTCTTGTCCAGGAGGGACGGATAGGGGGTGAAGCCGTCGTGCGGCATGTAAAATCTGGTGGGCTAGGATTGAAATTATTGGCGATGAACAATGAAGACCAGAAACGTCTAAGAGCATTGATAACAAGGCTTCGCAAGTAACATATTGACCGCTAGCTACTTACAAGCTGATAGGTGTCTCAAAAGTTGCGACCACCTGCAGTGTGTGTTCGTTGAAAATGACAAATTCGGCGTCACTGTGTCGTGATAGTTCATTGACGCGCTTCTTCGCCGATTGGATGTCGTGAGCAGCTTCCACCCACACGAAGTTGTTGTCTTGTTTCTTCACGATGTCGTAGGTGGGCAAAGTCATTATCGCCACAAGCCGTCGATCATGAAGTGACCTCATTCACGGCGTCTGACGTACCCGCACGGGCCGCCGCAGGCATGTGCCGGGTGTGGAGATGTTGGGATACCCCTAACGGTCGCCAGTGCGGGTGGGTTTGGGAACCTTGTTAGTCGACTTCTAATTCGTTAGTCGACTTCTAATTCGTCGCTCCGCGATGATTTTGCCGCTATTCTACCAAACCAGTCGATTACCAAAGCGGTTCATTAAAAAGGAATAAAAAACTAAAAGGCTGTAAGTGTGTCCATCGAAACTGTCTCATCCGAAGGTTGCAGTCGGCAATTTTCAGTCCAACTTCGGTCCAATTCAAGGGTGGGATAAATGGCGCACTTTTCTTGTAAGCGACACCAGAAGCGGCACTTAGAGTTTTACTACGCCCTGCCTTCGAAGCAGAGGGTCGGGGGTTCGAGTCCCTCCGGGCGCGCCACTTTCTCAGGGGTCCGGCCCGGACACATGGGTAACGACTGAGCTGACAAAACGGGCGACTTGCAGGCCTGCCGATGCCGGGGACGGTACACTAAAACGGAAAAACGATTACCAGATTCGATGTATGGATGCGGCCGGTGACGTCTGAGAGTATGCGGGTGCGGGCTAACAAGTTCCGCGAAGTTGAAGGAGAAGGAGCGGCGTGGTACGCTTCGAGAACCGAAGCGGTAGGGCTGGGACGCGTCGTTCCTTCTTCCTTCTACTGATTCCTTCCTGAATTTTCCCCATCTGTGTCAACTTTTCATTTCCACAAGTGAGCCGCGATTTGGGCCAACGCTTGGATTCCCCACTCGCGTTTATACTTTCAGGATGCGTCGGCCAAGGCATCCCGCAAGGAAACCCGAGGTTCGGCCTAAAGCACCGGGGTCAGCGCAAAGTGTTGGGCTGGCGCGGGCGATCTCAAAAATGGGGTACTGCTCGCGAGCACAGGCCGCGGACCTGATCTCGGCTGGGAGGGTGCGGCTGAATGGCGCCGTGCGGCGGAACGCCGAGACGCCAGCGAGGCCAGGGCAGGACAAGATTGAAGTGGACGGGCAGGAAATCCGCGCGGCGGAAAGAGCGTATTGGATGCTGAACAAACCGCGCGGTGTGGTGACCACGGCGTCGGATGAAAAGGGGCGCCAGACGGTATATGACTTCATCGTCGAGGGTCGGGGATGGCTGGCCCCGGTTGGCCGGCTGGACAAAGCCAGCGAAGGCTTGCTGCTTCTGACCAACGATTCGGCATGGGCGGCACGCGTGCTAGATCCGACGGGGCACGTACCCAAGACCTACCATGTGCAGATCGCGGCGCTCGCGGATGAGGCATTGCTGGGGGCGATCCGGCTGGGCGTCCGAGACGGAGGCGATTTGCTGCGCGTGCAGGGCGTTCGCGAATTGCGACGCGGCGAACGCAATTCCTGGCTTGAAATCATCTTGCACGAGGGCAAGAACCGGCAAATTCGTAGAATTCTGGAAAAGCTCGGCGTGGAAGTCTTGCGGTTGGTGCGCGTTGCGATCGGTGGACTGAGCCTGGGCGACTTGGCGAAAGGATCCTGCCGCGAGCTGACTGCCGGGGAGAAATCCTCCGTCGAAAGCGGACTCGCGTAAGGAGAAAATTCAAGGCAAAACCGTGCGTAGAGTGCATGGCTGCAGAGAAGAAACGGGCGCGGCGCGGTTGCAAATCCGTAAGGGAAGCCCTACGCTGTAACATTCATGCCTAACTTTTCGCCGGAACTGTTGGCCTATGGATTTGTGTGGTACGTGGCCTTCTTATTTTCGACCACATGTCATGAGGCCGCCCATGCGCTGGTGGCCAAGCTGGGTGGCGACGACACGGCAGCGCTTGGCGGACAGGTTTCGCTGAATCCGGTGCCACATATTCAGCGCGAGCCATGGGGCATGGTGGTGTTCCCTATCCTATCCTTCTTTGTTTTCAAGTCAGGAATGATTGGGTGGGCTAGTGCCCCATTCGATCCCAGCTGGGAACGCCGGTATCCGCGCCGCGCCGCATTGATGGCGCTGGCCGGACCCGCGGCGAATTACACGCTGATGCTATTGGCTGCGGCGGGATTGCGGGTCGGGCAGAGCGTGGGCTGGCTGCAAAGGAATCCGGAAACCGGTCAGCCGAACCTGCTGACCGTCGTCCTGTTCGTGTTCTTCTCTCTGAACTTACTGCTCGGCACCTTCAATTTACTCCCAGTGCCCCCGCTCGACGGCAGCGCCGGAATCATGTTGTTCATGAGCGAAAATCGGGCGCAGCGCTACCTGGACTGGCTGCGCGGCAACAGCTTTGCCATGGTGGGCCTGCTCGTAGGTCTGCTCGTTTTCCGCTACTTCTACGGCCCGGTGGAGAATTTCGCCACCAACCTCCTGTTGCGTTAGCCACTTTTAGAAACTGGCGACTGGTTCAGATCCGCACACTCTGGCCTCTGCGTCTCTGGCCCGGGACAGCTTTCCACAGCAAACACGCAAATAAATCCCTTGTCTGGTTGTACTTAGAAGGGCTCTCCCTGGCCTTACACCTGCACCCCACGCATGTGGAGGAAGGAATGATTCTGACTGCTGAACATCCGGCCACGAACCTATACCGTGTAGAGGTTTCCGGCTGGGACGACAACAAGAGCTTCTTCGTGGAAAATTCTGAATTGGAGTGGGTCGAGGACTCCAACAAACAGGTTACGCTCAACCGGGGGCTCACCGACGGCGCGGTCATATTCCTGCGTTTGCTCCAGCCGATTAGCAACGACCGAGCACGTCCGGTCGCCTACCAAGCGGAGTTCCTGACGCGGAACCCGGAAGGTCAGCGGCAATTTCGCTTGCGACCGGTGTCTTCGCGATGCAAAGCAAAACTGTGCCAATAGAGCGGCGAAGCGCCGCATAGCTAGTGTCGAAATGGAACAGCGGTCCGAAATGGTGGTCCCGCTTGTGCCGTAGGAAGAAGGTAACAAGATATTTCACAGAACGGCTCAAGGCACCTTATTCGCTTCTGAAACAGTAACTTAGGCGCTTTCGACAGCGGCAAACTCTGCGTCCGTCAACCTCAAGAAGACGAAGCCAGCTGGTGGAAGTTAAGGTGCGATGGCTCTTCGCGTGGCTCACGCTCATCTCAAGACTGGGCAAACCGCGGAACCGAAAAGTTCGTTGACCCCATGCATTCTGGACGATGATCCGGCGCAACTGGAGATGCTCTCCGAGCTGGTTGCCAGCATGGGCTATGAGCCCGTCCTCACCTCCAACGCTGCAGAAGCATTGAAACTGGTGCAGTACGGGCGTTGCCGTCTTGTGCTCGCGGACGTGCACATGCCGGGAATGGATGGTTATCAGTTTTTGGATCAGGCGCTGCGCTGCGACCCCGGACTGCACGTGATAATTATGACCGGCGAGTACACCCTTGAGTCTGCGCTCGAAGCTGTGCGCCGCGGCGCCACGGACTTTCTGCCCAAGCCCATCGACCGCGCCCGTCTCAAGCGCACGCTGGACGAAGTGGCAGCGCTATACGACCAGCGGCGACGGGTGCGCGAGCTCGAAGACCAATTACTAAAGGATTTGGAGTTTCACGGCATCGTGGGGAAGAGCCCGGCGATGCTGGAGGTTTTTGATTTCGCGCGCAAAGTCGCGCGCCACTACACGAATGTCTTGCTGATCGGCGCCACGGGGACGGGAAAAGAGCTGGTCGCGCGCGCCATTCACCAGATTAGTCCGGTGAGCCAGCAAAAATTGGCGGTGTGCAACTGTTCGGCGCTGGTGGATACGCTGCTCGAAAGCCAACTCTTCGGGCACATGCGCGGATCATTTACCGGGGCGACCGATTCGCGGCCGGGCTTATTTGAGTTCGCCAACAATGGGACCGTGTTTCTCGATGAAGTAGGAGAAACCTCCCTGCCCATGCAGGCCAAGCTGCTGCGCGTGATCCAAAACCGCGAAATCCAGCGCGTAGGCTCGCCGGAGGTACGGCAAATTAATGTGCGGTTGATCGCCGCCACCAACCGTGACCTTCGTGCAGAGGTGTTGGCGGGGCGCTTCCGCGAAGATCTATATTACCGGCTGTGTTCCATCCAGCTTCGCCTGCCTTCGCTGACCGAGCGGCTGGAGGACATCCCGCTGCTCGTGCAATTTTTCCTGAAGAAGTACAACGACGCGTATGGAAAAACGATTTCCGGGCTGACGCGGCGGGCGCAAGCGGCCCTGCTGCAGCATTCCTGGCCGGGAAACGTGCGCGAACTCGAGAACGTGATATCGAGCGCCTGCATCACCACCGGAGGAGATTTCATCGATCTGGCCGATCTGCCGGAGGGCCTGCAGCACCGCGGCCCGCGTACCGCGGACGGCGACGAGTGGCGTCCTTTGTCGCTGGAGGAGATGCGCAAGGTGCACATTCATCGCATTCTAGATATGTGCCAGGGAAATCGCCTGCGCGCCGCCCAGGTGCTGGGCATCGGGCGCACCAGCTTGTACCGCTATCTGAAAGAAGATGCAGAGGAAAAGCCCAAGGCCGTGAAATTTGGGCAAGCCTCCGTTGGTGCACGCTCCTAGCTGTTTCCTGAATTGAACTTGTGTGTACCGCCGGGGAACAGTTTTCCGGGTTGAAGCAGAGCGCTTGCGTCATTCTCCTGTAATTCCCAAGAAAATCAGCAGCATGCGGGCACATGATTTGGCACGCGTCCTGCACTCATACCTGAATAGCGGTAAGTTGCGAATCGGATGAGAACGCCACTTAGAGTCGAAAGGGATTTCGCAGGGGCGATGATGCGCACAGGGTGCGCGCGAGTCTTTGCAAACAAACTCCTACCGACAGTACATCCACAGCGAACCCACAATCCACCAGCCATAACCCCCTGAGCGCCGTGTAAGCTGCGGCAACGCAGACACACGGCGCTCATTTCCTCCTTAAGCGCGAACGCTAAGCACGCTTCATAAGGAAGACGCGACGGCGGGATCGCCGCCCGCAGTGCGCGCGAATGTGATCTGCATGGTTGCGCCTTCGACTGTTCGCTGGCCTCAATTGCCGCTCGTCAAAACTTTCCGCTGCCTTCTGCCAGAAATTCCGTAGTTTCGCGCAGAAACAACTCTAGTTGATCGTGGTGCACCCAGTGGCCGGCATTCGGGACATTGTTCAGCCGGCGATAGGGAATGGCTTGGTAGCGCGGATCGTCTTCGGGGACGGGCAGAAAACTTTCGAGGCCCCAGAAAAACAGCACGGGGCTGGTAATGCGACCGAGAAGTTCGACCGCATCCTCCATGTGATGGCCATACGGAGAAATAGCTCGCGCGTAGTTATCGAATTTCCAAAGCAGCGAGCCGTCGGATTCCCAGTTCGTACCGTGCAAGGTCAAGTGGCGCGCGACTTCATCAGAGAGGCGCGGGTTCGCTTCCTTCATGCGCGCGATGGCGGCATCAATCCTTGGATAACTCTTAGGTCGGCGCTTTTCGAGGTCGCGGACGGTTTCAATCCAGTGGCGCACACGATCCGAAGCTGGCCCGTGCACGCGGTGCTCAGGCGGGAAGCCTAGCCCTTCGATGGACACAGCTTTCTTGACGCGGGCGGGATAGACACCGCCATAGTGGAGGACGATGACGCCGCCGAGGGAATGGCCGACGAGTCGAATTGGGAAATCGTCGATGATGTCGAGGAGCGCGGACAGATCCAGAACGTGCTCGGCGACACTGTACATCGCGCCGGGCGCCCAGGCGCTGTTGCCGTGGCCACGCAGATCGAGCGCGTAGACATGATAGTGCTCGCAGAGGACGCGTGCGACCCAGTCCCAATTGCGCGCGTGGTCGAGCGCACCATGCACCAGGACCAGCGCGGGCTTGTTGTCCTGGCCATAGTCCCAAAATTGGAGTTTCAGGCGATCGGAATAGAAGAAGTGGGAGATGGGTTCCACGGTTTTCGCTCGGGAATCAGATGCTGACGCGCGCAAAGAAAGTACACGGGTTTTGGACAAATCGCCAGGAAAGGGGAACTCTGAGAGGTTAAATGTAGAGAGCGCGCAAGCCGGAGCACAGAGGACGCGGAGAAGAAAGTCGCGGATGGATGCTGAAACAAATGTATACGGCGCGGCGCAGAAGACGACAGGCGAATGGCCGTGGACGCTTGTCACAATCACTGGTACATTGCCTTACACGTGGAGAGCCGGTTTTGGCCAGGCTAACCGTCGACGGCTGGTCAAGTGTTCGATTCCGTTCCCTTACCCAATCCAAAGAGAGAGGAAAGACCATGAAACGACTTCGGGGAGGAGCAGTAATTCTGCTGGTGGCGCTGGCTGGCGCTGCGTCGGCAAAGGCGCAGGACGTTTCGCAGGCGGATAAGGACCGGGCATTGCAATACCTAGAGTCGACCAAGAAGGGCGTGCTGGACACGACCAAAGGACTGTCGGAGGCGCAATGGAATTTCAAGCCCGCGCCGGACCGTTGGTCGGTGGCCCAGGTGATGGAGCACCTCGCCGCCGCGGAAGACATGCTACGGGGTATGACCCAGGAACAGGTAATGAAGAGCCCGGCGGTTGCCGTGAGGGATGAGATGGAAATCAAGAAAGCCGACGAGGGCGTGTTGGCCATGGTGCCGGACCGATCGCATAAGGCCCAGGCGCCGGAACCGCTGCAGCCCACGAACCGCTTTGGTTCTCCCGCGGCCGCACAGAAGCATTTTGTGGAGAGCCGCGCCTCCACGGAAGGATATCTGAAAAATGCCACGGGACTTCGCGCGCACCTCGCCGACAGTCCTATGGGCAAGCTCGACGGCTACGAATGGATTTTGCTGATCGCGGCGCATAGCGAACGGCATACCAAGCAGATGCTGGAAGTGAAGGCGGATCCTAACTTCCCCAAGAGTTAAGGAAAACAAAACCTAAACCCAGAGCACACAGGAAGGGTAAAGCTCGAGAGAACAGAGCGCCACTTGCCGCATGCCGACGAGTGGCGCTCTCCTTTTTTAGCGAGAGGGAATGCAACTCACGGGATGGAAACTTCCTCCTTCGGGGTCTTGCTCTCGCTCCGCAGGCGCGCTATCTTCTGCGCATTCGCATTTCCCACCGAACGGAGGATGCTTCATGAAAAAAGATCACGTGATCTGTATTTGTGCGCTGGCGGCGGCGTTCGCTGTTGCGACAGCGGAACGCATGCATAGCCAGGACAAGAAAGATGCGTTTGACGCGCACAAGATCGTGCATTTCGGGGATTTGAAGTGGACGCCGATTTTCAAGGGCTGCGACCTCGCGCCCGTCGCCGGCGACCCGAACGCAGAAGGCTCACCCTTCGTGGTACGGCTCCGCTGCGCGGATGGCTCCAAAATTCCGGCGCACTGGCACCCGACCGATGAAAACGTAACCGTGCTGAAGGGCACTTTCCTCGTAGGCATGGGCGAAACCTTTGATGAATCGAAGATGATGACCATGAACGTAGGAAATTTCGCATCAATGCCAAAAGAAATGCGGCACTACGGTTTGGCTAAAGGCGAAACGATCGTGCAGGTTCACGGTGCCGGACCATTCAAAGTGAACTGGGTGAATCTGTCCGAAGTGCAGCCGGCGGACGCAGCACCCGCCGCGACAAAACCGAAATCGTAATCTCGACTGAAAAAGCAACGACACAGCCAGGTTGCGCGGACATTGCTCCACACGGGTTAGCCCAGCTATGATTTCGTTATGAAACGAATCATCCAAGTACGCGTGTTCCGCGGGGAAAAGTACTTCGTTGCGGAGTGCTTTGATTTACCGGTTGTGACCCAAGCCGCGACTTTAGATGAGCTCATATCAAACATCAAAGAAGCCATCGCTCTCGAGCTTGAGGGCGAAAATCCGGCTGACTTTGGACTGGCTCCTGACGCTTCCATTCTAGCGAGTTACGAACTCGAGCTCGAACCGCCAGCGCATGCCAAAGCCTAAGACTCTATCGGGCGGAGATGTGGTGAGAATCTTCGCCGTTTTTGGCTTTGAGCTTGCGGCACAGCGCGGGAGTCACATTAAATTGAGAAGAGTGCTTTCGGATGGCACCAGACAAACGCTAACTGTACCCAATCATCGCGAACTTGATCGAGGCACTCTCCTTGGCATCTATCGACAGGCGCTGCGATATATCACGGCAGAAGAACTCACACAGCATTTTTTCCACAAATGAATGTGCTAAACTTTTTCGATGCAGTCAGCGAAGGCGCGACTGCCCAAGCGTGGAACTTCGGGCTCTGTGCAACGAGGTCCCGCGAACCCCGCCAGGCCCGGAAGGGAGCAACGGTATCGGGAACGCCTCGGGTGCCGCAGTTCACCCGAAGTTCCTCGCGTTTGCAGTCGCAAGTTTCTTGAGTGGCCATAATTTTTCATGAGCAGCTATCAAGTCATTGCACGCAAGTGGCGCCCGCAAACGTTTGCCGACCTTGTCGGGCAGGCGCACGTCACAGAGACTTTGCAGAATGCCATTCGCAACAATCGCGTGGCGCACGCCTATATTTTTTCCGGCGCACGCGGCGTGGGGAAAACCACCGCTGCACGCATTTTGGCCAAGGCGCTGAATTGTGTGAATGGGCCGACACCCGAGCCGTGCGGCGTTTGCGACTCCTGCAAGGAAATCGCCGCTGGCACTTCACTGGATGTGATCGAGATTGACGCCGCTTCCAACCGTGGCATCGACCAAATCCGCGAATTGCGCGAAATGGTGCGTTACGCGCCGGCCGCCGCGCGCAGCAAAGTGGTGATCCTCGACGAAGCGCACATGCTCACCGGCGAAGCATCCAACGCACTGCTGAAAACGCTCGAGGAACCTCCAGATCGCGTCATCTTCGTGATGGCCACCACGGAGCCGGAAAATCTCGTTGATACGATCCGCTCGCGCTCGCAGCACTTTCATTTTCGCGCGCTGACGTTCGCGGAAATCAGCGGGCGCCTGGAAGAAATCGCGCAGAAAGAAAATTTGAAGATCGAGCCGGGAGCCCTGGCCGTGATCGCGCGCATGGCCGAAGGCAGCCTGCGCGACGCTCTCTCCTTACTGGAGCAGGCACGCGCATTTTGCGGAGACACGATTCCGGATAAGGACGTGCGCGAGCTGCTTGGTGTGGTGCCCGAAGACGCGCTCGAAGAATTGGTCGGCGCGATTGCCTCGGGCTCCGCCGATCGCGCTCTCGGTTTGGTGCACACATTCCAGAAGGAAGGCCGCAACCTGCAGCACTTCTGCCGCGAAGCCATCCGCCACATGCGGAATCTTCTGATCGCGCGCGTCTGCGGCGCTGATTCGGATTTGATTGCCGCCACGCCCGATCAAAGGCCCGCGTTGGAACGTGCCGCGGCACAATTCAGCGAAGAGGACCTGACGCGATTTTTTCAGATCCTGCTGCAAACCGATGACGACCTGCGCCGCAAACCCGATCCACGCGTGCATCTCGAAATGGGCTTGCTGCGATTGATCAACGCGTCGCGGCTCGCGCCGTTGGAAGAATTACTCGCCGAAGTACGCGGCGGCGCACCCACCGGCAGCACAGCCACGGCAAGTTCGCGCACAACAACAGCCGCGCCGGCTTCGATCGCTGCCCCGTCTGCCATCGCGCCAAGAGTTCCATCTTTCGAGCCCGCCCCACCAACACGCTTTCAAACGCCTCGCTTTCAAGCGGAAGAACGCGAATCCGTACCGGAACAAAGAGCCGCTCCTACGCAAGAGCCTCCTCAAAGCGCACAAACGCAGGCCTCAACGCCAACCCCCGCCCAGAGCAGCGGCATCACGGACGAGCAAGTCGTCGAAATCAAGCAAGCCATCCAAGCGCAGCAAAAATTTCTGGGTGAACTCGTCGAGCACGGCACGCGCTGGGAGCTCGAAGGCGCCGAATTGCGAATTTATTTCTCGCCCGACAAGCGGCCGTTCGCAGAAATGCTCGAAGGTCGCGAGCCGCTCGAGAAGCTCCGTATCGCTTCGGGCAAGGTGCTCGGCCGTGCCGTGCGAGTCTGTGCTAAACTCGAAGCAGTTGCAGCGGC
>Ga0137363_10000703_pt1 | contig 18530 bp, 13 predicted proteins | sample MadtaG_FD_104800 | JGI IMG/M metagenome (GOLD analysis project Ga0137363, IMG submission 104800) | Vadose zone soil microbial communities from Angelo Coast Range Reserve, California, USA - Mad1_115_16 metaG | ecosystem: Environmental > Terrestrial > Soil > Vadose zone | place: USA: California...
GCGTTCGATCCACGATCGTAGCCCCGCCGCATTCCCGATCGTTTTCCCGAGGGATTGGCCTCAGAACGCGCAAAAGAAAGAAAGGCGCGGCTGCTCGCCTACGTCCGCGAGTATCCCGAAGACTTCGTCGTGAACACAAACGCAGGCTGAATCATGCAATAGAAAACTCCGCCGTCGTACGAACGCAAGCCTCTTTGTCAGCACGAGGCACAGCCTTATGTGATAAGACAATCTGCAACAGTTGGCGGCAAACGTCTAGAGCTAAGACGACGTCAAAACGATGATGCAAACAAGATGCTTGGGAGGTTCCGTGAAGAAAACGCTCACGATTTGTCTTGCCCTTTTGTTCCCGTCGCTGGCCCGTGCGCAAGAGAGTGCGCACAAACCTGAAGTCCCTGTCGACAAATGGGCCAGGAAAACAATCTTGCTGATCGGTGCGCATGCGGACGATGATGCGATGTCGCATGGCACGCTGGCCATGCTTCAGGCACACGGAAATCAAATCTACGTTGTGACTCTGACGACTGGGAACGTGGGCACACAAGACCCGAGTTTGTCGCGAACTCAGCTTGCCGAGATCCGCCGGCAAGAGGAATTGGCTGCTCTGACGGAGCTCGGCGTTCCCGGAGAGCATTACATCAATTTAGGATATGACGATGGACTTCTCGAATTTGAAGATCGCAAGGCGGTGGTGGAAAGGCTGGTGCGCTTGATCCGAACGATTCGGCCCGATGTGCTATTCGCATTTGATCCGGGCAAACGCTACCAACGCTGGCACAAGTCAGACCACCGGACGGCCGCGTACCTGGCCGCAGATGCGGCTCGGGCCGCCATGTGGCGACTCCTTTTCGAAGGCCAGATTGTGCAGGAGGGCCTCAAGGAGTACATGATCCCCGAATACATGTTTTATGACGGCGCTCATGAAGACGAAAATCTATGGGTCGACATCAGCGAGTTTGTCGAAAAGAGAGTGAGTGGAGGTGCAAAATACGTCAGCCAACTTGGACCGGGCTGGAACAACTATAAGCCTCACCTCTCGGAAGTCGAGCTGAAGCAAATGAAGGACTCGGTACGCGCCGCGATCAGAATGAAAGACGGAAGGCCGGTGGAAGGATTCCGATACTACAAAGGTCTACCAGATTCGATAGGAAAATAGCTCGCGGTGTTCAGTGCCCCGCCGAAACCGGTTTGTGCGGTTTTTGCGTTGATGATAGAGTTTGCCGATGAAACGCTGCAATGCCGCGACAAACGGAGATGGAGGCTTCGCGTGAAACGAATTGGCGTGTTTGTCGCAATCGTGCTGATGGTGGGGCTGACGGTAGTGGCCGAAGCGCCGCGGAAAGCCGGTTGGGTATCTCTTTTTAACGGGATGGATCTCAATGGCTGGAAGAAAAATGGGGATGAGAAGTGGATCGTTGAAAAAGGTACGATTCTGTGTGAAAGCACGGCCAACAAATACGGCTACTTAACGACAGATAAAACATATCGGGATTTCATCCTGCGCCTCAAATTCAAAGGCGAGGCCGCTGGCAATAGCGGGGTCTTTGTCCACTCTCGAATCATCGGTATCGACCCTGAGCACGGACCGGACATTGAAGGAATGCAGGTAGAAGTAGACCCGAACACTGGTAAGCACACTGGCGGACTTTATGAAAGCGGCGGCCGCGGATGGGTGGCAATGCCAACGGCCGAAGGCGAGCGTGCGCTGAAGTCTGGCGACTGGAATGACCTGGAAGTGTCATTGCAGGGCGCTCACATCATTACTCATCTGAATGGGGTAAAGATTGTGGACTATACGGATCCAACTCCAAAATTCACCGAAGGTGTGATCGGCTTGCAGATTCACACCGGTGGGGGCGTGAAGATGAGATGGAAGAACATTTACGTCAAGGAGCACTAAGAGGTTGCGGTGCTTTCGAGGAGCGCACGCAGTTGGACATTTGACTGGCCATCATGAATAAACAGAATCGTCGAGCCTTTCTTCAAACTTCCGCAGCGGCCTTGGCTACGAGCTTCGGCGCTATGCGTACCGTCGCAAAGGGCGCCGTTATTCCCAGTGCTTTACCGGCTAACCTCAGCACCGCGCAAGGCTCACCCAGCGTTGCCGCGAACGAAGGGAAGAAGCCATTGCGGCTTGGTTTGATCATCGGAGTCGGTAACAATCCCGATGCTGCTATGGCCAAGGTTCACGATCTCGGACTGCCGACATGCCAGGTGTTCGTGAACGAGATCGAGGCGGAGCTTGTAAGCCGGCTGCGCCAGGCACTCGACAGATATCAGATTGAAGCCACCTCCCTCGTCGTCGGAGGACCCGGGAAAGAAGTGTGGGACTTTTACCAAGGGCCGCTCACCATCGGCTTAGTTCCACGCGAGACGCGCGCGGCGCGAATCGCGCACATCAAGAAAGCCTCGGATTTTGCGAAGCAGTGCGGGATCCCCGCCGTGCAGACGCACTGTGGATTCATCCCCGAAAATCCCAACGATCCGGTCTACAAGGAAACCGTCGCAGCAATGCGTGAGGTCGCTGCTTACTGCAAGCGCAACGGTCAAAACTTCCGGTACGAAACCGGCCAGGAAACACCGATCACGCTGGTGCGCGCCATTCAGGATGTCGGCATGGACAATCAGGGCGTCAACTTCGATCTCGCCAATCTGATTCTCTACGGTAAGGCGAATCCCACGGACGCCATTGAGCTCCTGCGTCCCTACGTCCAGGGAGTCCACGCCAAGGACGGAATGTGGCCAACGAACCCGAAGGAGCTCGGGCAAGAGGTTCCCATCGGCAAGGGCAAGGTGGATTTTCCACGCATTATCACGCGTTTGAAGGAGCTCAATTATCGCGGCGCGATCACGATTGAACGCGAGATTTCAGGTCCGCAACAACTGGAAGACGTGCAAGAAGCGAAAACATATCTGGAAAAGCTGATCGGATAGTTCGCATCATTGGGAGGAGACATGCCAGGCGATTCAAAGCAGCGAACAAACTTCTCAGACAAAGTCGATCGCCGCAAATTTCTCGGCATAGCCGCGGTCACCGCGGGCGCAATGCTTATCAAGCCGGCGCTGGTACGAGGCACAGCCGCGAACTCCGCCGTGCGCGCGGGTCTGCTTGGTTGCGGTGGCCGGGGCACCGAAGACGCATCAAACCTTGTCGACACCGGCGGAGCCCGGGTTGTAGCGTTGGCCGACTTGTTTCAAGATCAACTGGACAAAGCCCGGACACATTTCGACCAGATTCAACAGGCCAAAGGCTACTCAGTTCTGGACGGTTCGCAACTATTCGTGGGTCCCGACGCCTACAAGGAAATTGCGGCGTCCAAGGAAATCGACGCAATCGTAGTGGCCACGCCCCCCTATTATCACCCTCAGCATCTCGAAGCTGTGGTCGACGCAGGCAAGCATGTGTATCTCGAAAAGCCCGTGGCTGTTGACGTGGCTGGCGCGAAAAAGGTGATTGAAATCGGTAAACGCGCGGAAGGTAAGCTGAGCCTTGACGTCGGATTCCAGATTCGTGATTGTCCCCCGTTCGTCGAACTGGTTAAGCGCATCCACAACGGGGCGCTCGGAAATATCGTCTGCGGCGAAGCCCACTATTTAACAGGTTACATCGATCGCCCGGCTTGGCCTAACGCCTCACCCGTAGAGCATCGCTTGCGAAACTGGGTGTATGACCGCGTCCTTTCCGGCGACATCATCGTGGAACAGAATATTCACGTCATCGACATTTGTAATTGGATACTCAAGGCCCATCCGCTGAAGGCCTCTGCGGCTGGAGGACGTCAGGGCCGCCCGTCGGCCGATGGCGATGTCTACGGGAATTACAACGTCATTTTCCATTATCCCGATGGCGTTGACGTCACTTTTAGCTCGACGCAGTTCGCCAAGGGCTGGTGGGACGTAACCGAACGCTTCTTCGGCACAAAGGGCACCTCTCAATCACCGTATACCGGCCCGCTCGGCATCTGGGGTGACGAAGCTTGGCAATACGCAGCTTCCGCCAAGCCTGCCGCCGAGCCTCAGGCGTTCTCGGTAACGGGAAGCTTCACTTCCAACCTGGAATTGGCCGACCCGGAAAAAAAGAAGGCCTTCGTTGAGACCATCACCAGCGGCAATTTCCATAACCAGGCCGCCAAGGGCGCAGAGTCCGCACTTTCTTGCATGATGGCGCGTACTGCGGCTTACAAAGGACACGAGGTGAGCTGGGACGAAACAATGAAATCCACTGAGGTATGGGATCCAAAGATTGATTTGAATAAGCTGCGCTGAGGTATGCACATGCGCAAGAAATCGCGTCGCGACTTCCTTAAATCTTCGGTCACCGCCGCCTGCGCAGCAGGTCTCGGCGGTGGCGGGTTGGCCCGCTCGTTGGCGGCGAGGCCGGTCAGCACCTTCGTACCGAATCCGCAGTCCTCCACGCCGCTCCCAATCAAGAAGGGCGTGTGGTTTGGCATGTTGCCCGCGAATCTCAGCTATGCGGACCGCTACAAAATGGCGCGAGACGTCGGCTTTGAGGTCGTGCAGGCGCCGACAGAGCCGGACGAGCGCAAGGCCGAGGAAGTCAAGAAGGCCGCCGACGCAGCCAACATCCGCATCGACTCCGTCATGAACATGGATCACTGGAAGTTTCCGCTGTCATCAAACGATCCTGCAGAGGTGGAGAAGAGCCTTGCAGGAATGCGCACCTCTCTGCACAATGCAAAGCTCTGGGGTTCGGATGTCGTGCTGCTCGTTCCCGCGGTGGTGAATCCACAGACGTCCTACCATGATGCTTGGACACGCTCGCAAAAGCAGATCCGCACGCTGCTTCCGCTCGCTGAGGAATTGAAAGTCGTGATTGGGATCGAGGAAGTGTGGAACAAATTCCTTTTGAGCCCGCTCGAAATGGCCAAGTATATTGAGGAATTTCAGAGTCCGTGGATCAGAGCTTGGTTCGACGTGGGCAACGTGCTGCTTTATGGCTACCCACAGGACTGGATTCATACTCTCGGCAAGAGCATCGTCAAGGTTCACGTCAAAGATTTCAAGCGCAAAGAAGACGGATACGCTTGGGTGAATTTGGGTGATGGCGACGTGGACTGGGCGGCCGTCCGTCAAGCCTTTGCCGATATAGGCTACTCTGGCAGCGTCATCACGGAACTGGAACATGGTGACTTGGCTTACCTACGCGACGTCAGCCGCCGCGTGGACCGGCTGGTCCTCGGCCGCTTTTAAATGTAAGAGCGATTTTCTTGTGATTCATAGCAAAGCAATCTGTTACGGATCACGGTCTCAAAAGAAATCCGAAAAATTATGGATAGTAATCGAATCACCAGTGAAAATTTCAGACATATACCGGCCGTTGGCGATGGGGTCGCGAAGGGAGTTTCTTGCGGCTTGCGCCTCTCTGCTTTTGCAGGTCCGCCGAAATAATGTTGTTTCGAAGCTGCCTTCCGCGCTAGCTCCCATTCGTTTTCGTGAAATTGGCGGTCAAGCAGGACTGAATTTTGTCCTTCAGAATAATCCCACGCCGCGCAAGCACATGATTGAAACCATGCCAGGCGGAGTGGCAGCTTTCGATTACAATGGCGACGGACTGACTGATATCTTCTTCACAAATGGCGCTTCGATTCCTTCCCTGCAAAAGGATTCGTCAAAATTTTTCAACCGGCTCTATCGAAACGACGGAGGTATGAAGTTCACCGACGTCACCCTCGAAGCTGGAGTTGCGGGCGCCGGCTATTCGATGGGCGCAGCGGCTGCGGACTACAACAACGATGGCCACACGGATTTGTTCGTAGCGGGTGTCTACAGGAATATCCTCTATCGCAACCTAGGCAACGGCAAGTTTGAGGACGTGACCGAAGCGGCCGGCATCAAAAGCGACAAATGGTCTGTGGCCGCCGGCTGGTTCGACTATGACAACGATGGATGGTTGGACCTGTTTGTAGTCAATTACGCCCACTGGACACCTGAGTTTGATCGCTACTGCGGCGAACGCGATCACAACCTGCGTGTCTACTGCCATCCTAAGTATTTCGAAGGACTGTCCAATACTCTCTATCGTAACCGGCGTGATGGGACCTTCGAGGACGTGAGCGTCAAGTCAGGAATAGCGGCGCACATCGGGCGAGGTATGAGTGTCGCTTTTGCTGACTACGATAATGACGGCCTCACGGATATTTTTGTCACGAACGACAATCTGCCCAACTTTCTGTTCCGCAATCGCGGTGATGGGACGTTTGAAGAGGTGGCGCTCCAGGCTGGCGTGGCCCTCACGAACAATGGACTACCGATAGCCAGCATGGGAGCTGATTTTCGCGACTACGACAATGACGGATTGCCTGACCTGAGCATCACTGCCCTGGCGGGTGAAACATTTCCGCTGTTTCGGAATTTAGGCAAAGGTGTGTTCCAAGACGCCACGCACGACAGCCGGCTCGGCCCTCTTAGCGTCACGCGCAGCGGTTGGAGCAACGGCTTCTATGATTTTAACAACGACGGCTGGAAGGATCTGTTTACCGCCAATTCCGATGTCAACGACCTGATTGACTTATTTCAATCTACCCACTACAAGCAGCCCAACAGCCTCTTCGCAAACCATGGGGACGGCACGTTTCAGGACGTTTCAGCGGAAGCAGGTTTTGCGCTCTCTCGGGCCCACCGCGGGAGCGCCTTTGCGGATTTCAACAACGACGGAAGAATCGACATTGTGGTGAGCGCACTGGGCGAACCGGCCGAGTTGTGGCAAAACATCAGCCCGGAGACCAATCATTGGTTGATTCTGAGGCTGATCGGTACGCAAAGTAACCGAGATGGGATAGGGGCCGTAATTCAGTTAGACAACCAATGGAATCACGTGGCCACGGCGGTAGGCTATGCTTCCTCGAGTCCAGCGGCTGTGCATTTCGGAACCGGCAAGCTCGAGAAAATCGAGCGGATAGAGATTCGTTGGCCAAGCGGTATTGTTCAGGTCCTGCGAAACGTTGCAACCAACCAGGTTCTGGAAGTCCACGAACCCTCGAAATAGTCCGAGCGTCACGCACTTTTCTAAGGCGGCGTTATCTCCACGTCTCGTCGGGCGGTTTCTGTCGCCTCAGCGGCGGAGCGCTGGGTCTTTTCATAGTCCGCAAGCATTTCTTTGGCGAGACCGGGCTGGCCAGTCACCTGGTACGCTCTTGCGAGTTGGTAGTGCAAGCTGCCGTCTTCGTCGGCGGCGAGTGCCGCTTTGAGATGGGGTATGGCATCGCGGGCTTTTCCGGCCGCTAGGTAACCGCGAGCCAGGGCCTTGTGAGCCCCGACTAGCTTCGGATCGCGCTCCACAGCGTGCCTGAGCAAAGGGATCGCCTCTTCCGCTCGCTGCAGGTCGAGCAGGGTTTCACCCGTCAGATAGTTCAGCTCCGCTGAGGCTGGCTGCCCGTGGAGCAGGCCTTGAAGCAATGGCAAGGCGCCAGCATAGTCTTGGCTGAATTTCAAACTAATGGCCAATTGTTTCTGGATCTGCTTGTCAAGAGGCGAAAGTTTGAAGGCTTCCCGCCATTCCTGAGCCGCGTCGGCGTATCTTTTCTGGCCGATGAAGATGTGGGCTTTCAGCTCATGTTGTTCCGTAGAGGGAGGCAGTTGACCCAGGCGAGCAAAGGCCTGGAGAGCCAGCTCGTTGTAGGCTCGCGAGCGCCAATAGTACGACTCGGGAGTATTCGTGCCATTCGCAGACGCGAGCAGCCCTAGAAAATGCTCTTCGCGAAACTGGCACTCGAGTGTCTGTGAATGGCAGTCGGGTTCGGTGAGGGGCTGCTCCTTCTGTTCTTCGAGGCTCGCCCAATCTGGATGTCCGGTCCGGCGATAGACCTCCGCCACCTGTGCGTGCAATCCGCGCATTGCAGGCATCTTTTCCAGAGCGCGACGGTAGAGATAAAAAGCGCTGGAAAACTGCAGCTCGCGAAGCCGCGTCTCCGCCACCAGCGCCAGCCAGTATGCAGATTCAGGCGCAGCTTTCTGCAAGTCATCGAAGGCGCGAACGGAAAGCGATTCGTAGCTGCGCCCGAGTCCGTACCAGGCCAGCGAACTTTCAGGAGCAAGGTCAGCGAGCCTCTGGTACTGCTCCGCTGCCTCCACGGCGCGGCCGAGTGACTCCAAAGCACCTGCGAGCATGTCCAACGCGTCCCGATGATCCGGCTGGAGGCGTAATACCGTCTTGAGCGCATCGACGGCTGCGGGAGTCTGACCGAGTTGCAGGCGAGCAGCGCCAAGGAAGAGCCAAGCGGGCGCAAGTTTGGGATCAAGCTTCACCGCCGCTTCCAGTTGAGTTATGGATTTGCGCTCATCCCCGGCCATGTGCAGCGCCATCCCCAGGTTCAGCAGCAGGCCTGGGTTGTTGGGCACCGCTTGATTGAGTTCGCGGTACAGGGGGACAGCGTCAGCAAACTTGCCCTCGGCCATGAATTCCTTGGCGCGCTGCGACATGGCTGCTAAGTCGTCGGGCTGGCGGAACCCGCTCGCCGAGGCCAGCAGGCCAGCCAGACAAAAGAGGAGTGTCGGCAATGCTTTCATCAATATTCCCGCGCCCAAGGTTCTCTCATTATAGGTTGCTTCCCCGAGGGTATTGAGCACCCACCCCCGGTGTTTCTTGGATCTGTTCATTCCAAAAGACTTTAAGTCCAATGAATTTGGATCTGTTCATTCTAAAGGGGTTAGCTGATTTCTTAGGCTATTCATAGCATACTATACCATATTGGTAACTCCTGTCAAGGAAAATGTGGAGGCGACACCATTTTTTTGGCTGTTTCTCGTTGCGTGTGGCACCGACGGGCCCATGGCAATCGGGAGCAAAAACGAAGAGCGCAGGCGGTTAAGCCTGCGCTCTTCAAGACTGCGGGGCACGTGTCAGCGCGCCCCGGCTGGAGTTTAAGAATTAGAACGAGAGGCGCAGCCCGAACCGGAACTGCCGCTCGTCGTTCTTCGCGCTGGTAATGGTCAGGAAGCTTGCGCTCGCACGGCTCGTTGTGGAACCCCCATTGCAGCCGCCTGGATTGCAGAAGTGCGGTGTGTTGAAGAGGTTTGCCGCATCTGCCCGGAACTGCAACCCAAGGCGTTCGGTAATGTTGAACGTACGAAACAGGCTGAAATCCATGTTCACGGAACCAGGTCCGTAGAGCGTATTCCGGCCCACATTGCCATAGGTAGCGGGTGTGGAAACGGCAACGAACGACGTCGGGTCGTAGTACGGCTGGCCTGGACCGATTCCGCCCAGCTTCTTGACCGGGCCGACTTGATTGGGAGTCTGACGCTGAGCCCTGGCGTTCAGGGAAGCAGTTGATGCCGTCAACCCAAAAGGCTGGCCGTGGATGGCGCTGAAGATGCCGCTCACCTGCCAATTGCTCAGGATCTGCGTTGCTGCGCCTCCACTGCTCGCTAACGTCTTGCCCTTGCCAAAGGGTAGTTCATAGACGTATGCCAACTGAAAGATGTGAGGCGTATTGAAGCCGGCAGAGGCGCGATTGCGACGGAACACGTTGGGGTCGTTCCAGGCAACGCTGGCCCACCCGTCGTCGTCGGTGTAGTCAATCGCCTTGGAGTACGTATAAGCGCCTTTGACCAACAAGCCCTTCGAGAACTGGCGATTAATGGAAACCTGAAGCGCATGATAGTTACCGCTCAAGTATCCCTGCCAAAAATCGGTTTCAGCCGTTCGGTTCCCGAACTGGGGTGTGTTGTAGGGTTGTCCAGCGGACCCCGTACCCGGCAGCGAGGCGTTCACATTGCGGTCAGCGAACTGATGAACTGTCTGCGTACCTACATATGCCGCAGAGAATAGGAAGTTAGCCGGGAGCCTGCGCTCCACAGTTAGATTCCATGACTCGATATACCCCCGCTTTAACTCGCCAGGACCGACGCTGCGCTCTAGAGCTTGAGGCGGCAGGGGAATGACGCCGCTGCTGATGTTCGGGCAGCAAATCGAGGGAATGCCCGTTGCCAACGTTGAGCCCGCCGGCATGACGGGCGTCACCGGCGATGTGCCGGCAAGTGTGTCAAACGGCGTGAAGCTGTTGGGGCCCTGAAAGTTCGAGCCTACTGTCAGCGGGTAAAATCCTCGAAGTGGTCTAGCCAGCGGCAAAGGATCAACGGTGATCCCGAAGCCGCTGCGCACCACGGTTTTGTCGTTGAGTTGGTAAGCCAACCCGACACGCGGAGCAAACAACTTCTTACTAGTTGTCACTCCAAGGTGGTCAGGATTGCCACCAATGCCGCCGAGAAGGACATTCAGGTTTGTGAAATCCAGGCGGTCAAATTTAACGATGCCGTCCCGCGTCATCATCGGATAATATTCATACCGGAGACCGAGCGTAGCGGTCAGCTTATTGCTAACTCTGTATCGGTCTCCAACGAAAAATCCGAATTGCCACTCCTTAGCCGTTGCCTTGATGAACTGTTCGCTCCTGCCCACGCCGACGCCATTTCCCCCGGGTGTAGCCAATTCGCCGGCAAGACCAAGCTCGAACTGAGCCAACGCATTGAACTGGTCCGGTGCGGCTCCACCATTTAGCGCCGTGACGGCCCCGCCGAAATCAAATTCACCGCGCGGTCCAGCGCCTAGTTCCGGCTGCCAGTGATTGAGGTGGTGATGGATGATGTCAATCCCAGCGCTGACCTGGTGCTTGCCGCGCGACCAGCGAACGTTGTGGGAGCTGGTGAAGCTCCAATCGTTGCGAAACGCCGGGTTCCACCCCTCGGAGTTGCCCAGATTTGCGTACCCGGTGATCCCAAACATCGGGAAACCGCTGTCTCTCTTATCAGCCGGGTTGTTAGTGCCCGGAATACCCAGAACATCCAGCCCAATATTTGTACCGAAGTCCGGAGTCTGGCCATATTCGCTCATGCGCGTAAAGCCGATGTTGCCGTCGACAACAAGAGTGGGAGAGAGCGTCAGGGTGTGCCCCACGGTTACGAGTTGCACTAAAGAATGGAAATCACCCAGACCGCCATCGCAGGCGCAGTCTCCGATTGCCTGGCCCAAGCTGGGCTCACCGTGAAAGACCGATTTCATGGCGCTGTACTTCGCGAAAATCGTGTGCTTGGAAGTGCGCGCCCAGTCCACTTTGCCATCGAAGTTGTTGCGATTTAGCCGCTGAGTCGCTGACTTGAAGTAATTGCTGGTCTCGCCGGGAAGATTGGGCAGCGGGACCAATGCCAGGATTTTGGCCGCGACCGGATCAACCGGAACTTGATTGTTGGGAAAGGGCTGACGTCCCGTCCCGGTCGAATTTCCCGTTGCCGGATTGTAAATCGTTGTGGCGACGCCGCTGAAATTTCCATTGCGGAGCGCAGCAGTCGGGACCGTCAAAAGACCTGCGCCAGGCTGGCGATTGTCGCGCTCGTAAGTACCGTCATAGCTACCAAAGAAGAAGAGCTTGTCCCTCTTGATGGGCCCACCTAGTGTGCCGCCGAAGTCATTAAGTATGCCTTTCCCTTTTTTCGGGCTTACGGCCGCGGTCTCGAAGAATTGTCTTGCCCGGAGAGCTTGATCTGCGTGGTACTCAAACAAAACGCCATGGAACTGGTTCGTGCCTGATTTGGTAATCACAGTGACGGCCGCGCCGCCGGTCATACCCTGTTCGGGATCGAAGTTGTTCGTCGAGATGTTGACTTCCTGGATCGTTTCGGCGGGAGGAATGTAAACGGCGTGGTGCGGCAACCAGACGAAGACGTCGGCGGCACCGTCCACTCGGGTATTATTGTTGTTCCTGTTAGTTCCGTTGATGTTGGTGCTCAGTCCGCGCTCCGGCGTGTCGGCAATCGCATTCTGGAACACGCCCGGGGTTGCTCCCGGCACAAGATTAATCAGAGTCTGAAAATTGCGGTACTGATTGAGCGGCATGTTCAGAATGGCCTTTTCCGTGAGGTCTGTGTGCAGGTCGGTCTTTTCGGTTTGCAGACTGACGGTAGACGCCTCAACGGTAACCTGTTCGGAAACCGCACCGATTTGCACGCTCGCGTCAGCGTTGGTGACGGTATTGGCAGTGATCGTCAGGTTCGTCTGTGTAAGTGGCTTGAAGCCCGTGGCCGTCACCTTGAGATCGTAGCTGCCCGGGGGCAGGTCCGGTATTCGGTAGTGGCCATCCTCATCCGTTTCCGCTTCGCGCTGAACACCGGTTGCGCGATTCGTGGCAACGACGTGCGCCCGCGCGACGGCCGCGCCGGTCTGATCGGTGATCGTGCCGCTAACCGATCCGTATAAAACCTGAGCGCTGGCGTCGTCAGCGTATAAGAGCAGCAAGAAGCTCAAAGCAAGCAAGAATAACAGGGAAGCACGCAATCTGATTTTCGACATTCTCTCCGCCTCCTTAGTTCGACCTTGATGGCACCCCTGGGAACGAGAAAGAACGGGCACTCAACACCAAACAGCATTTCAACTCGGCCATCGCCTGAGCGCGAGACGTCTCGGAACGTTCCCGGAAAACAACCCGGCTCGTGCTTAGCAGTGCACCACTGCTATTTTGGCTGAGATAATTGCTGTCCTGTCGAAGCCCAGCACTACGGCAATCCTCAATAAGGTTAAGAAAGCACCCCTTGCTCCTCGGCGTTGAGCGGAAGCTATCAACGCCGAGAACGGTTTGTCAAGCACTTTTATTACTTTTTTGAACTAACTTGGGGCAAAATGCCTACCATACGGGCGACTTAATTAGTTTTTGTGATTTATATCAGTTTAATTTCAGCGGGAAATACGCGAGCGGAGGGTGCGATGTATCGAATGAAGCATTGCAAGACCCAGCGTGAACGCGACTTACACGTAATCGAGGCTCTGGTCCGAAGGTTCGGGGCTCTATCTCAAGTCGAGATCCACGAACTCACTCATCTGCAGCGCAGCGCCATTTCTGGGTTGGCACGAGACTTACTAAAGCAGGGAAGGCTCGTTGATGCTGGTCGCTCGGACAACTCGATGGGCCGCAAACGGATTCTACTTCGTCTCAACGAGGAGCACGGTTTTTTCCTGGGAGTCGGGTTCGACGATGAAGCCGTGCTCGCGGCGGTGATGGATCTGCGTCCACGAATCCGCTCGATGGTACGAGAGGCGACGCGGTTGGAAGGAGGAATGGAGGGGCTGGAGCATCAGCTTTTATCTTGCGCTCATGAGGCCATGCGGCAGGCAGGCCTTAGAACGCAGTCGCTTCTGGGAATCGGCATCGCCGGTTCAGGCTTGGTGAATAGCCAGGATGGCACGATGGTAATGTCTTCCACCATCGAGTCTTTCAGGCACGTTCCGCTGCGAAGCATTTTCGAGAAAGAGTTTGCAGTGCCGGTCCTGTTGGCGAACTTCGCCAGGGCGAAGGCAGTGGCCGAGAGAACCCTCGGTGCAGGCGCGATGGCCGACGATATGATTTATGTAGAATATGGCAAGACCGGGATCGGCGCTGGGATCATCAGTGGCGGACAGCTGATTCACGGCGCTGGGTTCGCGGCTGGCGAGCTGGGCCATACACATATCACCGAGGAAGGCCCCCCATGTAAGTGCGGCAGCTTCGGCTGCCTGGAGGCGCTCGCAGGGGCGGCGGCAATCGAGGCGAGAATCCGGAAGGCCATTGCCGAAGGCAGCGGGTCCGAAGTGGTATCACTGGCCGGGGATGATCCCGCCGGCATTTCAGGATGGATGGTGCTGAAGGCTGCCGAAAAGGGCGATAAGACTTGCGCCGCCATTGTTGAACAGGCGGCGAACTACCTAGGGTTGGGGCTAGCTAACCTCGTCAACCTCTTCAACCCATCAGTGCTAATCCTTGACCAGCGGCTCAAGCTTGCAGGGCAGGGCCTACTCCAGCAAATCGTAAAGGTAGTCAAAAGACAGGCGCTGAGCTATTCGAACGAAAACGTGAGTATCAGCTTCGGGAGCTTGGGCGCTGAGGCCAGCGTTCTCGGCGCCGGCTCAATCGCCCTCGAGAAGTACTTTGAGATTCCAGCCCTGAAGCCTCCGCGATTTCTGATCGAATCCGTTTCCGGCCCTCCGCATAGAGGTTCGCGGCTCGGGACACCCTCTATAGCGGGATCAGACTCGGTGCCAGAATTCCTCGTGTCTCGTCCACTCAGTCCTAATCGCTGATCCTCCGGCCGGTCCCCTGGCGGATCGTCATCATTCGATCCGCTTCAATCTTGTCCCAGGCTTCGGCGCGGCCGTCCGGCCAGTAGACGATCAGCCCCTCAATCCTTGCATCCTCTCCCAAGCCAAAATGCACCCGTACATCACTCGCGCTCAGATAGCTCGAATCCGTGTGAGCGCGCCGCGTGAGTTTTCGTCCGCGTTGGCGAACTTCGATCCTCGCACCAATCCCAAAGCGATTTCCGTTGGCTGCTTCCAGGCGAACCAGGAGCCAATGATTGCGATTGAGAGATTTAGTCTGGTTCAGCAACAGTCTGGCCGGACCATTGTTGTTGGTGACCACAATGTCGATCGCGCCATCGTTGTTAATATCGCCGAAAGCCGCGCCGCGACTCACCTCTGACATTGCAAACGCCGGCCCCGCGACTCCAGTCATTTCGCGGAACTTCTTTTCATCACCCTCGTTGTGGAACAACTGATTCGGCTGGTTAAAGGGGTAGGGGTTTCCTCGCAATGACTCGATACGGTTCACGGCACCGTTGGCGATAAACAGATCCAGACGGCCATCATTGTCATAGTCAAACCATTCCGTACCGAAGCCCGTATAGGGAAAGGTAGGCTGGAACAGTCCAAGTTCCACGGAGGCATCGTAAAAGTTTCCCCGGCCGTCGTTGACGTAAAGATTGCAACCTTCTTTGGTTAGGTTGGTTTTTATGATGTCCTCGTCGCCGTCATTGTCAAAATCGCCGGCAGCCACACCCATGCCGGCCTGTGGCGCGCCTTCGGCGTTATAGGCAGTTCCCGAGAGCAGACTGCTCTCCTTAAACGTGCCATTTCGTTGGTTGATCCACAGGTGAGCGGGGGCGCCGTCGTTTGCAACGTAAATGTCCAGCCAACCATCGCCGTTGAAGTCAGCGCAGACAACTCCGAGGCCGGGCCCGACGGCTGCTCCGATTCCTGCCGCTTCGGTCACGTCCTCGAACGTACCGTCGCCGCGATTGCGGAACAGACGCGCGGGCACGGGCTGGTACATCTTCGGCGTGCAATAATCTCGCTCGCCCGTAGATGCGTAACATCGTTTGTTCCCCTTGACGTTGAAATCAAGATAGTTCGCTACGAAAAGATCGAGGCGCCCGTCGCGGTCATAATCGACCCAAGCCGCACTGGCGCTCCAACGCGGGTCATCGACTCCGGCCTGCGCAGTCGCGTCAGTGAACGTGCCGTCGCCGTTATTGTGGTAGAGGATGTTGTGTCCAAAGTTTGTGACGTACAAGTCTTGAAATCCGTCGTTATCGTAATCTCCGACAGCGACTCCCATCCCGTAGCCGATGTGTCCTACGCCGGCTGTCTCGGTGACGTCTACGAACTCAAGCTTTCCGGTCTCGCTCAGCAGATTACGGAACAGCCGGTTGCCGGGCTTCCAGCCGGTCGGGGGAGGAAACTTCGCATGGCGCGGATCCTGCGTAGGATCGAAAGTCGTGCCCTGCACCAAATAGACGTCCAAATCGCCATCGTTGTCATAATCGAAGAGCGCAACGCCCGCCCCCATGATTTCTGGCATGAAGAACTCACCGGTTGCGCCGGTGAAATGGTGGAACTTGAAGCCGACTTCCTCAGCCAGTTCGCGAAACAAAGGAACAGTTGAGGGAACACTCGTGGCAGTATTCCATGGCCACGTTGCATGCCCGGCGAGTCCCAAAGAAAGCAACCTCAAGAAATCGCACCGTCCTAGGGTGCGGCCGCCTTTCGTTGCTCTCACTGTGGATTTCCGGGCCCTTCGACACGGCGGAGATCACGCTCGATGCTTGCAAGGAGTCCGGCCTGCCCTTGTGCTTCAGCACGATCGCGCGCCTCACGTAGATAGAGCAGGGCATTCTGGCGGTCACCAGAACGTGCGAGCGCGGCGCCCAGAGCGTAAACGTATCGCGGGCTGTCCTGGTCTTTCGGCTCGAGCGTCTTTGTCAGCTCCTGAATTCCCTCACTGTAGTTCTGCTGGTTCACCAACACTCGACCCAAATTGAAATGGGACTGACGGCTGTTAGGACCATTTTCGACTGCCTTCCGGTACTCCTGCGCGGCTTCCTGCAATTTGCCCTGTCGCTCAAGGAGGAAACCAAGATCGTTGTGAGCGCCGATGTGAAATGGATCGATTTCAATCGTCTTCCGGAAGGCGGTTTCTGCCTGCGCGTATTTTTCCTGGCCTAACAGAAGCACTCCATAATCGTAATAACTTTCAGCTGAGCCCGTGTCGAGTTGCACCGCGGCTTCATAGTGCTCCTCTGACTTCTTGAATTGACCCAACCGCCCATAGAGCGCGATTAGATTCACGTGCGCCTGAACCAATTTCGGATCGAGTTCCAGAGCCTTCTCGTGGGCGGCGATGGATTCCTCCAGCCTTCCTTGCCGCTCGAGTTCGATGCCCATCTGCACCTGATTCGTGGCACTCAGACTAAGCGCACGAACTTCATTCAGGAGCGGGTCATTCGACGGAGGGGCCCCATCCTTGTCTTTCTCGAAGAGGCGAACCTGTTCCTCAGCTTTCCCGTCCTGCCCGAGCGCACGATCGATCAACGCGAGAGCGTAATGGGCAGCACCGAAGTCTGGAAACAACGCGCAAGCTTTGCCGTAGGCATCGGCCGCCCCCGCTAAATCGCGGCGGGCCGCGCGAACCCGTCCCAGCCCGTAGTAAGCATCAGCACTATCAGGGTGTTGTTTCAGGATCGAACGGTAGAGTTCCTCGCTTCCCCTCCAGTCGGCGGAAGCGAGTAGGCAGGTGGCTAGCCGTAGTCTCGCGGGGACATAGTCGGGGGCGACTCGTGGAGCCCCGCGAAGCGTGGCGGCAGCGGCGTCACAGTGTCCGTCTGCGCTCTCGACTGTCGCAAGATAATAAGCCCACCGAAAAGTTGAGGGCGAGAGCCAGCGGGCACGACGGTAGCATACTGCCGCCTCTTGGAGAAGACCGTATGTCTGGAGAATCATACCTAGCCGTCCGCATGCGGCGGCGGCGCCCGGGTGAGCCCGGGCGTCAGCGTACGCTTCTTGAATCTGACCTCGGATGGCAGAAGAGAAATCGTCAAGAGAGACAGGAGGGAGGTCCGGCATAGCTGGCGCCTCTTGAGCCCCCACGCTGCACGCAGCGAGAAGCAGCGTTTGGAGCAAACATAACGTCTTTCTCATTCCTTTTTCCCACCAGATCGGGATGCTAGCATCCCTTAAAAACCGAGGTCAATCTTCTCGGCAAGCAGGGAGTCCCTTCGAGACTAAATTTTGCCAACAGATATCATCAGATATCATCGCCAATTCTTACCCAGAATTCGTCAAGCCAAGCTGCGAACTCCCGACCCTTGTGGAAGGCCGCTCCGTTGCCGATGGCCGCGATGACTGCGGTCGCCGTCACCGGTCCGATGCCAGGGATGGCCACTAGCCGTTGGCAGGCTTCGTTTTCGCGAACAGTCTTCTTGATCAGCGCATCGGCTTCGTCGATCCGCAGATCCAGGTGATCGAGCTCCAGCTTCAGTTGCGCTAGCAGCATGCGCAAGGCGCCGGATAGTTTCGCGTCGGCGTCTTCCAGGATCCCGGGCAATGCCGCACCGACATAACACCGTCCCTTTCGGAGAGTGATGCCACGTCGAGCAGCAATCCACGAATCTGGTTGATGACCGCCGTGCGACGCATCACCCAGCGCTCGCGCACGCGATGCAGGGACTGCAGATCCAGCTGGTCATCGGTCTTGATCGGCACGAAACGCATCGTCGGCCGTGCGACAGCCTCAGCGATCGCCTCGGCATCGATGTAATCGCTCTTGTTCGTTTTCACGTACGGCTTCACATACTGCGCCGGTATCAGTCGCACCTCGTGTCTCTGTTCCCGCAGTGCTCGGCCAAGAAAATGCGCACCTCCGCAGGCTTCCATGCCAATCAACCCGACGTGTACGTTGGCAGTGAAGCGCAGCAGCTGTGTGCGCGAGAACTTCTTGCGCACCACGACCTCGCCGCGCAGGTTAAGCCCGACCATATGAAAAACTGTCTTACCAAGATCAATGCCGATGGTGTGTAGTTCCATGGGACGCCTCCTCCGCAAGATTCTCATACACAGGCTACTTGCTATCTAAAGCGGCAGACCATCCCATTAGTTATCCAGAAAGGTAGTTCTAGGAAATGAATGTGGGGGACTACTTCGGAGTTCATACAGTTTTCCAACCCACAGCCCAACCCACAAAAACCTACGTCTTATATGACTCCCGCGTAGTTTGGCAGTCCCCGCGGTCTTGCAAGTTGTTGTAAAACCTAACCACGCTACGCTGATAAGGGCGAGGTCGGTGGTTCAAGTCCACCCAGGCCCACCATTCAAATCCTCAGTTTAGGTCCCCCTTCAGGATAACTTCGGGAAGGCTCAGCAGTAGTGGCACTTGAAACTTCCTGCGGCTATTCGCGCATCTTAGTTCCAGGGAAAGGGAGATGTCTTTCGA
>Ga0137363_10000716_pt1 | contig 18445 bp, 15 predicted proteins | sample MadtaG_FD_104800 | JGI IMG/M metagenome (GOLD analysis project Ga0137363, IMG submission 104800) | Vadose zone soil microbial communities from Angelo Coast Range Reserve, California, USA - Mad1_115_16 metaG | ecosystem: Environmental > Terrestrial > Soil > Vadose zone | place: USA: California...
ATTTGCTGGTAGACTGCCCCTTCCCATGCGTCTCGATGAACTCGACTACCATCTTCCGCGCGAGCAGATCGCCCAACGCCCTCTCGAACGTCGCGATGCCTCGCGGCTCCTTTTGCTCGAGCGCGCTTCCGGGACTTTCAAAGATCGATTCTTTGCTGACCTGCCCAACCTGCTGAGAGGTGATGAGCTCCTCGTCTTCAACAATGCGCGTGTCATCCCCGCGCGGCTGTTCGGGAGGCGCGCTGGCGTTCACTCGCAGCCGCCTTCGCACGCCACAAAATCCGAGCACCTGACAGGAAAAGTGGAGATCTTCCTCACTCGCGAACTTGTTTCCGATGTTTGGGAGGCGCTTGTGCGGCCCGGCCGAAAGATGCCAGTCGGTGAGCGAATTCTCTTTGGGGCAGGGGAACTGGAGGCTGAGGTTTTGTCACGCGGCGAGCTTGGCTTGCGCACATTGCGGTTCTTTTCCCGCGACGGGGGCAGTATCGGCCGCCATTTCGAGCGGCTCGGACATGTTCCCCTCCCGCCTTACATCGAGCGCGAGGACGAAACCGCCGACCGCGAGCGTTATCAAACCGTCTTCGCGAAGCGCCCCGGTGCGATCGCTGCTCCAACGGCTGGCCTGCATTTTTCAGCCGAAATTCTCGAAAAGATTCGCGCCCGAAAAGTAGAGATCTGTGAACTCACCTTGCACGTGGGTCTTGGCACCTTTCAACCGGTCCATAGCGAAACGCTCGAAGGCCACGTGATGCATGCCGAAAGCTACGAAATTCCGGTAGAAACTGCGAATCAAATCCAGGCGGCACGGGAGGCTGGTCGCCCTGTTTTTGCCGTGGGCACAACGGTTGTGCGGGCGCTCGAAGACGCGGCGTTGCGCGCAGCGGAAGCAGGCGCGGCGCAGCTTGTGCTTTCCGGCAAGGCCGAAGCGCGTCTGTTCGTCAAGCCGGGATTTCAATTCCGCGCCGTGGAAGGCCTGCTCACGAATTTTCATCTGCCGCGTTCGACGCTCCTTGCGCTGGTCTGCGCCTTCGCCGGACGAGAGAATGTTCTCTCTGCTTACCAACATGCCGTCGAGGCGGGCTATCGCTTCTACAGTTACGGAGATTGCTTGCTGGTTCGTTAGAGCCTGGGACGGGGCGACCGCCGATTCAACGTGATCTCACGGATTCTTGCCGAAAGGAATGGAAGCCCTCCCCTAACTGCCAAACCCGGCTCTTGCTGGCACGGCATTGGCGCAGCCGGAATGACCGGCAGAGAGGCCGCCCGCCGCGGCGGGCAGCCTCTCTCTCGTCCGAAGGAAAGGAGTCACGGAGTCTTCCTGTTACTCGCTGAAAACGAAAACTCGGGTCTGGCCCGCAAACCGGACCTCTTTCACTTGCCCATTCTCGCCGAGCAGCAAAGAGTCATAGTTGGACTTGGTGCTGCGGTCTTCCCACCGGCCTTCGGATTCGGCAACAGTTTGCTTGCCTTTCTGCACGGTGGCCTTGTTTCCGTCGATTTCCAACCGGTATTCGCCGGCCTTCAGCTCGGATTTTCCGAATTTGGCGGTTTGCGAAATGCTGATAGTCTTCGCGAAGGGCTTCGCAAACGCCGGTACTGCCAGGGCTATAGCGGCCAGCAAAGCCAGGCTGCGGACAAATGAATTGGTTTTCATGCGTGTCAATTTCCTTTCAAACAGAATCGAGTCAGCCGCAAAGCGGGCTGTGATTGGCCAGAGGAGTTGACACGCCTGAGGCGGACGAGTAATCTCGCCCGTGAAGACACCTACTCTTCCTGGACTAACGGCCGGAAAGACTGCGTGTCATGGCCCCGCGGCTGCCACCGCGGGGTTTTTCTGAATCTCGCCAAGAACAGCCCTGTAATCGGCTGCACCCATATAGACGAATCACGCCAGACGAATGTTTCGCTCTCACACCGAGAAATTTTGTTTCTTCATTCAATATCCAAATCCCGAAGCATACTTTTTTGTTGCTGTTAGTGAATTCACTCTATTTTTCGTCTTAAATGTGACTAAAAACATGCACGGCCGTGTAAAACCGTTTTCTTTTTCCGGCGCCGCATCGTCTGGAAGTTCGTTGTGGATACCGCCGTGCATGAATTCGCTTGTTCAACTATACTCAGGTGCACTTTTTGGACATTAAAAAATGCGGATTCTCGTTCTCAGCGATTTGCACTCCAACGTTACAGCGCTCGACGCTGTCCTCGACGCCGTCAAGGGTCGCTGGGACCGTTCCGTCTGTCTGGGCGATGTGGTCGGCTACGGCCCCGATCCCAATGAAGTCACGGCGCGCCTTCGCGAGCTGGGCACGCAGACTATCCGCGGAAATCATGACAAAGCCGTCACCGGCCTGATGCCCACGGAGGACTTTAATCCCGTCGCGAAATCAGCGGTCGAGTGGACGCGCGCGCAGCTAAAACCGGAATACTTCACATGGCTTTCAAGTCTGCCGCAAGGACCGCTTGCCTCCGATGGCATTGTGCTTGTCCACGGAGCGCTTCAGGACGAGGATGAATACGTTTTCACTCCCGCGCAGGCCCTTGACGGTCTTCTGGATTCCACCGCCGAAGTCACTTTCTTCGGCCATACGCATCACCAGGGAGGCTTTTCTTATCTGGACTCACAACTCGAGGTTCTCCAGATTCGGCCGCGCACCGGCGAAGCCTTTGCGGCGCTGCGCATCGAGCCGCCTCGCCGCTATCTCCTGAATCCTGGCTCCATCGGGCAGCCTCGCGACGGAGATCCCCGTGCGGCTTTTGCCATCGCCGATCTGGAACACCAGGTCGTCGAATTTTGGCGCGTGCCTTACAATGTTTCCGTCGTCCAGGAGCGCATGCGCGGCGCCCGCCTTCCGGAGCCGCTGGCGCAACGGCTCCCCATGGGGCGTTGAAGTTACTGACTGCCAAGGCCGAAAGCTGGCGGCGCGGCCTCCGCGTGGTCATGAGCCAGTAACTTAGACTGACGCGGATGACCAGCAACGCTCGAGCGCCGTGTTTTCCACACCAGGTTTATTTGTCCTGAAAATAATCCGCACGGAACCTTTGTCCCACGGGTAAAATACTTGCCCCAGCAGATCGGGCAGCAACCGTGCAGCTAACAAACTTCTCACTCACCATTCGCCAAGCAGGTCCGATTTCATTACTTGATGTAGCGGGATGCCTGACTTCCTTCGAGATTGGCGCACTGCGCGACTCGATTTCCCGGCTGCTGAAGCAGGGCAGAAAAAACATCGTCCTGAATTTAAGCGGCCTGCAATACCTGGACAGCTCCGGGATCGGTGAACTCGCTAGAGTTTATGTTTCCGTCGTCAAAGCGGACGGACAAATGAAAGTGGTCGGCTTGTCGCCGAAAGTGGAAGAAATTCTAAAGATCACCCAGCTCTACCAGGTATTCCCGGAATTCCCGAGCGAAGAGGCAGCCCTAGAAAGCTTTCCGGAATCCAGCCGCAAGGAATCACTCTAAATTCATCCGCCGCGAAAAAAAGACCTGTAGAAGGAGAGAAGCGGTTAGGGCATTGCCCTAACCGCCTCCCGGGGTGTGTCCTCGAAGTGGTATTACTATCTTAGATGGCTCCCAGCGAAAAAGGTTTCCTCTTCACCTAACTTTTTTCAAAAAATCGATTTAGTAGCGTAAATCTCAGTAAAACAAATACTTACGCCACCGTTCGTCGCGGTGCCCGATCAGCCGCATCAGCTGCCGGGAGGTGTGCAGCGTAAATGGACGGGGCTTCCGCGCCAGTTTCAACCCAGCTTCTTCCGGCGTGCGATCGCCCTTGCTGTTGTTGCACCGGTAGCAGCAGGCCACCAGATTTTCCCAGCTGGACCGCCCGCCACGCGACCTCGGCATAACATGGTCCAGTGTCAATTCCGAACTCGGAAACACGCGCACGCAGAACTGACAGGTATTGCGGTCCCGCAGCAAGATATTTTTCCGCGATAGCGCGCGGCTTTGCTGCGGAATATGCCGGTAAGCCAGCAGGCGAATTACCGAGGGCACCTTGTGCGCGTGCGCTGCCGAATGCACTTCCGCATTGTGCATTTCTTCCGCTTGCGCCACACCCTTCAGCATCAAGACCATCGCGCGGCGTACCGCCGTCACATTGATCGGCTCGTAGGTTGCGTTCAGCACCAGGACCGGTTCTTGCATCAGTGATGCCCGGCGGGTCGAAAGCAAGTTGTGGGATCTACTGCCTGCGGGATCTTCGGAACCGGGCGTAACCTCGCCCAAAGCTTCAGGGGTGTAGCGCCCCCGGGAGTCCACCGACATGTGCCGGTTTGTGCCCATCGCGCCTTCTTCTACCTATCTTACCACTGTCTGGTGCTCGGCAGGGGTTTCCGACGGCTCGTGCGACGGTCAGCCCGACTACGGACTTAGCTCTCGCGTCGCGGAGCGCTCGTGCACAGGCATCCAGCGTCGCTCCCGTTGTCAATACATCATCTAGCAGTAAGACGCGCAGATTGTCAACCTGGCTGCCAGGACGTGTGGCAAAAGCGCCACGAACGGACTCCCAGCGCTTGAGTAAACTCAGTACTTGCTTGTCCAGTCGGGCCCGTGTCCGCATCAGGAGCACGGCTTTATGCGGCAATCGGAGCCTTTTCGCCAAGGCTTCGAGACCAGCGCTGCCTGGTTCTACCTTCGCTCGCGTTCTCGTAGGCGATCGAGTGGTACCGGAACCACCACATCCGCCGACAAGTTCTTCCCTTCGGCGCTCACCACTTCCGCCAGCCGCTCGGCGAACCATGCTCCTAGAGGCTCGATCTGTTTGAAGGCGGGCAAGGAAGGGGAGCCGCTGCTTTGTCCGGCTTGCCAGGAAAAGCTCCTGGCACTGTCGGGAAATTTACTCTTTTTTTCTTTGATTAAAGAAGGAATGTACTCCGGAGTAATCACGCTATCTGAAGCTGCCCTGTCGTGGCGGTCTTTACATCCCTACTTACAATCTTCCCTTGCCCCTTACTGCAACAACCCCTGCTCCATCTTCTCCTGGCAAGCGATGCAATGTTTCGCCCATGGCACCGCTTCCAGCCTCTTCTGCTGCAGCTCTTCCTGACAATTGGCGCAAACTCCGTAATCGTCCGCCTGGATGCGCTTCAGCGCCGCATCGATCATGTTCAGGATGGTGCGGTCCGTGTTGGTCATCCCAAACAGAAACTCCTTGGTATAGGAGTTCGCCGCCTTGTCCGCCAGGTCCACCGTCGGATCATCGTCGGCCGTGCGGCCTTCTTCCTGCGTCCGCGCGATGGTCTTCATCAACTCTTCCCGCCGCGCCAGCAATTTCTTTTTGTAGTACTCCAGCCTTTTCTTGTCCATGCCTGCCTTGACCTTGTCTGTGCCCTTATTCATGCTCTTTTGCCTGCCCCGCTCTTGTTCACGATGGTACCGTCCCCTACTTGCTTTTCGGCACCATCTAAAAACTCCGTAGTGTAGGCCGACTCCACACCCATGTCAAGACGGCGACTGGTCACGCCAACAAAATCGATTCCTTTCCGAGTGTGTCACGGAATGACGGGCGCGATCAGCGCCGAGGGATGCCCCTTGTCGTGATAGATCACATTCGTCGCTTTGACCATACGCGTTGTGCGCGCCTGCTCTTCCCCGGTGTTCAAGTTGCGGTCGAACCGCGGAAAATTGCTGCTGGAGACTTCCAGCCGCAGCTTGTGCCCAGCGAGAAACACATTGCTTGTCGCCCACAAATCCACCGTGATGTGGTACGTCTCACCCGGGTTCGCCAGCTCCGGTTTCTCCTGCGAATTGCGGTACCGCAGCCGCAAAATTCCGCTGGTCAGATTCTGCGCGAACCCGTTCGGCCAAACGTCCACGAGCATTCCCGTGAAGTCCGTATCCACCGCCGAGCTGCTCACGTACAAATCCAGCGAGACCGGCCCGGTCACCTCCGTGTCTTTCATAAACGCCGGTGTCGTATAAACGAGCACGTCGCCGCGCGCCTCTGCCGGCCGCTGATCTTGCGGACCAATTCCCGTCGGCAGCGCACCGCAGCATAGCGGCCCGCCAATCGTCGGCGCCGCGTCGCCAGGATCATAAACGTACTGGTCGGCCTTCTCCTCCACTGGTCGAACCGTGCTTAGCGTCCCAGTCGACGCGAGCCCGTTCGCAGCACCTGCCGAGTGCAGGTAATACTTCGTACTTTTCGCGCGCGTCAAGGGCCAGTCATCCTCTTCGCGCCACTCGTTTTTCCCCATCACGAAAATCTTCACGGGTTTTTCCTGCTCGACGCCGTTCGCTTCTCCCTTCAGCAACCAGTCGTACCACCGCAGCATCATGGCATCCGCGTCGATTGGGAGTTTTTCTCCGAAGTCCACCGCGCCCACTTTTCGGCTGTCCCATCCTCCCGCGTGTCCCCCGGCGTACACAAGCAGCCGCTGCCCTTTGCGCGCCGCTTCCGTCCCAGCTTCCGATTTCAGCCGCGCATAATTCTTGAGTGTCCCACCTAGAAAAATGTCGTACCACGCGCCCATGTTGTAGACCGGCACCTGAATCTGCGCGTAGTGATCCTCGATCGACAACTGCTTCCAGTACTCATCGAAGTTCGGATGCGCCAGCCAATCCTTGAAATACGGCGCGATCCCGTCTCCGGAAGGCGGTTCGAGCACCGGATAGGAAATCAGCGGCAGGACCTTCGTTCCGCCCAGCGCATCGTATTGATGTTCCGCGCGCCGCCGCATGGTGTTTTCTGCCAGCCCCGACGCCCAGGATTCGTTGAACCATTGCTCAAACGCTCCGCCCTGGTACGTCCATCCATCGTGATAATTCGAAGCCGTCACGTCCGGGCAAATCCCCGCCAGGTGCGGCGGCTTCTCTAGCGCCGCCAGGAATTGTGTCGCGCCTACGTACGACCCGCCAAACATTCCCACCTTCCCATTCGAGTACGGCAGCCCGGCGGCCCACTCGACGGTATCGTATCCGTCTTGCGCCTCGCTCTTGAACGTGTACCATTCGCCTTCCGATTCGAATCGCCCGCGCACGTCCTGCGCGATCACCACGTATCCGCGCGCCGCCGCCCGGTGCCCAAAGCCGCTGCTCGACTGTTTGTCGTAAGGCGTGCGCACCAGCAAAACCGGATATTTCCCATCCGCCTTCGGCCGGTAAATGTCCGCGCGCAATTTCACACCATCGCGCATCTTCGCCTCGACATTCCTCGTCACCACAACCTCATGTTGATCGTCCGCCGCCGTTGCCTCGGACGGCCAGATTATCGTCACGTTCAGCATCACCAGGAAAAAAGCCACCGAGGTTCGAACCGAGCGGCCAGGCATTTTGTCCCCTCCCTGTTTTCTCTTCTCCGCGGAGAAATAAATACAGGATTCACCTGATCGAAACCTTGCCTCCGGCATATTATTAGCCGCACCTGGTCGGTGCTCACGATTTCGAAAAATCAGTTGTTTCGCGCCCGTCCCTCGATTGTTGAGACTAGAAGCCAGTCTCGGTCCGCGCGCGAAAACACCGTTGACAAGTGGTTTCTCGAAGAGCATCTTACCGGGGTCGGGTGCCAGTCCAAAGCAGAAACCATTCTTGTTGATTTCGAGGTACGGAGGGGGAGCATGAAGAACGTACGCGGCATTACCGTTTTTGTGCTTTTCATGAGCCTGGGGTTCTCGGGAATTTTGTTTGCGCAATCGGACCTTGGCAGGATTTCAGGTTTTATCAAAGACCCATCTGGCGCCACGATTGCAAACGCCAAGGTTACGGTCCGAAACAACGCCGGCGTCGAACGCCAGACCGCCACGAATGAATCCGGCTATTACGTCATTACGAACGTGCCGCCCGGCGTCTACACGATGATCGCCGAGGCCTCCGGTTTTCAGAAGTTCGAGACTACCGGCAACAAGCTCGACTCGAGCGGTGATCTCGTCATTGATGCGGCTCTGACCGTGGGCGCTGCAACACAGACGGTTGAGGTATCGGCAAGCGCCTTAACGTTGCAGACCGAGTCTGCAACTGTGCAAAAGCTCGTCACTCGCGAACAGATTGACGCTCTGGAGATCAATGGCCGCAATCCCATCTTTATGGCCAACCTGGTGCCTGGCACTCGCGGCGGCACGCTGGCGAATCTTAGTTTCAATTTCAGCCAAGGCCCGTCAAACATCAACGGCGCACGCACTCCGGAGAGCCTGATCACTTATGATGGCGCCCCCGCCGTTCGCACTCGCTCTAATGGCACCAGTATCGGCGCAGCCGACGTGGATTCCACTCAGGAGATGCAGATCCTTACCGCGAATTATTCACCGGAATACGGTAGGTCGTCCGGCGGACAGATTCGCATCATCTCGAAGACTGGCACGCGGGATTTCCATGGCGCTGCGTATGAGTACGTTCGCAATACGGTCTTCAATGCCAATCCCTGGCAGCGCAATGCGGTTCCTGCAACCACCGGTATCACAGCTCCCATTCACTACAACCAGTTTGGCTACAACGTCGGCGGCCCCTTCTACATCCCCAACCACTTCAATACGGACAGGACCAAGGTTTTCTGGTACTGGGGAGAGGAATGGGTGCGTTACATCTTTACCGATTCGAACTCCCTCACCGTTCCAACACTCAAGATGCGCACAGGCGATTTCAGCGAACTCCTCGATCCCAACAATTTCTTCTATGGCCATGCCGTGCAGCTTGTGGACCCTAAGACCGGCTTGCCATTACCCGGTAACATTCTCCCTGCGCCAGGAACCGCCACAACTGGATCAACTGCCAGCGCTAACGGCCTCGGTATTTTGAACGCTTATCCCGCGCCGAATCTCACCACTCCGATCAACGGAAACAGGAACTGGTTTCTCTCCGCCCAGCATCCGCAGTACCAGCGGAAGGATACTGCCGCGGTTGATATCAATCTCACCGAGAAACAGCACCTCCGGCTTCGCCGCGTGTACTTCACGTTTTGGGAATATCAGCCGCTTGATGGCGGCACCAACGAAACCCCTAAATACTTCGACCGCCCCAATCAGACCAACTCTATTGATCACGTGTGGACCATCAGCGCCACGAAAGTAAACGAGGTTTTGCTTTCCTACAGCCAGGACAGCGTCCACATCCCGGTGGACGCAGCCCACTTCCTGGATCGCACAAAAGGCGCCGTGCAAGGTACTGGGTTGTTCGGCCTTACTTACCCCTACATATTTCCGGCTGGAAAACTGCTCCCTAACCGCATCCCCACCGTGAACATGTCTGCCTTCTCTGGATTGAGCGGCGGACCATATCCCTCCCACTCCGCGGGACCTATCTACGATGTTTCAGAGAGCTTTACGTGGATCAAAGGAAACCACACCCTGAAATTCGGGGGCGCGTTTGAGCGCTCTGGCGAAAACGACAACGACGAGATCAACGTCGCGGCTTGTTCCACTTGCACCAACAACCAAAATGGCCAATTCGCCTTCAGTGACAGCGGTAGCAATTTCGTGCGCCCGGGATTTACTCGGGCGTCTTCCGGTGCCGGCGTCGCCAACGCGGCGCTTGGTCTGTTCGATACCTACTCGGAAATCGGCCATCGTGCTTACACCATCTTTCGTTCCCACATGTGGGAGGGCTTCGCGCAGGATTCCTGGAAGGTCAGGCAGAATTTCACGCTCAACTACGGTTTTCGTTACACCGTCATCGTTCCCTATCACGCTTTGTGGGGAAACATGATTGTTTTCGACCCCAGGTTTTACGACTCGACCAACGCGGTGACGATCGATCCGCAAACCGGTCTCATCACCGGTTCACCGACCATAGCCCAACTCTATAACGGTATGGTCATCCCCGGGAGCGGATTCCCGTCTTCCGCCACGGGGCGCGTTCCCGAAGCCGATTCGGGACAATTCAATGGCCTTTTCCGCGGCGTGCCTGATCATTATTCGGACATCCAGTGGGGTGACATCCAGCCGCGAGTGGGGTTTGCCTATCAGCTCAACAACAAAACCGTGGTCCGTGCTGGCGGCGGCCGCTACTTTACCCGCCTCGGTGTCAGTGACTCGATCTTCCTTGGAGGAAATCCTCCCTTTCAGCCGAACTCCAGCGTGTCCTTCGGCTCCGCCGACAATCCAGGAGGCAATGGAACTACGCCCAGACCGCTGGTCGTCACCACACAAAGCAAGGCCTTTAAGAATCCTGAAGCGTGGGATTGGAACTTCACCTTCGAGCGTGAGTTGTTCTGGAAGTCGCAGGTGAGTCTTGGATACGTGGGCCGGCGCGGATTGCATCTGCAGCGAGAGTCGGACATCAATCAGCCAACTTTGGCTGCTGTGACCGCGCCCGCGAATGCAGGCGTCAATATCAATGCCTTGCGGCCATTCAAAGGCTACGGCTCAATTCGCGAGACCGACAACGTAGCCAATTCCATTTACAATGCCTTCCAGTTGGCATGGGACCGCCGCTTTGCTGGCGGCCTCCAGTTCGGTGTGTCTTACACGTTGTCCAAGAGCATGGATAGCGGCTCGAACCAGCGCGACGTCATTCCAAACACTTACGACCCCGCCATGATGTGGGGACCATCGGAGTTTGACGCTCGCCATATCGTGGCCATTAACTATCTCTATCAGTTGCCATTTTTCCGTGGCCAGAATGGTTTTGCCGCCAGGGCACTCGGAGGATGGCAAATCAGCGGCATCACCCAGTTCCAGACCGGCTTGCCTTGCAGTGTCGCAGCCGCAAATGATTACGCCGGAGTGGGACCGGACGCCAACTACGGGTGTGGCGTAAACGGCCAATACTGGATCGTCAACGGTGTGCCCAAAATCATCGGCACATTTGGCCCCACGGGCCAGTGGTTTGCCACCACCAATCCCGACGGGTCGCCGATTTTTATCAAACCCACCGCCGGGACCTTCAACGACGCGCGTGTTCGCAACATTATCCGTCAGCCCGGATTTCAGAACTGGAACATGGGCCTCTTCAAAACCTTCGCCTTCAATGAGAAGAGGGGCTTGCAGTTCCGCGCCGAAGCCTACAACGTTTGGAACCACCCCAATTGGTGTGCCAACAGCGGCTGCAACGGCACAACCAACATTGGTCTCGACCCCACCAACACCAAGACCTTCGGCAAGGTACTTACCAAAGGCAGTGGCAGCTCTGGTCAAGGCGAGCGCAACTTGCAGCTCTCGCTCCGCTTCTATTTCTAAACGCAAGCCGCGCGGGCGTCTTTCTTGTCCGCTTTTGTGAACGCCGGACTCTGGTCCGGCGCGCTTACGACGCCTTAGATGTGTAGAGGGCACGATACAAGCGTGCCCTCTCCGCCCCGTCGCTTTGCCGACGCACGCGCCGTCGCGTCACCGCTGCTGATCTGTCACCGATATTTTTTCTTCTCTGTGTCTCTGTGGCCCAACCCGCCTCACGAATGGTCCACCCCTGCCAGTTGATACGCCACGCCCGCCACAGGGTCATTTCGAACCGAGCAGGCCGACTTTTTCTTCCGCATTCGTTCCTGCGAATGCGTCGGCCTGCGGATGTGAGAAGCCCCTCTTCTCCCTGATTTCGTAGCGGCGGCCTTCTGACGCCGCTTCAACGTTCTGCTTTCAATTTTCTGATTTCCAGTCTCTGTTTTCTACTTGCTAGTTTCTAGTTTCTGCCTTTACGCCCCGCGTTCCACTTGCCGTTGATACTCCGCCCGATCGAAGTGGCCCTGCGACTCCGCAATCAATCCATTCTCTCCGAACTTCCACATCTCGTGCCCGCTGAAGCGCACCTTGTGCCCGGTGCCTCCTGGACCGGTATTGGTGCCGAGGAACGTCCAGTGGTAAACAGCGCCGTCGCCCTCGATCGCCACGCTGTCCATAAGCAGCTCCATATCTGGAAACGCGATCATGAATCCCTGCGCCACTTCGGTGATAGCGCTGCGCCCCGCGGCCAGAGCTCCATTCACGCTAAGCGAGCCGTCCAACGCGAAAAACGCCGCCACACGGGGCGCGTTCTGGCTGCACCACGCGCTCGTGTAACGTTTCGCAAAGTCTTTCAGCCACGCAGCCTCAATCTTCATCCCCATCTCTCCGGATCGCCTCCCGAATTTGCACCACCACGGCTCTCGGCCGCAAGAGCCACCCGGCCCGGCCCCCCATCCCACCACCTGCGATCCCGAGCGTAGCGGAGGAATCTCGCTTCTCTTGCCCGCGGTTGTGAGACTTCCGCCCCATCGCGCACGCTTTCCGGGCGTGATCGAATCTCTCTTTGCTTTTGTGGCGGGGACGCGGGAGCTAGTCGAGAAGCTAGGTAGTGGCTCACTTCGCGCTCGATGGAGTGAAGTGGAAAGTAAACGAAAATCCGGGCAACTTTACGCGCACCTTATAGTCCGCGGCAAGGTAGATGATCGGCGCTTCGTCGGTGCCGGTGCGTTCGACTGTCACTTGTTCAGGTTGAAGCTGAATCTCATGCTCTTGGGCCTTCCGCATGACCGCCCTGCGGAAATCCTCATCCGTGCTCTGAGGAGTCAACCCGATTCGGGTTCCGACTTGCGCCGCGAGGTCCCGCATATCCTCGCGCAGCTCGATGTTGGCCAGTTCGCACGAAGCGATCTGCCAGCCCGCGACGCCGGCGAACGCGAGGACCGCCAATCCGAGGATTAGTTTCACTTTTCGCATCACGACAACCGGTAATTCAGCTTACTGGAGCTAAGCACTCCGCGCCGGTTTATCAACACTTCTTCAAAAGTGTTCGTCCGACCAGACGGCTGGAATTGGCGAATTTAGTAATAGACCCGTTTCCCCGGCCCATTCCTAACTCGGTGGCGGCAAGGGTGTTTGCGTGAAGTCAAAGCAATCGGACATATCGTCCGACGCCGCGTCTCTCGGGTTGATCGGTTTCAACCCAAATGTCACTTCGCAGAACTTCACCAGGCTCACGTGCGAATGGAACGTCTTCGAAATTCCCCGCTTGGAGTATGGACTGATCACCAGGCACCCCACGCGCGTCCCGTAGCTGAATTGGGTATTCCCGTAACTCGGTCCTTTCGCCGGACTCCCTCCCGTCCATTTGTCCTTCAGCGGTGGCGGATCCACATGGTCGTACCAGCCGCCCCAGTCGTCCCAGGTAATAAAGATCACCGTGTTCGCCCAAACCTTGCTCTGCCCCAGTTTCTTGACGCGGTCCGCCGTCCACTGGCTCCCCAGCTTCACCGTCTTCTGCCCGGCGCTTCTCCCGGAGGGCGGGTGCTCGGAAAGTTCCACGGGACTGCCCGGCGCGTACACCCAAGACACGTTCGGCAGTTTCCCCGCGGCCGCGTCTGTGTCGAGTTGTGTCCACGGCAGAATATTCTTGCTGCCTTTCAGCTCTACAATTTTCTTGAAGTAACTAAACCCCGGGTCGCCGTACGTCGCCCAGGTCAGCTTCGCGTTCTCCAGCGCCTTCGGCAGGGTCGGAATGTTGAAGGGTTCCTGCGGCTGGTAGGTCCGGCTCTTGTTCGCATTGTCGATGATCGGCGAAGCCGCCGCGATAAGCATCAGATGGTTGGGTTCGGACTGGCTGGCCACTTCCGTGAAGTAGTTGTCGCAAAGCGTGAATTGTCTCGCAAATGAAAAATAAGCGGGAATGTCCTGTTCGCCGTATTGCTGCTTCACCGCGTGCGTCGCCCGCTCCAGCCAAGCCGCGTGATCATGCCGTGGGTCGCCGCCGGCCGGCGGGTCTTCGGCTGCCGGAAGGCTTGCGCCATTTGCGCCGGGAAAGCTGCCAAAATAATTGTCAAAGCTGTGGTTTTCCTTGACGATGATTACTACGTGCTCGATCGGATTGTTCGGTTTCATGGGCTCTCAAGAACCTCCGCGGGAGCCAGGGATCTCCCGGCCGCACATCTTCGGTTGACTTTGGCTCGCCTTTCATCGCAAATGGTCATTCCAAAATAGCTCGCTTCGATCAACCGTACAACTCATGAACATCCTCGACCTCATTGTCGGCAAGCCCATCAAGACCAGCGACGAGCGCGCCGAGCAGATCGGCATAAAGGAAGGCATTCCCATCTTCGGCCTGGACGCGCTCAGTTCCGCCGCCTACGGCCCGGAAGCCGCCCTCAGCTTGCTGATTCCGCTTGGCTTGCTCGGCGTGCAGTACATCATCCCCATCAGCGCCGCCATCATCACGCTGCTCGTGATCGTCTACTTCTCCTATCGTCAGACCATCGCCGCCTATCCAACCGGCGGTGGTTCCTACACCGTCGCGCGCTTCAATCTGGGCTCATCCGCCGGACTGCTCGCCGCAGCGGCTCTATTGACGGATTACATTCTCACGGCGGCAGTGGGGATTTCCGCCGGCGTCGGCGCGCTGGTCTCCGCCGTTCCCTCCCTCCAGCCACACACTGTCCTGATCTGCGTCGCTATTCTCGTCGTCATCACCATTCTCAATCTGCGCGGTATCCGCGATGCTGGAGTGGCCTTCATGGTGCCGACGTATCTCTTCGTCGGAACGCTCCTCATTACCATTGTTGGCGGGCTAGTGCGTGTCGCCCTCAGCGGTGGACATCCCGTCCCCGTCACGCCTCTGCCGCCCCCGCCGGCCATCACCGAAGCCGTAACGTTCTGGCTCTTGCTGAAAGTTTTCTCCAGCGGTTGCACTGCATTGACCGGCGTCGAAGCCGTCAGCAATGGCGTAAAGGCTTTCCGCGAACCTGCCGTGAAAAATGCGCAGCGCACGCTAACGGTCATCATTCTTCTATTGGCGATATTACTGGCGGGAATTTCCTATCTCGTCAAGGTCTACGCCATCGCGGCCACCGATCCGGGCCACCCCGGCTACCAGAGCCTTCTCTCCATGCTGATCGCCGCCGTTTTCGGCAAAGGTGTTTTTTACTACGTGACGATCGCCGCAATTCTTTTCGTTCTGTCGCTTTCCGCGAATACCGCGTTCGCCGATTTCCCGCGCCTCTGCCGCGCCATTTCCCAGAACAATTATCTGCCGCATGCCTTCGGCTACCGCGGACGCCGTTTGGTCTACACCTACGGCATCGTGGTTCTTGCGCTGCTCACCTGTCTCTTGCTGATCCTCTTCGATGGCGTCACGGACAAGCTCATTCCGCTTTACGCCGTGGGAGCTTTCCTGGCTTTCACCCTCTCGCAATTCGGCATGGTCGTGCACTGGCGGAAAAACCGCGGTCTCCATTGGATGAAAAGCGCTTTCGTCAATGGACTCGGCGGATTCGTCACCGGCGTCACCGTCATCGTGGTTCTGGTCGCGAAATTTGCCGAAGGCGCCTGGATTACCGTCATTTTTATTCCGTTGCTTATCTTTCTTTTCCGCCTCGTACGCCGCCACTACCACATGGTCACCGTCCGGACGAGCTGCCCGGGGCCGGTCGCGCTTGCCGTCGAAGCCACTCCACCCATTGTCGTTATGCCCATCGAACACTGGAGCCAGATTTCCAAGCAAGCGCTCGAATTTGCCGCCCGCCTGTCCCCGGAAATCATCGCCGTCCATGTCGAGCCGGGCGATCATTCGGAGTTTCTGCACATGGATTGGGAGCGTTACGTGGATCAACCCTTTCGCGCCGCCGGCGTCGAGCCGCCCAAGCTCGTCACGCTACCGTCGCCCTACCGCTTCATTGTTGTTCCCATCGTGCAATTCGTTCTGGAACTTTCAGAAAAGCATCCCGAGCGGCGCATCGTCGTGGTCATTCCCGAACTTGTCGAAGACCATTGGTACGAATACTTTCTCCACAACCAGCGCGCCCGCCTCCTCGAGTGGACACTCCTGGTGCGCGGCAATGAGCGTATCTTCACCGCTAACTCCCCCTACTACATCTTGGAGGGCGCCGCCAAGTGAGTCAGAAGGCAGCCGCGTATTGCCATCTTTAGGAAGGGAATCGGGTTCATTGGCGCCCTATGCGTTCGAAGGGCGAACCACTCATTCGAGGCCAGCCTTTTCCATAAAATCCTCTAAATTTAGCAATGTTACCTCCTGCAACTTAGGCAGGTGAGCGACGGCCAGTCCCATTTCCAGCACTCCAGCTTCTACTGAGAAACATTCCAGAAAAGTTTGAGGTGGCTTTGCTCCTTGAACTTCGTCTTTCTCTTTAGTCCCGGATAGAGGTTTTACCGTTCTTGGGCAGCTTCCGGTTGACGGCCATCAGGAGGCAGGCTCCGGAACGGTCTGTGGTGAGTTACAGGTCCGGGCGGGAGATAAAGATGTACTCCGCTTCTCGGGGCATTCGGGCCGTCAGTTTCCTTCTTTTGTCTTGCCTTTCCGGAACAGTCGCGTTCTCTCAGGGCGTGAATTTCATCCGCCACGTGGCGGACCCTCTGCCGCTTGGCAACCTGCATGTGAGCCGGACACGTTGCACGCCATATTCGGCACTCTCCAGTCCCAACGCTGCAACTCTGGCAACAGGCGACTCAAGCTCCCCCTGCGATACACCGCCGGTGAGTGCCCTCCCGGTGAGCCCGTGCCATTCGGCAAGCCTGGCGCGAGCCGGATGCAATCCGCCCCGGGATCTTATTCCAGCAGACCTGGCGGCCAAGGGCAAACAAGGGCAAAAAATTCTGCGCGTGCGCGACCGAGTTCTCGAAATCCTGCAAACCGAAAATGCGTGTTCGGCGTGGTTCCGGGAAAAGGATTCGAATCCAGCCGCCACGTTTCGAACGCTCAACTTTGAGATCGACCGCAACGGAGAGGATTCAGTCAGGGAGTCGAAAGTCTCCGGTGGCATGACCATTTTTCGGAGTCCGTATGTCGCCAGGGTCATCCAGGCAGACGGAAGCTATGGGACGATCACCATCAATACAAAAGGCGCATTTTTCTCGCCGATTGCGATGCTCTTAGAAGTTCAGTGGGAGGGTGGACCTTTGATGTTACGCGGGACACGGTCAATCGGCGTGGGACCCTATGAAGGAGACACGTTCCATGCCCAGATACTTGCTCTCCTACATGAATTTGGACACATCGTTGATCTACTGCCGACGGACGAAGCTGATCGGGACGGAAAGTCTGCGCAAAATACGGCCGAAGTGCTCCGTTTTTGCCGTGCCGAAGTGGAATCCAAAGGCAAGCGGGCCACGCTCTCCGCCACGCGCTGAGGGACAAGTTGCAGCACGGTTTGGCTTCGTCGTGTACGTCTGGCGAACGAATCGAAAAGTTTGACGCGCTTTTTTCCGGTTGACCTTCTCCGACGGGCGCATCATCCTCCTCGGGATGGAATCCGCGGTGTGGCCCCTGCATGATCTGACGCTGAAAGCGCTCTACCTATCTTCACTGACGGTGTTCTACGAGGAATTTGGTTTTCAGCTCACAACTCATAGCCAGGACGCAGTGGTTCTCACAGCCGGTGACAACTCCCGCCTTACCCTGAAACAGTTGGTGAATGGCAGGCCGCGTCCGCCGAAGACGGCCGGTCTTTTTCACTTTGCTTTACTCCTCCCGGATCGAGCGTCGCTTGGAGCTTTCCTTCGGGTTGCCGCCCGAAAGTCATTTCGTTTCGTGGGCGCTGCCGACCATCTCGTCAGCGAATCACTCTATTTTTCAGACCCCGAGGGCAATGGCATTGAGGTGTATGCGGATCGCGCGCGCCAACTTTGGGAATGGGAAGGAAATACAGTAAAGATGGCCACCATCGCGCTCGACCTGGATGAATTGGCGCGCATCCCGGGTCCGGAATGGAGGGGATTTCCGCCCGGCACGCGTTTCGGCCACCTGCATCTCACCGTTGGAGACCTCGATCGCTCGGCGGAATTCTACAAGGCGCTGGGGCTGAGCATGACTTTGGACTGGGGCAATTTCAGGTTTTTTTCTTGGGACGGCTACCACCATCACCTGGCGCTTAATCTCGTCGAAGGCCGGAACGCCGCGCCCGTCGCTCCGGAAATCGCTGGATTGGAATCGTTCTCCATTGATCGCGATACGTTTTCCCGGGAGGTGCTGGATCCCAACGGGATTCGGCTGCTGCGCTCGACACTGTAGAACACGCCACAAGCGGGTTTATGCCCTCCTGGAATCAGTTGAGAGCCTCAAAAAAAAAGAGCCTTGGCGTGAAACGATCTGGCGCCTCCCGGCACTAATTGCATAGCCAAGCCCAATCGGAACAAGCGGCCGCATCCAACGACATTGTGCCTTGCGGTTGTTTGTTCCTATTGGCTGGTGATTGATAGGTAGGGGGCACTCTTGGGAGAGTTGTGCTCCCTGCCTGTCGTTTCCTTCAACTCGACGCTGATTCCGTCCGGCCCTCGAATTCCGCCCTCACAAACCTGCTGAAGCTGCAATCCGGATCCTCAAAGAAACGATAACCTTTCAGGTACGCGTACCATTGCCGCGACGCGGAATTTTCTCCTAAGGTGGTTATCGAGCATCTAGAAAGGATCCCGTGAGCCACAGCGAGACACCGCCCATCGTTGTGAACCTTTTCCTGACAATTGTGTTTGTGATTGCGTGCCGATGGATCAAGCGCAATCCCTCAGGCTTCCTGCGATATGCCCTCTTTCCTTTTGGCGGATTGAATGTAGAGCGCTGGCCCCGCTTCATGCTGGTCATGGTCCGCGTCTGTGCAGGATTTGG
>Ga0137363_10000723_pt1 | contig 18402 bp, 14 predicted proteins | sample MadtaG_FD_104800 | JGI IMG/M metagenome (GOLD analysis project Ga0137363, IMG submission 104800) | Vadose zone soil microbial communities from Angelo Coast Range Reserve, California, USA - Mad1_115_16 metaG | ecosystem: Environmental > Terrestrial > Soil > Vadose zone | place: USA: California...
CATAGCGGTTTACCAGCTCTTCGAAGGCATGCGTATCGCCACGCTTGGCGGCGGCCACCAACAGGTGTTCGTCGTCGCGCGCAACGGTGGAAGGCAAACGGTGGGGATTCGGTGCGCTCAATGGTTCGGGCAAGCCGAGCGGCGGCTGCGTCCTCGCTTTCGAATGTACAAAGGTAGCACAGAGCATCGAACAGTTCCGCCTTGTTCCTGTTTTGATGCTGCTGCTGGTGATGAGATTCAGGAAATAAGGGAAAGTTACGGCGTTGTTGCGCTTTGAGAATGGCGAGGTATAGGTTGCCGTTGCGAAACCATACTCAAGTCATTCAATGATAGTTACTTAGAGCGCTTTGTAGCGCCTCGTGCCACTGGGAGAGGTGACACCCATCCAGAAGACTAATTCGAAAACTCTAGTCCCGCGGAAGTTGCCGCTTGGCGGCACCGCTAGTACAATTTGGCGCGGGAGCCCTTCGACGAACACGCTTCCCGCCGTTTCGCTTCGGCTCTCGAACCGCGGTTCGCCGTTCTACGCGTTTACGGCACGATGAACTGGATTTGGGAATGGCATCGAGAGCGATCTCCGGTAGCTTCTTTTCGCCAGCGAGGATGCCAAGGGAGGCTTGGCCGCCTATGTCGAAATGCGCGCTTCTTACTTCACGGCTAAGTAGTAAAATCAAAAGGCATAGTAAGCTGGCGTAATGCGAACACTTCCCGACCATCTCCGCAAAGGCATGAAGCTCGTGATCGTCGGCTGCAATCCGAGCGAGTCCTCCGTCCGCGTCGGCCATTACTATGCGGGCCGCGGGAACGAATTCTGGCCGATGCTCTATAAGAGCGGCGTTGTGCCGGAGCCCTTCGACTACCACGACGACAAACGGGTGATCGAATTCGGCGTTGGACTTACCGACCTGGTGAAGCGGCCCACGAAAGGCATCGAGGAACTGAAGCGCGAAGACTACGCCGAAGGCCGCATCGTCCTCTCGCAGAAACTCGAGGAATTCGCTCCTCACGTCGTGGCCTTTAACGGGAAACTCACTTACGAACAATTTTCCCAGCGAAAATGCAAATTTGGCTTGCAAAAGGAGCTGCTCTACGGCGCACGCGTGTACGTTCTGCCTTCCACCAGCGGTGCGAACGCCACGGGCAGGAGCGAGAAGCTGCGGCATTTTAGAAAGCTGGCGCAGCTCGTCGCTCGCATCGGCAAAGAACACGAGGCCGGTAGCCACTGAACGGAGTTGCCCGTGAGCAATACTCCACAACCTGCGCAAGCCGGCCCGGTCATCCTGGAAGGGAAGCATGATGGCATCGCCACATTGGTGATGAATCGCCCCGACCGGTTGAACGCGCTGAACAACGAACTGGCGATGGCCGTCAACGACGCGCTCGGCCGCATCGCAGATGATCAGAGCGTCGGCGTGGTGGTCATTACGGGTGCGGGGCGCGCGTTTTGCGCGGGCGGAGATCTTGGCGCTCTGGGAAAGGGCCGCCAGACCGGCGCCACACATGAACTGGAACCGCTGCTGCGCGCCGGCATGCAAATGGTTCTCAAGATGCGGACGATGCCCCAGCCCGTGATCGCCGCTGTGAATGGCGCCGCCGCGGGGGCGGGCATGAACATTGCGCTGGCCGCGGATATTCGAATTGCAGCGGAAGAGGCGACCTTTGGGCAGAATTTTGCCAAGGTCGGATTATTTCCCGATTATGGCGGGACGTATTTCCTGCCGCAGCTGGTTGGGCCCGCAAAAGCTGCGGAGCTTTTTTATACCGGCGACATGATTGACGCGAAAACTGCGCTCGCGCTTGGCCTCGTCAATCAGGTTGTTCCGGCCGCACAGCTTGAAGCGGAAGTGAAGAAACTTGCGCAAAAAATTGCTCAAGGTCCGTCACTGGCCATCCGCGCGGTGAAGAAGGCTCTTTTTGCCAGTCAGGAAAAAGAACTTGCCCGGGCTCTCGATAATGAAGTCCAGGAACAGATTCGTTGTTACCTGTCGGAGGACTGCAACGAAGGAATTCGAGCGTTCTTCGAAAAGCGGCATCCGAAATTTCAGGGGAAGTAGCCTTTCCGGTCCGAGCGCCGCGACAATAATGACCATCGGCAACGAAACGATTCAGCTGCGGCTCGAAGATCGCACGGCGTGGATTACGCTCAACCGCCCGCCGCTCAACATTCTCGACATTTCGATGATGCAGGCGCTTGATGAGGTGCTAGAACGCGTTTTGCCTAAATGTGATTTCGTAGTTTTTCAGGGCGCGGGTCCCAAGGCTTTCTCCGCAGGAGCGGAAATCGCCGATCACACTCCCGAGCGCGTCGGGAAAATGCTCTCGGCGTTTCACGCCGTCTTTCGCCGGCTCGCCGCCGCCGACTGCCTGAAAATCGCTGCCGTCCACGGTTACTGTCTCGGCGGCGGCATGGAACTCGCAACTTTCTGCGATTTTGTCTTAACCGCAGAATCCACGCAGTTCGGCCAGCCGGAGATCAAGCTAGGCTGTTTTCCTCCCGTCGCGATGGTTACGTTGCCTTACCTTATTGGAATGCGCGCCGCCGCGCATCTGATCCTCACCGGCCAACAAATCAACGCGGCGGAAGCTAGCCGCCTCGGCCTTGTCACGCGCGTGGTTCCCGATGACAAGCTCGCCGTTGCATTGGACAGCTTGCTCGAAGAACTTCAAACTTTGAGCCCCAGCGTTCTGCGGTTAACCCGCAAGACTCTGGGACGTATCCACTTTGCGGACTTCGCAAAGCAACTCGAAGAAGTGGAACGCGTATACTTGACAGAGGTGATGCTGACTCACGATGCACGGGAGGGAATACTTGCATTCCTCGAAAGGCGTGCACCACTATGGCAGAGGCAATGACCTGGGTTCGTAGGAGCCCTTTTCGACATGGGCAGGATCCCCTTGACCACATGTTGCTAGCGCTTTCCGTTGAGGCAGAAGCCGCTGGGCTTCCGCTAAGTGAGACTGAAAAGAAAATGCTCGCTGCGGAGGCAACGCCCGAGAAACCCATGCCGGATGACTTGAAGGAGCGGGTCAAACCGCTAATCTCGACGATTCTTCAACGAGAACGCACAGCAGATCCTGGCACAAATTCAATTGGTTTTAGCGACGCCTTGGAGTGGGTGGAACCCGATTATCCAAACGTAGCTGCCCTTGCCGAGGAGATTATCACTTCCGGTGGGCTCGGGGACTTTCCTCACTTGCATGGCGGAAGATTGATTAAAGATCGAGCTCAACTTGTTGGGTGTGCCATAGCTCTCGTAGTTGCCTTGATGGCGATCGGCTTAACGATTAGTTTTCTTTTTGACTACAGATGAGGATAAGGGGAAAGGCGCTGGCACGTGGATGAACTGGAAATAACACCGAAAGATGTGAAGGCGCGGCTCGACCGCGGCGAAAAGTTACATTTGGTGGATGTTCGGGAGCCTTGGGAATACGATCTTTGCCGCATCGAGGGCGCAAAACATGTTCCGCTCGGCTCGCTGGCGGCAAGCCTGCAGACGCTTCCGGATGTGGACGAAGTGATTTGCTATTGCCATCACGGCATGCGCAGTCTGGACGCGGCTACCTGGCTGCGGTTTCAGGGCATCGAAAGAGCGAAATCATTGGCCGGCGGGATTGAACGCTGGTCGCTTGACGTCGATCCGAACGTCCCGCGATATTAGAAACAATGTTTTCTAGTAGAGGCGCAGCATCCCGACAGGGTCGGGACAGGTGCCGCGCTCCTACCGCGGAGGATTTATTGTGCCAAAGGTGAGAATCAAATTTCTGCAGAAACCGACGTGAACCACGTGCCGCAAAGCAAGAGGTCTCTTGCTGGAGATGGGCGCCGAACTTGAATCGCGCGATTTGAATAAACAGCGATTGACGGAGGCCGAACTGGAAAAACTAATCGGCGACCGCGATTACAAAGAATTCCTGAATACGCGAAATGAACTCTATCGCACTCGCAACATGAAGGACCATCCACCCTCGCGCGCGGAGGCCATCCAACTGATGGCGAAGGAGCCGAATCTCATTCGGAGGCCGGTGGTTATGCGAGGTACGCAGATGGTGCTCGGATTTGACGAACGGGCTTACCGGAAACTTGTAATGTGATGTTCCGCGATGGGGAACAGCAGCCCGCCTCAGAAGGCGGCCCCTACAAAACCAAGGGAGGAAGGATGGAGGTGAAGACGATCGCAGTGATTGGCGCAGGCACAATGGGGCGGGGAATTGCCTACGCCGCTGCTTTCGGCGGGTACAACACCGTCCTGGAAGACGTTTCGCGTCACGTGCTCGAACAAGGCATCGCTTGGATTCGGCAGTCGTTCGAAGAAGGAGTTGCGCGCGGCAAGGTCGAAGCCAGCGTCCGTGACAGGGCGTTATCGCTGATTTCGACAGCGAACAACGTCGAAGATGCCATCCGCGACGCCGACCTCATCATCGAAGCTGTCCCGGAAGAGCTGGAGATGAAGCTCGAACTCTTCACCATCTTCGACAAGTTCGCCAAGACCGGCGCCATTTTCGCGAGCAATACTTCTTCTCTTTCGATCACGGATTTCACGGACGTCACCGTTTCGCGGGACCGGTGCGCGGGCTTGCATTTCTTCAATCCCGTGCCGAAAATGAAACTCATCGAACTCGTCCGGACGCCGCATACTTCCGATGAAACCGTGGCCACCTGCCGCGAAGTCGCTCGCCGTATGGGCAAAGAAGTCGTCATGGTCAACGAGGCTCCCGGTTTTATCACCACGCGCGTGAACGCCCTGATCGGCAATGAAGCTTTCAACATGCTCGAAGCTGGAATTGCTTCGCCAGAAGACATCGATAAGGCGCTGAAACTTGGGCTAAATCACCCCATGGGCCCCTTCGAGTTGGTCGATCTCGTCGGTCTCGACGTGCGGCTCAAGATTCTCGAGTATCTTCATCAAACCCTGGGCGAAAAGTACCGGCCCAATTCCTTGTTGCGGCAATACGTTCAGGAAGGACGGCTTGGGCGCAAAACCGGGCGAGGCGTTTACGACTACACGCAACAAGAAGCCGCAGAAAAAAAGACATGATCGCACCGGTGAGAATGGATTGATTCCACGATGAAAACACTCGCAGAGAGAATCGTCATTCAGCAGGGCGACCTGACGGAGATGGATACGGACGCCATCGTCAACGCGGCCAACAATGATTTGATTCTGGGCGCGGGCGTTGCTGGAGCCATTCGCCGCAAAGGCGGAGAAGAGATTCAGCGCGAGTGCGACGCCATCGGCAGTATCCCAGTCGGCTATGCGGCCATCACCACGGGCGGAAAACTGAAAGCGCGATTCGTGATTCATGCGGCCAGCATGCAACTCGGCGGGAAGACGAGTGCGGACTCGCTGCGGCATTCCGCGGCGCATTCACTGAGAATAGCCAAAGAGCGCGGGCTCAAGACAATCGCATTTCCGGCGGTGGGCACCGGCATCGCGGGATTTCCACTGAAAGACTGCGCGGAGATCATTCTTCGCGAGGCGGCAAATCATCTAAGAGGAGAGACTTCCCTCGAAACGGTTTATTTCGTCCTTTTCGACGAAGCTGCGCAAGGAGTCTTTGAGCGGGCCTGGAGAAAGATCCAGGCTGAGCCCGCTGCTGAGTCGGCTGGAGCCAAGGGCGCGTGACGCCGCTCGCGGAACTACTTGCCGATCGCATTCGCCGCTTCGGCCCCCTCACGTTCGCGGATTACATGCGCGAATGCCTCTACCACCCGGTCCACGGCTATTACAGCAAAGCGGAGTCCAAGCGTTTCGCCGACTATTACACAAGCGTCGACGTGCATCCGATTTTTGCCCGGCTCCTGGCCCGGCAGTTTGCGGAGATGTGGGAGAGCCTCGGGCGCCCGGCGGAATTTGTGCTCGTTGAGGCGGGCGCGGGTGTGGGGCGGTTCGCTGCCCATGTTCTCGATTTTTGCGAGGTGAAGCTCCCGGCTTTTTATGACGCTCTGCGCTACGCCGCCGTGGAGCGGTCGGCTTCGCGACGCCAACAGGCAATGACCGCGGCAAAGCGCCACGCAACTGCAGGGCGGTTCACAGCTTCCGCTGAAGTTCCGGCGTACATCTCAGCTGGGTGCTTTTTTTCCAATGAACTTGTGGATGCGCTGCCGGTGCATCGAATGTTGATGGATGGCGGCGCGTTGAAGGAAATTCTCGTCGGCTTCCACGACGGACGTTTCGTAGATGTGCTGGCACCGCTCTCGACTTGCGCCATCACCGAATATTTTTCGGCGCAGGGCATTACTCTTTGCGAAAGGCAGCACGCCGAAGCGGGGCTGGAAGCGTGCGACTGGATCAGTGAGATCGGCCGCCGCCTTGAAAGAGGCTACGTGCTCACCATCGATTACGGCCATCCGGCGGTTGAACTCTTTGACGAGCGCCACATGCGCGGGACGCTTCTTGCCTATCAAAACCATCGCGCCAGCGAAGATTTTTATGCTTCGCCCGGCGAGCAGGATTTGACCGCGCACGCCAATTTCACAGCGCTCGAATCCTGGGGAAAACGGTCCGGCCTTGAAACGGCGGGGTTCACTTCACAGACGGCTTTTTTGCTGGCGCTCGGCCGTGGGAATGAATTTGCGGACCTCTACGATGAGGGGCAAACTGAGGCCGAACGTACGAAGGCGCGGCTGCAACTCAAGACGCTGATCCACCCCGAAGGCATGGGCGAGCGATTCCAGGTCCTTATCCAGCGAAAAGGCCTGCTGCCCGCACCATTGACAGGTCTTGCGGGAATCTGACGACTGATTTAGTGTCTCACTCAAATGCAGACGGCCCTTTCGACGTGGTCGGAATCTTCATTCGTCGCGTTGCGCTCAAGAAGGGCTCCATCAGGGGGATTTAGATACCCCCCCCGGTTTTTTGTAAGTGTTGCATCTAAATAACTTAGGGGATTACATAACTATCGAAGCGGAGCCGCTTTTCTTGCGTTGAGCTTTGCTGGGTGCGGATTTGACGACGGAAAAGCGGCAGCCATCTGCCGCACTCCAAAGTGTCCGCACCGGGCAGCCGCAGGCGCTGCGGATTACGGTGGGAGGTGCGAGCTGGAATTTGCGGTGCCGGAAATGAAAAAAGCGGCAGAGAACTTCTGCCGCAGTCGGGAAAAATCCGCACTCTTACCCAGACAGTAGAGTACCACAAGGAATATAAGAATCAAGGAGTTTTTGCAGCCTTGTCGTTGGGACGGCGTCGCACGGACCGTTCGTGCAACGCGAGCAATTTTCGGGGATGTGGAACGCTCCTTACCGCTGCAAAACGCTTCCTACCGTTGAGAAAGGGTTGGGCTTTTTCAGGACGGGCTTTTCGCCGGAGGCCGGAGGGGGAATTGCTGCCGCGGGCTTCGGGGTTTGGCCGGGCGGAGGAGCGGCGACGGAGGTTCCGCCTTCGGAGTAGGCCTTTTTCAGGAATCCTTCGGCGACTTGCTGGGCGCCGCCGGTGTCGTCGTTGGTTTGTTTTGCTTTGCTGTATTCGTTGACGGCGCGCTCGCGCTGCCCGAGCATGTCAAAAATCTTTCCGAGATAAATGTGGCTCCAGACTTCCGACCACTTTTCCGACGGTTCGGGGACGGTTTGCAGCGCTTCGCGGAAGGCGTTCGCCGCCGCCTGATAGTTTTTCTGGTAGAAGAACGCTTCACCCATGCGGAAATTCGCCAGCGGCCGGTTCGGTTGAATCGCCAGCGCCCGCTGGTACTGGGTCACCGCATCGTAAAACCGGCCTTGTTCGGCGAGATCTTCGCCGCGGGCAATGGCCGCGCGGGCACGCAAAGAAGTGCTGCCCTTCAGAATGAGATTGTTGGGATCGATCTTGATTCCGCCGGGCTTCGGCCGGCCGAAAGTCTCAACGGTGAAGCCGGATTCCGTGCCGATCACGTCGATGGTTTTCAGCTCCGGGTTTCCTTCCGTATCGATGCGCAGATCCACGGGCATACGAAAGGTGTCCAGGGGCTGCTTGATCTTGCCAACGACGCGAAATCCCTTCGGCGTGCGGTACACAACGTATTCCAGCGAGAACTCCGGCACGCCGGTTGAGTTCAGCCACTGGGCGAAAAAGCCGCGCAAGTTCGGCGGTTCCTGCGGCGGCTTCGCTGCGGCTTGCGCACGGCGCTCCGCGATGTTTTCAAAATCCTCGTCTCGCGCGCTTTTCTCCGCAAATTGAAAGTAGAAATCGCGCAGAGCGGATTTGAAGGCCACGTCGCCCATTTGAGCCCGCAACATGTGAAAAAGCATCGCACCTTTGTTCAGCACCACCGAGCGGTAGTCGGGGGAGTAAGGAGCCAGCCGTGCGGCTTGCGCGATAGGCGCGGCATCCTCATACATCAGAGCGCCAACCGCGAATTCGTCCACGGCCCGGAGTCCCGCTTCTTTGCCGGCGTTTTGCTCCGCGTAAAGCGCTTCGGAATACCGCGCCAACCCATCGCTGATCCAGACATCGCCCGGCGTTGCCGGGAGAACCTGAATGCCCCACCATTGCGAAGCCACCAGGCGCGCGATGGTCCGGTCGCTGCTCTTGGGGTCCCAGATGCGCTGGCTGAGGAGCAAAACTCCGGGCGCCGCGTAATCGCGCAGGGTTCCGTCAGGGAGCTGGATCAGAGTGAAAGTTGGATCCGGTATGGGTCCAAACATGTCCGAAAAAATAATCGCCGAGCGCGCCACGCTGGCCGCAAATTCCTCGGCATTCGCGGAGGAAGCCCGCGGAGCATAGACCGCGACGTTGATCCCTTCCGCCTGCTTTGGATTGAGCTGGAGTTTGCCCGCTACGAACGTGCCATGCGGCGCGGGATTCTTGCAGTCGAAGGTGTAAAGCAGCCGCCCGCCTTCCACGGCGTTCTTGCCAGGCATGGGCGAAGGAGCGGAAGCTTTGCCAGTCCCAGCGACGGCAAAGATGTCTGGAACGTTCAGCCGGAACGTCGCCGTATAACGGTTCGACGGAAAATTCGTGAGTGGAAACCACCTTGCCGGGAGCAGCAAGTAAGCGCCATCTTTGCTGATCAGCGCGGCACGCACGCCCGGTACCGGGCTGTTCTCTTCATTTACGAGCAGCCCCGCATAAGTGTAGGTGAGGGTGACGTGGCCGGCGGTGGCCACGGGCGTGGGCAACTGGACGACAACGATGAGGGGGTTCTGATTGTCGCGCTCGAAGGTCAGCGGCTTGCCTTCGGCTCCTTTGACCTCTTTCACGATCAGATTGGGGTGCAGCTCGACGCGCACGCTGCTGGAGGCTTCCACGGCCTTGAAATCGATTTTCGCGGTGGCGGAAATCGATTGTCCGATCGCGTCCAAGGAGGCGGAGACGTCGTAGTGTTCGGCGAGGAAATTCACGGGCCGGGGAGCCTGGGCCTGGAGCGGCGCGGCAGCGCAAGAGAGCAAGATCAGCGTAAAGAAGACAAACGTACCAGAAACTCTTCGGCGAAGGGCCATCGGACCCCTTTCAAATATCTTCAATTCTGCACCAATGTACACCTATAAGATACCAAACCCATCAGTTCGCGTTGCTTTTGGGCACGGTCAACAACTTTGCAATTTCATCCGCGGCCCTTTCGACCGCTCCCGGGGGGCCCAGGAGCTGCCGCACTTCTTCCAACCCGCGGCGCATTTCTTCCACTCGCTGCTTACCTTCTTCCGAGGGAGAAAGCAGTCTTTCCGCTTCTGCGGCCACTCGTTGCGGTGTGAAGTCGTCCTGTATCAATTCAGGGACGACGGCGCGTCCGGCGATCAAATTTACCATGCTGAAAAACTTGGTTCTTACCAGTGGTTTTGCCAGCCGTGCCGTCAGCGGAGAGAGCCGGTAAACAACAATCATCGGTGTACCGAGCAGAGCCGTTTCCACCGTGGCCGTGCCGCTGGAGACGATTGCCAGGTCCGCGGCTGCTAGCGCGTTGTAGGTGTCTTCCTGTATGAATTTGACTTGCCACTGTGACGGAAACAGTCCCTTCAATTTCTCCGAGTCCAGCCCGGGCGCCATGGCAACCACGACGCCAAAACTGCCCGGCAAGGTCCGTCCCAACTCCGCAAACGCTTCCGCCAGGACCGGAACATGGTGGGCGATCTCCCCCCACCGGCTTCCCGGCAGGATGGTGATGATGGGATCCCCTTGTTCCAGACCGTATTTCCTGCAAAACAATTCCCGCGTCAGTGTGGCCTTTACGTTTCCTACGAGCGGATGACCGATGAATTTCACCGGCACGCCGGCATCGGCGTAGAACTTTTCCTCGAAATGGAAAATACACAGCGCCTGCGCGAATCGCCGCCGCACTAAATTCACGCGCCACGGCCGCCAGGCCCAGAATTGCGGGCAGATGTAATAGACGTTTCGAATGCCCTTGGGGCGCAGTTTGCGCGCCAGCCGCAGATGAAAACCGGGGAAATCCGTCAGAATCGCAAGCGGCGGCTTCCGGCGCTCCGCTTCGTCCACGAGCCGCCGCATGGCGCGGAACAACGACGGCAACCGCTTCAGCACTTCGGTGATTCCCACCACGGAAACTTCCGAATAATCCGTGATGATCTCGACGCCCGCCGCGCGCATCTGCGGCCCGCCCATCCCGAAGATCGCCACGTCCAGGCGCTGCTTCAACGCGGTCGCGAGCCGCGCGGCGTACATGTCTCCGGAAGCTTCGCCTGCGGAGAGAAGGAGCGGTATTGGCGGCATGTTTGTATTGCACAAGAATCAGTCGCTGGCCGGTAACACGGAGGGTTCGGCCGAGCCATTGGCTTCGATGGGAAGGTGCAGCTCCTGCTCCTTGTATTGCAACTGGTAGAGTCGATAATAAATTCCGCGCTGCGCAAGAAGTTCCTGATGCGCGCCTTGTTCGCGCAAGCGCCCTTTGTGAAACACGAGAATGCGGTCCGCGTGCTGGATCGTGCTCAGGCGGTGAGCGATGACCAGCGCGGTTCGACCGGAGAGCAAGCGGTTCAAGGCTTCGCGAATGAGCAGCTCCGTCTTCGTATCCACGCTCGAAGTGGCTTCATCCAGAATCAGGAAGCGCGGATTGTGCGCCAGCGCGCGCGCAAAATTGATAAGCTGCCGCTGTCCGACCGAAAGCGTTGAGCCGCGCTCGTTAACGCTGGCTCCCACTCCCTCCGGCAGCGAGCGAATGAACTCCCCCAGCCCAATCTCTTCGACAGCGCGCTCCACCGTGGGGCGGTCGATGCCCGGCGTGCCGAGCCGGATATTCGTTTCAATCGTGCCGGTGAATAGAAATGGATCCTGCAACACGATGCCGAACTGCCTCCGTAAATCCTGCAATTCGATCAATCGAATGTCCTTGCCGTCCAGGAGGATTTGTCCGCGCTGAATGTCGTAAAAGCGCAGCAACAAGGAAATCAGAGTGGTCTTCCCCGCGCCCGTGTGTCCCACGATGGCGATGGTCTGCCCGGGCTCGACTCGGAAGGAGACGTCGCGCAAGACCCAATCTTCCTCGGCAGGTTCCGGGACGCTGCGATAGCTGAACCACACGTTGCGGAATTCAATCTCGCCGCGCGGGTGGTCGAGCGGAATGGCGTTGGGATCCGATCCGGCCGGCGCTGGCTCGTCCAGTAATTTGAAGATGCGCTCGGATGCCGCCATCGCGGACTGGAGGATATTGAATTTCTCGCTGAGGTCTTGAATCGGCCGGAAGAAGCGCTGCGCAAACATGGTGAACGCGGTGAGAACACCGAGAGTGAGCCCGCCGGAAAGAATGCGGTTTCCACCGGACCAATAAATCAAGGCAATGGTGGCGAAGCTGAGAAATTCGACCGCCGGATAGAAGAGCGCGTAGGCGAGAATGGCATCGCGCCAAGCGAGCATATTGTCGCGATTGCGCTTTTCGAATTCGTCCATGGCTTTGCGTTCGCGGTTGAAGAGCTGCACGACGCTCATACCGGAAATGTATTCCTGAAGGAAAGCGTTGATGCGGGCGATGGCCGTGCGGATGCGGCGATTCGCGTCGCGGACGAATTTGCGGAAAATCATGGTGACGATCAGAATGCCGGGGAGGACAGCAAGCGTGTCCAGCGCCAGGCGGCGGTCGATCTTAAAGAGCAAGCCGGCCATGACCGCGAGGAGAAAGAAGTCGTTGATCATGGTGACGACTCCGGCGGCGAAGAGATCGTTGAGGGCATCGACGTCCGTGGTCACGCGCGTGACCAGCCGGCCCATAGGATTGCGGTCGAAGTAGCTCATCGGCAAACGCTGCATGTGGCTGAATATTTCGCCGCGCATGTCGTACATGGTTTGCTGGCCGACGCGCTGCATGATGCGAATCTGGATGTATTGGGCGAGGAAATCGAACGTCAGGACGGCGAGAAATAGCAGGCTCAGCCAGCCGATGCCCGACCACGCCGATGCTTCGGGGATTACGTGATTCAGCGCGGGAACAAAGTAACTGTCGATGGCCTTTCGAAAGATCAGCGGCGGGGCCAGTTCGAGCGGGGTAACGATGGCCACCATGACGAGTGCGAGCGCCACGCGCCAGCGGTAGGGCTTCATGTACTGCAGAAGCCGGCGCATCAAGCGCGAATCATACGCTTTGCCGAGGGCCTCTTCTTCGTGCAGGTTGCTCATGCGCGTTCGAGCTCTTCTTCCAGCAACTGCTTCTGATACAAATCCGCGTAGTAGCCGCCGCGTGCGAGTAGTTCGTCATGCGTTCCGCACTCGGCGATAGTGCCGTCGATCAAGACAACGATCTGGTCGGCGTCGCGGACCGTCGAGGTACGGTGCGAAATCAGAATCGTGGTACGGCCTTCCATGATTCCCCGCAGTCCAGTGAGGATGCGCTCCTCGGTTTGCGTGTCCACGGCGGAGAGCGAATCGTCGAGGATCAAAATTCGCGGATCGCGGACGACGGCGCGCGCTATCGCGGCCCGCTGCTTTTGGCCGCCGGAGAGAGTTATGCCGCGCTCGCCGACCATGGTCTCGTAGGACTTGGCGAAATCCTGGACGTCACCGTGCAGGCTGGCAATTTCGGCTGCTTCGCGGACACGCTGCTCGTCATATTGCGGCAGGCCGAAGGCGATGTTTCCGCCGACGGTTTCGCCGAACAAGTAGGTGTCCTGCGGGACGAAGCCGATGGACTGGCGCAGCGTGATGAGAGGCCACTCGCGGATCGGACGCCCGTCGATCAAGACGCAATCATCGGGAGCTTCCCATAGGCGCGCAATGAGAGCGGCGAGCGTGGTCTTGCCGCAACCCGTGGGGCCGACGATAGCGAGCGTAGAGCCGGCGGGGACTTTCAAACTAATGTCGCGGAGCACCGGGTGAGGACCGCTGCCATTGGATTTGGAGGCGCCGTTGGAACCGGCTCCGGAAAGAGTGGTCGGATAAGCAAAGTTGAGATGACGGAATTCGATTTCGCCCCGCGGCCTGGCGCCTTCGGGGACTTTCGCGTGGCGATCATCGATATTCGGTTCGGCGGTGAGGATGTAATTCAATCGGCCCATGGAAGCTGCGCCGCGTTGAAAAATGTTTGTCACCCATCCCAGGGCGATCATGGGCCAGACGAGTAAAGTGAGATAACCGTTGAAGGCAATGAGCGCGCCCAGAGAAATCTGGCCACGGAAAAGCTGGTGGCCGCCTTGCCATAGCACGATCAAAAAGGTCGTGCCAATGAGCGCCTGAAGCGAGGGCATGAACATGCTCCAGGTACGGATGAGCTTGATGTTTCGCGAGACATACTCGCGGTTGGGCCCGTCGAAGCCGCGGATTTCCGCTTCTTCCTGAGCGTAGGCGCGCACCACGCGCACGCCGGCAAGATTTTCCTGGACGCGGGCGGTGAGCGTGGCGAGCGCCGCCTGGATCGATTCGTAGAGGTCGTGAATCGTCTTGCCGAAAAACCAGACGGCGATGGCGACGACCGGCGCAGGAAGCAGAACCCAAAGCGTGAGGGAAGGCGAGAGCGCGACCATGACGAGGATGGCCAAGATCATGGTGCCTATCGTCGTCGCGCTGTACATGATGCCGGGGCCGAGGACCATGCGGACAGCGTTCAGGTCGTTGGTGGCGCGGGACATCAGCTCGCCGGTGCGATTGCGGACGTAGAATTCGGGCTCGAGAATCAGCAGGCGCTTGAGGAGGTCGTTGCGGATGTCGAATTCGATGTCGCGGGAGACGCCGATGAGCGTCCAGCGCGCCGAGAAGGACAAGACACCTTTGATCGCCACGCATAAAACCACGATGAGGCAATAAATGCCCAGCGTGTGACGGCTGCTTGGCGCGTAGTACGGGATGGAACGGCTGAGCGTGAACGCATTCAGGCCCAAGGGCGCCGGAGTTCCGGTCTGCGTGTAGTGTTCGAATGGAACTGGATTGCCGGCCAGCGTGTCCGTCATAACGCCGGTGGCGAGCGGGAGCACATTGCCGATAATGCTCATCAGCACGACTGTGAGCAGACCGAAAACAATACCGCTGGTATAGCGCCGCAGATACGGCATCAGGCCGCGCAAGCCTCCGCGGGGGGAAGATTCCGGGGGGTTCTTGGACGCCCGATTACCGGTGGCTGACGGGACCGCGCTCATCGCAGCGTGGACCTCGCATCTTGCATCGAGGGCGACTCGAGCAGGAAATGTTCGTACGTGCGATCCAGGGATTGGTAGCGCTTCGTGGCCGGATTCCAGCGCACACCGATCGGCAGCACGTGCGTATCGATGGCGCCTTTCAGCGGCGTGAAATAGAGTTGCAGGCCCTTTTCATTGTTTTGCTCGTATTGTAGCCGCCAGCCGGTTACCGGCACCAGCGGCGTCAAACCTAGAAAACCTTTTTGGTTTTTCAAGTGTTCGTCGCAGCGCAGGACTTCCACCCATTGCCCGTCGGTATTTTCCGCCACGACGACGCGCGTCACGATAGTGCCCGGCAAATTGTTGGTTGGCGTCTTTGGCACGACATCCGCCGCAAGGAATTCCTGCTTCCCGTTCTTCGCCAGGTCTCCGAACGCCAGCACCTGCGACTCGCTTCCCAGCAGCGCCTTTGTCGCCAACTGAATATCTTCAGGTACGGCAAGCTCTGCGGGCTTGGCTTCGGCTTGCGGCGCAGGCTTGGACGCATCCGCACCGCACCCGCCCAGAAAAATAGCCAGGGACAGGAGACTCATTGAAAAATTCAGGGGGATTCTCCACCTGCGGGCCGCGCCGATACCGGGGCCCTCTCTTAGGAAGGACGGACCGCTACCCACCTCGTTAGCAGACAGACAGCCGCTTTGCGTTGTTTTTTCCATCAGAAACTTGGCGCCGTTAGCGTGATCTCAACCACTCGCCCGGGCTTCTCGTCTTTCTCCTGCGTGCAGAACACTTCCGTCACCTACGGCACATCCGGGCCGGCCTCATCAAATGCATACTACGCAATTCTAGCTGTTGGCGGCCCTTCGTGGAAGGACTCCGCGATTCGGGATTGCCCAAAATTTGAATGCGCTACCTCTGCGCCAGAATCGCGTCCAGCCGCGCTTCAAAGTTTTCCTCTCCTTCCGACCAAAGCTCGCTGCGCTCCACCGGCAGGGCCCGCTCGATCGCTTCCACCCAGTGGAATAATTGTTGGATGTTCTCCCGGGTCTTGGCGTGATATTCCTTCAGGTTGCCGCTTGCCGACATCCATTGCCGGAAAGAATGCTCAATCGGGTGATCCGACGAATTAAACGGATTCGACGCCGCTCCCGGCGCCAGCAGCCCGCCGTGCCCGGTGAAAAAGTGCTCGAAGCCCAAGTCTGCCATAAAGTGTCCCGCCGTGGCGGCAAGTCCATCGTCATACTCCTGGCCGTGACACGTCAGGACGAGCGGCTCCGGCTTGTGCTGCCACTTCATGCTCTCGATATCGAACCCCCACAAGTCCCATTTTGCGTTCGCGATGTAAGCGGTGTCCGCATTCAGGTGCTGCACCGCCAGCGCCACAACCTCCGCAGGTCCTACTTTCAGCGGGCGCAAATCCCACTCCGCGACAGGTATCTCCGTTGCGTCCACGGCCTGCACGGTCAGTTCGCTAAAGCTATTCTGCGTCGCCGAAAGGGGGGCGGTGGTCAGGAACCGCGCGAATTCGGCAAGCATGGTTTCCAGTGAGAAATCGCGCGTCCAAACGCGCAGGTAAGAGTGATTGGCCATTGTGGTTGAACCTTTTGGATTATACCGGGCCAGCAGGCAAGTGGCGAATCGACAGCCGAATCGTGCTGCAAAGAATTGTCGTGGAACAGCTATTTTTGGTCTGGCGATTAGGCGCCTGTGTTGGCGCTTTTTGCCTGCCCGAGGGGCTGCACCGGGGGCGTAAAACTCTGCGCCATCTCCCGCAGCCGTTCGCGCAGGGATTCTCCTACGCCTGCGAATACTTGGGCGCAGGCTTCGCGAAGTTTTTCTTCTGCCGTCGCGGCAATTCCAGAAATCATGTCTCGGGACTGGTGATCCAGCGACGCTACCGTCGCCAGCATCCACTGGTTTGAAACATTTTCCAACCGGCTCTTATACTGCTCCGCGGCTTGTTCGCCGGTCTGGGCGAAGATGTTCTGCATTTCCTGCTGATGAGCAACCGTCATCGCTTTCCAGGAATCCAGCAGCGGCCCAAACCCTTCCGACACTTTCTTCTGGGCCTCGGCAACGCCCGCTTCGAGCGCTCCACCCATGGAGGATTGGAAGCGCCGCAGGAAACCCTCTTGTTCGGCCGTCGTCTTCTGCAACAATTCCACGCGCACCGCGTCCAGCTGTACCCGCGCTCCATCCGTGGAGCGCCGCACTTCTTCGTTGAATCCCTCCAGCTCTTGCCGGCCGGAGCGCTGAATCTCATCCGTGAATGCTGCAGCTGTTGTATCCGCTGCTTCTGCAAAGAGAGAGCGCGCGCGCTCGAACGAATCCCGCACCATCTCTTCGATCTGGGTTTGCCCGTGTCCCACGAAGTTGCGGCTTGCATGATCCAGCTCGCTCGCGAAGACGCTGGAAATCTCTCCCGCTTTCTCCCGCAACTGGTTTTCAGCGTGCTCGATGGTTCTTTCCGTCAAATTCTGAATCTGCGTCTGCGCCTTCTTTTCATACCATTCCGTCGATTTCAAGAGTTCTTCGATCATCTGGTGTTTCAAATCGCCGGCTTTTCCCTCCAGTTCCGTCAGGTTGCGCCAGGTGATAGATTGCGAAGATTCCTGCAGGATTTGCTCGACGCTGCCCAGATTCTCCCGGAAGCGCGCCAGCGATTCCGCGAAAGCTTCGTCCGCCGAATTGCGAATACGGTCCTGCTGCAGCGTCAGCGCCGCGTCCAACAGCGACCGCCCCCCTGCCAGCCGATGAACCGCTTCTTCAGCGCGCGAGACGTGCGGCAGCACCATCTCCGCGACTTGCCGGTCAAATTGCGCTACGGCCTGGCGGCTCGCTTCTTCAAATGTCGTTCGAATTCGTGCGTTGATCTCCTCAAAGATCGCTTCGGACCGGCGCTGCATTTCTTCGCGGCGGGAACTCAATGCATTTTCCAATTGCGCTTGGAATCCGGTCAGCGCCTGCTGCTGCGCGTTCTCGAGTTGGGCCGAATGTTGTTCGAGCCGCTGGCTCGTATCCCCGGCACGCGCCAGCGCCGACTCCAGCCATTGCGTCTGCTCCTGCAGCGTATCCCGCAACGCCGCTATTCGCTGCTCTGCTTCGGTTACCGTACTCGCCGCCGATTCGCGCGCTGCCGTGGCGTGACGCGCCATCTCGTCCTGCAACTGAGTCATCAACCCGCGCGCGTGCTCGTTCAATCCGCCCGCCGCGCGGTCCTGCGCTTCCGAGAGGGTGCTCTCGATCGCCTCCCGCCACCGCGTTTGTACTGCTTCCAATTCATTTGCAAGCTGCCCTTGCGAGGACGATTGCGCGGACGAGAGCGCCGCGGTTACCTGTTGCTGAATCTCATTGGCTGTAGCCCTCAGTGCCTCGAGTTGCGCAGTTGCGGCTTCTTCCCGTTGCTTCGCCGCTTCCTCGTGCGCCCGCGTGGCTGTTTCCGCGAGCGCAACAATTTGTGCTTCCGACTGCGCGGACTGGGTCTTCAACCGGGCCGCCGTTTCCTCCGCCTCCCGGCATACCGTTCGCAGAGTCTCCGCCCCGGCTTCCAGTCGCTGGGCGTGCTCGTTGCGCTGGGCTGCGCCTTCTTGCGAGAGCCTCGCCGTCAAGTCGCGCGTGAGTTGCTCCAGTTGCGGCGCCAGCCACCGCGGCAATTCCGTTCGCAGCGCCTCGGCCGCTGCCGCATGGGCCGTCCTTGAATGCTCATCCGCTTCCTGTTGAAATTTTTCGATCGCGTGCGCCGTCTCATTGGCGATTTCCGCGCGCCCTGCCGCAAACTTTTGCTCCCATTGTTCGAATGACAGCCGCCGCTCCGCGGAAACCGCTTGCGAAGCCGCTTCCTGCGCGGTCGCCTGAATCTGCTGTTTGGCATCCGCCACCAGCCGCGCTACCTGCCGCGCCAACTGCAACGACGCATCCGTCGTGCTCGTTGGGGAAGG
>Ga0137363_10000730_pt1 | contig 18329 bp, 18 predicted proteins | sample MadtaG_FD_104800 | JGI IMG/M metagenome (GOLD analysis project Ga0137363, IMG submission 104800) | Vadose zone soil microbial communities from Angelo Coast Range Reserve, California, USA - Mad1_115_16 metaG | ecosystem: Environmental > Terrestrial > Soil > Vadose zone | place: USA: California...
CCCATAACCCATGACACGAAGCAGACAGGAGAGCGGCGTACGGGGAATCCGTTCGCGCCGTTCGATGCGGCGGGGGCTGGAGACGGACCCATGTGGGCACCGCGCCAGTCCTCGACCCTACCATTGATGGACCGGCGCGCTTTCATCGGCCGTCTCGCCCTTGGAGCCCTGGCGGCGCCCTGCGCTGTCTCCGCCCAACCCGCGCGCAAGGTCGCCCGGATCGGGATCATCAGCGCTGGGACGACCGCCCAGATGATCGGGCCGGAGCCCCAGGGCGCTTTCACCGGCGCGCTCCTGCGTGGCCTGCGCGAGCTCGGCTACGTGTATGGCCGGGATTTCGTGACCGAGCCTCGCGGGACCGAAGGCAGCCTCGAGCGCGCCGCTTCCATCGCCGCCGAGCTGGTCCGTCTCCAGGTCGACGTGATTGTCGCCGGTGGGTCAGCGGAGGCCGCGCTCAAGCAGGCGACCTCGACGATTCCCATTGTCTTGCCACAACACTCTGACCCCGTGGGCCAAGGACTCGCTCAGAGCCTCGCGCATCCGGGCGGGAACTTCACGGGGCTCAGCAGTCAGACGGCAGAGATAACCGGGAAGCGACTCGAGCTACTCAAGGAGCTAGTCCCTGGTGCAGCGCCCGTGGGGGTCATCTGGGATCGATCGAGCTTCCGTGCTTGGCGGCTGGCAGAAGCCGCCGCCCGAGAACGGGGTTGGAAGCTGCTCTCGCTCGAGATTCAAGACGCGGGTGAGCTCGAGAGAGCCTTGAGTGCGGCGACTAAGGCGCGGGCGGGCGCCCTCCTTGTGTCCGCGGGCAGGTCCCTCACCCCCCACTCCCGGCGAGTCGCGGAACTAGCCGCCAGGAGCCGGCTCCCCGCCATGTACGAATACCGCTTCTTTGCCGAGTATGGCGGTGGGCTGATCTCCTATGGCGCGGATGCCGTCGAGATGTGGCGGCGCGCGGCGACCTTCGTCGACAAGATCCTCAAGGGCGCCAAGCCAGGCGACATCCCGATCGAGCAGCCCAACAAGTTCGAGCTGGTGATCAATCTCAAGACCGCGAAGGCGCTCGGTCTAACGATCTCCCAGTCGATCTTGTCGCGGGCGGATGGGATCATACAGTAGGACAAGATGGTGAGACCGCGAAGCTCCATGAGGCGCCGAACTTCACGCTCCAGCGGGCCGGCGCTCGCGTTGCTCGCTCCGGCCGCTGAGCGTGCGCGTTCGGCATCCGCTCCGTCTCTCAACAGTCGGAAGGGGGTTCACCAACCATGCGCAAGCTCATCGTCTGCAACATTGTCTCGCTCGACGGCTTTTTCTCCGGCCCGGGCGGGGACGTCATGGTCATGCCGTTCGACGACGGCTTCTCTGACTACAACGCGGAACGGCTCCGGGCGGCCGACACCCTGCTGCTCGGGCGTACGTCGTACGAGGCCTTCCGGTCTTACTGGCCTGTGATCGCCGAGGACGAAAGCCAGCCGGCTGTGGAGCGCGAGATTTCGCGTCTCAACGCCGCCATCGAGAAGGTCGTGGTTTCGAATGGCCTGAAGCCCGACGAGGTCGAGGGGTGGGGCCCTACCCGAGTCGTGCGCCGCGCGGACGCCCACGCGGAGGTCGCCACACTCAAAAAGAGGCCGGGTCTGGAGATCCTGGTGTTCGGCAGTCACCTCCTCTGGAACGACCTGCTTGCCAACGGCTTGGTGGACGAGCTGCACTTCATGATCGGTGCCGGCGTGGTCGGCGAGGGCGTGCGGGCGTTCGAGACCCGGCCGCCCGGCTCGCTCCGCCTGCTAGACACCCGCACCTTCAACGGCTCGAGTCTGCTCCTAGCCCGGTACGCCGTCGAGCGCTGACCGAGATGCCGCGCCCGAGGCCGAACCAGGCGCTGCAGCAGACCGGAGCCGCATGTCCGCTTTCCCCCGATACAGTGTCGCTCCCGCGGCCCCGGCTGCTGAGCTGTGACGTTAGGCGTCATCAGCGCACGTCATGCAAAAGCCATCTCCACTTAAAGTAGCGGTTATCGGCGGCTCTATCGCTGGACTGTCCACCGGCATCGCGTTGCGCTGCTTGGGCTGCGACGTGCAGATTTACGAGCAGTCGCCAACGTCGCTTCAAGGCAGGGGCGGCGGTTTGGTCATCCAGTATGAGATGCTTGACTGGATGGCATCGCACGGCATTGCCGCGCTGGCGACCCTCAGCCTTCCGGGCGTTGAGCGCCAGTTTCTCGACCGCGACGGCAGAGTGATTCAACGGTTTCCAGACTCTACGCCGTTCACGTCTTGGGAGGCGGTGTTTCACCAGCTTCGCGAAGCATTCCCCAAAGAGTTTTACCATCAGGACTGCCAGTGTGCCCGCGTATCCACAGCGAGCGGGAGGCCGGTGGTGGAGTTTGCGAGCGGCGGACTCATTGAGGCAGACTTTGTCATCGGTGCCGATGGGCTTGGGTCAGTCGTTCGCCACCACCTCTTTCCTGAAGTTCGTCCGGTTTATGCAGGTTATGTGGCTTGGCGCGGTGTCTTTCCGGAGTCGGCGGCACCGTCCGAGGTCGTAGAGACTTTGGCCCGCCGTTTCACGCTGTTTCAGGGGCGCGACTTTCACCTTCTGAGCTACCTAATTCCCGGCGAGCGCGGCGAGCTAAACAAGGGTTCACGGCGGCTCAATTGGGTCTGGTATTGGAACACCAATGAAGAGCGCGAACTTCCCGAGATATTGCGCGACCGGGCCGGTCGCGCACACCGCTCCTCCGTTCCGGCCGGCAAGGTGCAGGAGCAGCATATCGCCACGCTCCAGCAGCGAGCCGACCAGCACCTACCAGCCGTGCTCGCACAGCTTGTGCGCTCGACGCCGGAGCCGTTCATTCAGGTCATCTACGACTTGCGGACGCCTGCCATGAGCCAAGGGGCGGTCGCGATTCTCGGCGACAGCGCTTGCATTGTGCGTCCGCACACCGCCGCCGGAACGTCAAAGGCATCCGGAGATGCAGTCTCCCTAGCGCAACACCTACAGGCAGCCAACTTCGACTTGTCGCACGCTCTCCCGCTCTGGCAGACCGAACGGTTAGCGGTTGCACAACGGCTGATTCACCACGGCTGGCAATTGGCGCGCAACTCGGGACTTGGCAGATGACGCCTAACAACGGCATGCAGCGGACGGCGCTGGGCGCCGCCGTTGATGCCGAGCATTATCCGCCTATGCGGTGGAGTTGGCCCGGCTTGAGCGTCGGGAGGGCGTCGAGAACTGCCGGAGCCGGCACGAGCGGTTGGAGATGCACCATGCGGTTGGAGGGCGCACGGACAAGTAGTACGCCGACGGCCACAGTGGTCAGATTCTGCTGGAACTCGATGCCTCGGTCCATCGTGACCAGCGCGTCGTATTCGCCTTCCATGCGTCGCAGGAGCTCGCCGTTCGTGATACCCGTCCAGCCGCGGCCGGCCACTGTATCGACACTGTGGCCTTGGAGTGCAGCTGCGAGGTCTAGCGGGAGCTGCTCGTCAAGAAGAACGCGCACCGGTCAGAAGCGTGGCGCGCGCGAGGTCGAGCGCCGCGATTGCCTGGTCGCGCCTTACGGACGGGAACTGACGCAGAAACTCGTCCAGGGTCTCGCCACCTTCGAGGTAGTCGAACAGCGACTGTATCGGAACGCGTGTGCCGACAAAGACAGGCGTCCCTCCGAGAATGTCCGGTTCGCTGTGCACGATGTCGCTTAGGCGGGTCATGCTAGTGCCGTCAGTATACACGCGAAGCAACCGAGCGTATCACTTCGGCATGCAGCCGACGGCCTTCGGCCGCGGCTGATACCGGCGTTGGGCGTCACACGCGCTCGATGCTCCCCTTCGCAACGCTGACACGCCGCTCCGGTGGCGGCGAATATTGCGCCGGGATGCTGACCACTGGCGTCTTGCTTGGAGCGCCCCGTAGCGTCTTGAATGCGTTCCCGCCATGGCTGAAGATCATAGAAAAGGCGTCTTTGGGGACAGCATGGGGCGCCCTGCTAGGAACCCTACTATCTAACCGCGAGCCGAGGAGGTCGCTATGGCTGCAGAGTTCCCCGTCGTCTTTGCGCTTTATCCGCACGTCACCCAGCTCGATTTCACTGGCCCTCACGAAGTTTTAGCGCGCCTCCCTGGCGCCCAATGTATTCTGGCCTCTGCCTCCGGCGGTGACTTGGAGGCCGATGGTGGAATCACGTTTGCAGGAGTGCGCCGTCTTGCAGACGTCGAGCGCTGCGCGCTCATCTGCGTGCCGGGCGGTTTCGGCACCATTGAAGCGATGGAGGATCAGGAACTCCTTGCGCAGATCAGGCGCCTTGCCCTGAGCGCGCGCTATGTGACGTCCGTTTGCACCGGTGCGCTGGTGTTGGGCGCTGCAGGGCTCCTGAAGGGTAGGCGCGCGACTTCGCACTGGGCTTGGCGCGACGCACTGTCGGCCTTCGGCGCAACGCCCGATCCCGCGCGGGTGGTGCGCGACGGCAATGTCATCACAGGCGGGGGTGTCACCGCCGGCATCGACTTTGCGCTTACAGTCATGGCTGAGATCGCCGGCGACGATTACGCTCAATCAGTCCAGCTCAGCATCGAGTACGCGCCCGCCCCGCCGTTCAATTCGGGCAGACCCGACCTTGCGCCGGCTCACATTCTTGCCGATACGCAGCAACGCTATGAGCGCGTGCGCCCCGCTCGCGACGCAGCCGTCGAGCGCGCCGCGGCGCGCCTTACCTGAGACGTGTGTATCGACGCCTACCGACTCTTTTGCATGCAAGCAGCGTGCACGTGAGAAGCTTGATGAAGCTCGTCTTCAGGGGCAACACGAGTGCCGCCCAACCCGTCGATGCACCGGACCCGCGACAGCGGGCTTCGCCCGCCTGCGCGGGCCGGTGATCTCTAGCGTTAGGCGGCGGACGTGAGCTGGCGAATGTGATGTGCCGGGTTCAAAATATGTAGCTGGTTTCGTCGCTGAGCACGATGAGGCCGCGTTGCTTTCGCGGACACGCATTTCTGGAGGTAAGCAACCATGAGCAGCCAACGGAAGACAGCCATCGTGACCGGAGCTTCGCAGGGGATCGGCGCGGGAATCGTGAAAGGGTTTGTCGAGCGGGGTTTCAACGTCGTTGCCAATTCTCGGAAGGTCACCCAATCCACCGAGGTCGAGGCTTCTGACCGCGTCGCTCTGGTGGACGGCCACATCGGCGAGCCGGCAACTGCCGCCAAGATCGTCGAGACGGCGCTGTCTCGCTTCCAGGCGATCGACGCACTGGTGAATAACGCCGGCATCTTCTTCACCAAGCCGTTTACGAGCTACACGGCCGAGGACTTCAAGGCGCTCATCTCGACGAACGTCGAGGGCTTCTTGTACGTCACTCAACTCGCCATCAAGCAGATGTTAGCGCAGAAGACCGGCGGGAGCATCGTCACGATCACGGCGGCCCTTGCCCGCAACCCGATCCGGGGTCTCACGGCGGCGGTGCCGATGATCACCAAGGGCGGTCTTGAAACGATCACCCAGCACCTTGCGATGGAGTACGCAAAAGACGGTATCCGCGTGAACGCCGTCGCGCCCGGCGCCGTCTACACGCCGCTTCACCGGGAGACTCCTAAGGACGTGATGGAGAGCCTGTCGCCGATGGGTCGGCCTTCGACGGTCAAGGACATCACGGATGCGGTCATGTACCTCACCGACGCCGCGACGGTCACTGGTCACATCCTGTACGTCGATGGCGGCGCTCATTTCGGTCGCTGGTAATTGAAAGGAGGGTTCGTCATGACCACACAACCTGCGCCAGGGACCGTCTCGGCAAGCTCAACATTCATCTGCCTGGCCCGAAGAGCCCGCCTAACATCACGATCGACGTGACGCCGGCTTCGCGTTGCTCAGCCGTCGCAGGTCATCGTGCGCGTTAGACCGAGAGTTTGGGCTCACATGAGCTACTACTGTCATCGATGCTCGGCACAGCTTGGATATCTCCAAGACGTGTACACAAGTGATCCGCTGCAGAGCCAGTATCAGCTCGACAAATTCATAAAACACACTCTTCCCCTGTCCCATCCGTCCGCGTCGGTGTTCAACAGCACGAGCACCGGAGACTATGCCAACTATGTGGTGGATGCTGCCGCTTCCGGCGTCGTCGAATTGGATGCGCAGGGTCGACGTAATTTCATCTGGCTCGCCGGGCGGCCAACTGGCTTCAGCTACAAAAATGGTGCTCTAATCGGACCTACCGACGGCGTGAAAGTAGTGCTGTCCTCAGATGCCACGAAGGTGCACCCTTTTCCGGTCACGGCGGCCCACCTTGTGACACACACTTGTGCGCGATGTGGCGGAGTGGTTTCCACATGAGCGGCCGGGCGCTCCGGTCTAACAACCGTATCGAGCTGACGGCGCCACGCGCCGCACCTCATACGGTGCGTTGGACCGTCAACACGGTCGATAACAGCGAGAGACCCATGGTCGGGGAGTCTAGCTGCGCGTTGTGGCCCTTTCGCGGAGGATGGCGAGCTGATTAAGCTCACGATCCCTGGGTTTGGACCTCTGGAAATAAGTCGAGTCGTGACCCACTATACCGGTACACACTCCTTCAAGGGGGTTGTGAGGAGGAGTGTCAGAACCCGCCTCGTACGACTTGCGAGGCTGGTCGAGGTGCACGTTCTCACCGTGGACACCTTCGGTACCGCGCGCCGCGAACTTGCGCGACTGCCCATCGAGCTGCACTTTCTAAACAACGCCCGGCGGAACGACAAGGAGAAGCAACGATTCGTCCTGAAATATGAGCCGAAGCACGTGGCGGCGTTCGGTAATGGAACTATAGATCGGCTGCTGCTGAAGACTGTGCGCGATGCGGGAGGTCTCGCAGTGGCGGTTGACAACGGCGAAGGTTGCGCGCTTGACGCGATTCTCAACGCCAATATGCTTGTCCATGGCTCTGAGCAAGCTTTGGATCTACTACTTGAGCCGAACAGCTGTAAAGCAACCCTTCGTTTCTGAAGCTCCGCGGCACCGGCTCAAGAGGGGCTCCGATGGAAGGACGGTTCGGCGCAGCTATTTCCATCGGCGGCCCAACTTCGCAGTGCACTGGACCGGCGCTCGCGTTGCTCGCCCCGGCCGGTTACTGCAGGCGTTAGCCAGCAGGACCACGGCTTACAGGCCAACCACAAAGCGATGGTAAACTGAGTGGCGGCAGAAGACCCATGGGCAAGATCGAGAAGATCGAGCAAGATGTCCAGGCGTTCTCCCCAGAGGAGCTTGCGCAGTTTCGCGCCTGGTTTCTGGAGTACGACTGGGCGGCCTGGGATCGCCAGATCGAGCGTGATGCTCAGGCAGGCCGCCTAGACGACCTTGCTGTCAAGGCCCTTCGTGATCACGCTGCCGGCAAGACCACACCCCTCTGACTCATCACGCGTCTCCCGACTTCTGGGCGCTATATCGGTCCCTGCCGTCCGAGGTGCGCGATCTCGCCGATCAAACCTACGCGCGCCTGAAGCAAGATCCGCGGCATCCTTCACTTCACTTCACTTCACTTCAAGAAGGTGGGCCGGTTCTGGTCGGCGCGGGTCGGCGCCCACTACCGAGCCCTGGCCGTCGAAGTGCCCGATGGACTCGTCTGGTTCTGGATTGGTAGCCATGCCGACTACGATCGGCTGCTTGGCTAACAACCGCATCGAGCTGACGGCGCTTCGCGCCGCAGCTCATACGGAACGTTGGGCGGATAGATGTTGCCCGAGACTAGTGAGTTGGAGTGCGTAAAGTATCTGCTAGAGAAGTGCCCGGGCTTCGAGCAACACTAGCGGAGCCACCGAGAGTGGTGGGGTCAGGAGCCGGTGGGCCTTACAATCGACCTCGCCATGTTCGGACAGTACGCTGCGAGACGGGACGTCGGTGTTCGTCTACGATCCAGATGGCGTCCGCGTGGAATTGCGGCTCAGGAGGTAGGCACGCCTCGATCTCGTGGCGCGCGTTGTGGCCGAGAGCGTTCGATGACGGAGGAAACGATGCCGTAAAGACCCACGAGTGTCCGAGGAGGCTGGCATCTCGGCAGCTATTTGACTCGCACTGAACGTCTCGCGACACAAAGGCTACGGCTTCCGGAGGGCCTTGCCCACCTCAGCGAGGCGGCCCAGAGAGCCGACGACCTTTGCCTGGTTGTCGATGATGTGCCGCACGATGATGTCGGTGTAGCCGAGGGGCTCGAAGGCGCGGAACTTCTCGACGACCTCCGCGACCGAGCCCCACACGAGGGCGGAGGGGTCGAAGCCGCGATAGCCGGCAGTGACGACGGCCCGTCCCACGGCCTCGGCCTCGGTCGACGACTCGCCAACGTAGATATCCCGCCTGATCGCAACCGCCGCCGGCGTCTTGCCGTACTTGGCGCAGGCGTCGCGATACCAGTCGGCCTGCTCGCGCGCCCCTTTCAGGGTCAGGGACGGCGAGGCGAGCCAGCCGTCGGCGATGCGCGCCGCGCGATCGATGGACACCCGCGCGCTCGCCCCGATCCAGTATTCGACGGGCTCGGCGGGGCGAGGGGACACCCGGGCATTCTCGAGGACAAAGCGCCCCTGCGAGGACACGGTCTCGCCCGCGAGCAGACGCTTGATGATGTCGAAGGCTTCCTCGAACGCCGAGGGGCGCTGCTTGATGTTGGCCCCCATGGCGAGGAACTGCGCCTCGCCGTCGCCCAGTCCGCACTGGAAGATAAAGCGGCCGCGCGCGATGGCGGCCAGCGTCCCGACCTGCTCCGCGATCAGCACCGGATTCCAGAGCGGGAGAAGGAAGAGACAGCCCGCGGGCCTGTCCGTCCACTCCGCGAGCAGGCGGCCGAGGATCGGCACGTTCTGGTAGTAAGGACCTGGTGTCGCATGATGATCGCCGACGAAGAGGGAGTCGAGGCCCGCGCGCCCGGCCGCCGCCGCCCGCTCGATCATCCAGCGCGCGCCCTCGCGCGGGTCCGCCACCGTGTGGCTGCTCGTGAGCGAGATGCCTATGCGCATGAGCCCTCGTTGCCCACGCGCCAGCTCAGCCAGAGCACCGCCGAACCGAGGCCCACCAGAACCGCCGTCGTGCCGATGGTCGACAGGTCCGACATCCACTTGATCGTGGTGCTGCTGAGGCCGGCGAAGGCGAGGCCGATGACCGGCAGCACGGGGGCGCCACAACCCATCACGGTGCATCCTCCGGTGGTGAGGCCGAAGATGCCGCCGAGCGCTCCCAGCACGCCGCCCGAGCTGCCCGCGCGCGCTCCCCACACCGTGGCGACGCGGGCCCGGCGCTCGAGCCAGAGCGCGAAGTAGGCGGCGACGAGGAGCGACATGAACACGAAGCGCGCGAGGTCGGACGGGGTCACCGCGAAGCCCCACTCGATGCCGAACTGCCCGTCCGACGAGAACCAGAAGAGGGCGAGGCCCCAGACCTTGGCGAGGCGCTCCTCGAAGACGCCGCGCCCCGAGGTCAGGTACTCCGGCAGGGTAGACAGGAGCGGATTGATGGTGAAGGAGGTGACGGGCTTGCGCGCGATGGAGAGGACGAGGGGCGGCACGAGGATGTCGAGGGCGAAGACGCCGAGCGCCACCGAGACGAAGAGCCACGGCCGTGATCCCACGGCCGTGCCGATTCCGCGAAGCGTTCGACCGATCGCCCTCATGTCCCGCTTGCCACGGAGGCAATTATAGGCCCTCCCGGGGACAGGGATCATGACAGCGCCGCTCTTGTGACGCATCGCGTAGACGGTTCAACTCGTTGTGCTTATTGCTTGACTTGGGGTGTCACGCAGCTAATTATTTTCATCAGTCTGTCAATCGACTCCACACCGTCCGCCAACAAAGGAGGGACGATCTATGGCTTCAGAGGTTTCCCGTCGTAACTTTCTGACTCAGCTCGGTATGACGGCCGGCACCGCCGCCGTCGCCGCCGCTCCGCTAGTCGGAGGACCCAGCCTGATCGGTCGTGCCGAAGCCCAGGCGCAGCCCAAGGGCAAGATTCCGGACACGCCCTACAAGGTCGGGCACATGACCTTCCACACGGGCGCCGCGGCTGTCCTCGGCGAGCCCATGTACAAGGGCCACATCCTGGCCGCCGAAGAGATCAACGCCAAAGGCGGCCTCCTCGGCAAGCGCAAGATCGAGACGGTCAAGGCGGACGAGAACGCCGGCACGGACGCCAACGTCAAAGAGCTCCGCCGCATGAAGCTCTCGGAGAAGATCGATTTCTTCACGGGCATCACCTCGAGCGGCAACACGCCGGCCCTCGGCCCGGTGGCGGAAGAGCTCAAGGTGCTCACCGTTTTCGTGGACGGGTGCACCGACTTCCTCTTCGACAAAGCCGTGCCGAACCCGCACTACATTTTCCGCATCACGAACATCCAGTCGGCCGACGGCGTCACGTGCGCGCTCGCCATCGCGCAGACGTGGCCCACGGCCAAGAAGATCGCGCACATCCATCCCGACTATTCGTACGGGCGCAATGCCTTCGACCATGTGCGGATCGTCATGGAGAAGCTCATGCCCGGGGCCCAGGTGGTGTCGGAGGGCTGGCCCAAGCTCGGGACCACGGACTTCGCCTCGCACATCACCAAGGCCATCGCGGCCAAGCCGGACCTGCTCGTCTCGTCGGTGTGGGGCGGCGACTACGTGGCGTTGTACAAGCAGGCGCTGCGCTACGACATGTTCAAGAAGATGAAGCTCGCGAGCACCATCGCCTTCGGCGTGGCGCCGCACGCCATCGGGAAGGACCACCCCGAGGGCGCCATCGCGGGCGTTCACTCCAACTACTATTTCAACTACCCACCCAACGGGAAGTGGCCGATCAACGACAGCTTCGTCAAGAAGTACTTCGAGCGCTGGAAGGAGTACCCGAACTTCCAGGCCGAGGGCGCCTACGTGACCATGCACATGCTGGAGATGGCCATCGACCGTTCCAACAAGCTCATGGGCGGGTGGCCCGACTACGAGATGATCATCAGCCAGCTCGAGAACCTCGGCATGTCGGGGCCGGCCGGCTACGTCTACTTCCGCCCGGACAATCACCAGGCCTACAAGGATGCCGTCACCGGCTTCAGCGTGAACTCCAATGAGTACGAGTTCCAGATCCTCGACCCGAAGCGCATGATCACCATCCCCATCCGCAACATCACCGCGCCTCCCAACTGGCCGGCGCCGGCGGACGACAAGACCCGGACGTACACCTGGATCGACAAGACCTGGCCGAAGGTCTCGGCCTGATCTTGCATTCTCGCGTGAAGGCGGGGGGCGGCGTGAGCCGCCCCCCGCTTCGCGTCTGCCTCTCTTTGGTGCTGGCCGCCGTTTTCTTTGCCCCAGCGGGCGCGCGCGCAGGTCACGAGCTGCCGTTCTACCCCTCGTTCTACCCGCAAGAGATCAAGATCGACTCGATGGAGCCGGCGGCCGCCGCGCCCCTCGTCGCCAAGAGCGCCATGCAGGCCTATGTGGGCGGCGACCCCTTCGCCGGTCGCAAGCTGCCCGCCGATATGAGCACCGTCGACTCCCTCGGGGGCTTTCTCCTCGTCACTCTCAATCCGGCGACCGGTCTCGACACCGCCGAGCGCCGCTGCGAGCGCGCTCGCCGCATTGCGGGACTTCTGGTGCAGGGGCCGGGCTGGGTGGCGCATCCGTATCCCGTCACGCCCTATCACGCCGACTATCTCCAGCACGCCGACGTGGTGGCCGGCATCAAGGCGCCGGCGGCGGCCGCGGGCGAGACGCCGCGACTCCGCGCGCGGGGGATGCTCGCGGAGCGCGCGGCGGGGAAGCTGCGTGTCGCGGACGGTCCGTGGGATGCCACGGTGGAAGAGGTCGCGCTCGACGATTTGCTCGCGCCGCATCGGGCTGGGCTCAATGGCTCGCTCGGACCCGTCTGGGTCAAGCAGGGGTGGTACCACGCCTGGCTGCTCCACGCTCAGAGCCTGAGCGATCCCCGCGCGAAGCAGGCGGCGGCGGAGTCCTATCGCCGGCTCACCACCGGGGCCTATGACGGCCCGACGGAGTTGGTTGCTCTCGAGCGCCGGCTCGTGCGCGCCCTCGTCGCGGGCTGTGAGCGTGTGGAAGCGGGCTATGTGCTGCGTCGCGAGGTATTCAGCGCGGAGTTCTCGCAGGGCATCGAGAACATCGTGAGCGATTCGCAGACCGGCTTCAATTCACCCGCGTTCATCCGGACGGTCAAGCTCAAGGACTTCCCGTGGAATGGCTGGCTGCGGCTCGGCATCGCGGGCCGGCCGACCGCGGCCTGGAATCCGGTGGGCGGCTTCAACGACCCCGCCGGTCGTCTCCTGTGGGCCACGCTCAGCGATCCGGCCGCCTTCCCCACGCCGTACGCCGCCGACTGGGTCCCCAACCGGGTGAGCGCCTCGCCGGCCGCCGGCGGCAGTATGCCGGGCGCCGGCGGCAGTATCCCAAGCGCCGGCGGCAGTATCCCTAGCGCCGGCGGCAGTATCCCCGAAGACGCGCTCAAGCCCGATCCCTCCTCCGGCCAGTCCCGCGAGGTTGGCAAGGGCAAGACCGCCGATGCCCAGATGACCTACCGCGTGGGAGCGTCCGCGTTCCACGACGGCACGCGCATGACGGCCGCCGACGCCGTCTATCCGGTGCTGCTGGCCGCGCGTGCCTCCGCGGCGAAGGGCCGCGACTGGCTCGGCGGCGTCAAGGTCCTGCGCACCGAATCCGAGGTGAAGAAATTCGCGGACATCAGCTTTACCTTCGTCACGCCCGTCATCGACGTCTACACTTCGGGCACCCTCGATACCGCCGAGCGGCAGGGGGCGCTGCCGTGGAGCCCCGTGCCGTGGACTGTCCTCACGCTGATCGAGGAGGCGCAGGCCCGCGGCTGGGCGTCCGCTACGCGAGAGGAGGCGACGCGGCGCCACCTGCCGTGGCTGGATCTGGCTCGCGATCAGAAGCTCAAGGCTCAGCTTGCCGGCCTCGTCGAGACGTATGCGGCGCAGAACTACGTGCCGCCGCTCCTGAAGAAGCTGGTCGCCGCCGACGAGGCGCAGCATCGCTGGCAGTCGCTGCGGCAGTTCTACCAGCGGCGCCACCACTTCCTCGTGACGAGCGGACCGTACCAGCTTGCCAAGTGGTCCGAGACGGGGGTGACCCTCGATGTCTTCCGCGACTTCACCTACCCACTCGGCGTAGGCGCCTTCGATCGCTTCGCGCTGCCCCTCCGAGCCTGGGTCACGCGGGCGACCGCCCACGGCGACCGCCTCGAGGTACAGGCCGACGTGGAGCGCGCGGAGCGTTTCCTGCGCTCGTACCGGCTCCTGCGCGAGCCCCTGGGCTCGGTGGGGGCCCAGGGCGACACGGCGGACATTCCCGTCTGCCGCTTCGTGGCCCTGGGGCCGGACGGCGAAGTCGCCCGCGCGGGCGCGTCGCGCGACGTGCAGGGCGGCCGCATCGTCGTGCCGCTCAAAGGCCTGGGCAAGCCCGGGCCGTACACGGTGCTCCTCGCCCTCTACGTGGCCGACAACACCGTCAATCCCCAGATCACGACTGTCTCTTACCGCCCCGAGGGCAATCCCTGAGCGCCTGAGCCTCCATGGACAACCTGATCGTCCACGTGCTGACCGCGCTGCTCTACGCCTCGGTGCTCTTTCTCATCGCGGGCGGGTTGTCGCTGATCTACGGTGTCATGCGCATCGTCAATCTGGCTCACGGCATGCTCTGCGCGTTCGGCGCCTACGTGTCGGCCTGGGCGGTGGGCGCCCTGGCCGTCCGCTGGCCCACGGCCGCTCTCTACGCGCTCTTGCCTCTGGGCGCGCTCGCGGCGGCGGGGCTGGGAGCGATCCTCGAGCCGACCCTGCTCCGGCCCTTCTACCGGCGGGCCGAGGAATACCAGCTCCTCGTCACCTTCGGTCTCCTCCTGATCCTGGGCGACCTGATGCGTTTCCTGTGGGGACCGTACCCGCTGTCGGCGAGCCAGCTCTACGAAGCCATGGGCAGCCTCACCATCGGGGAGACGATCTATCCCACTTACAATCTGGTGGTCATCGCGGTGGGACTCCTCGCCGCCGTGGGCATGTGGGCGTTCGTCTACAAGACCCAGTTCGGCGTGGTGCTGCGCGCCACCTCCCAGAACATGCGCATGGCGCAGGCGCTGGGCATCAACGTCAACCGCGTCTATGTCCAGGCGTTCACGCTGGGGTGCTTCATGGCGGGTCTCGGCGGAGCCATCATCGTGCCCAGCCAGGGCGCGGTGCTCGACATGGGAGTGGACGCCCTCATTATGGCCTTCGTGGTGGTGGTGATCGGCGGCCTGGGCTCCCTCGAGGGCGCCCTCGTGGGCGCGCTTCTCGTGGGAGTCGTCCGCGAGGTGGGCATCACGTTCTTCCCCGAGGTGGAGCTGGCTGTCCTCTATCTCATGGCCGCCGTGGTGCTGCTGATCCGTCCCGCCGGGGTCTTCGGACGGCCATGAGCGCGCTCCCGCTACCGCCGTTCCGGGTGCTGCGCTGGGTCATCCCGCTCTTCGTGGCCCTCGCCTGCCTGCCCTGGCTGGTCGAGCCCTACCAGACCACGCTGTTCTCCTACGGCCTCGTCATGGCCATCGCCGCCCTCGGCTTCAATCTCTTGCTGGGCTACACGGGACTGCTCTCCTTCGGACACTCCGCCTACTTCGGCGTGGGCGCCTACGCGGTGGCCCTGCTCGTCAAGTACCTCAAGGTCACGTCGCTCGAAGTGCTGGTGGTAGGCGGCATCATCGCGTCGGCGCTCGTCTCGGCCCTCTTCGGCTTCGTCTGCGTGCGCTACACGAAGATCTTCTTCAGCATCCTCACCATGGCGCTGTCGCAGGTGCTGTGGAGTCTCGCCTTCAAGTTCTATCACGTCACGGGGGGCAGCGACGGGCTCCGTGTGCCCACGCCGACGCTGCTCGGCACGCACATCGCGCCGGGCGAGGACAAGATGACCTACCTCGCCCACCGCTACTACTACTACGCGCTCGCGATCTTCGCCGTGTGCACCGCCCTCATGTGGGTCATCGTGCATTCCCCCTTCGGCAAGGCGCTGCAGGCCATCCGCGACAATGAGACGCGTGCCGAGTTCGTGGGGGTGCAGGTCCGGCACTATCGCTGGGTCGCCTTCGTGGTCTCGGGCACCTACACGGGGCTGGCGGGAGCGCTCTGGGTGCCCCTCAACGGACTCACCACGCCCGATATCCTGCACTGGACCTTCTCGGGCGAGATCGTCTTCTTCACCGTGCTGGGCGGCTTCGGCACCTTCACCGGCCCCATCGTGGGCGCCATCGTGTTCAACTACCTCAAGACCTTCGCCGTGGGCTACACGGTCTACTGGCAGATGTTCCTGGGCGTCGTGCTCGTCACCCTCGTGCTCGCCCTGCCCACCGGCATCATGGGTATGGTGGGTCGCCTCCTTCAGGGGAGACGAAAGGCCCCCGCGTCATGAGCCTCCTCCAGACCGTCCAGCTCACGAAATACTTCGGCGAGACCCACGCCGTAGACCACGTGGACTTCTCCGTCCGCGAGGGTGAAGTGCTCGCGCTCATCGGCTCGAACGGGGCGGGCAAGACTACGCTCGTCAACGTGATCAGCGGCCTCATCGAGCCCGACTCGGGCGCCATCCGCTTCCTCGAGGCCGACGTCACGGCGGCGAGCATCCACGAGAAGATCGCGGCGGGGATCGCGCGGAGCTTTCAGCTCGTGAACCTGTTCGACAAGCTCTCCGCCATGGACAACGTGGCCCTGTCCATCTTCTCCCGCCAGGGCAAGACGCGGCGGCTCTTCGCGCTGGCCGACGCCGACGCCGCGGTCAGGAGCGAAGCCTCGGACATCCTCGAGCAGTTCGGGCTCCTGCCCAAGGCGGGCGTGCTCGCGGGCGGGCTCTCGCAGGGTGAGCGCAAGCTCCTGGACGTGGCCGTTGCCTATGCCCTCAAGCCGAAGCTCCTCTTCCTCGACGAGCCGACGAGCGGCGTGAGCACCCGGGAGAAGGCGCCCATCATGGACATCATCACCCACGTCGTGCGCTCGGAGCGCATCACCGCCGTCATCATCGAGCACGACATGGACGTGGTGTTCACCTACTGCCCGCGCATCGTGGCCATGCACCAGGGCGCCATCCTCGCCGACGGGACGCCCGACGAGATCCGGAACAACGAGCAGGTCACCGCCAACATGCTGGGGACGGACCGCCATGCTTGAGGTCCAGCGCCTCAACACGTTCCGCGGTCCCGCCCACGTGCTCCGGGACCTCGGGCTCAAGGTGGGCGACGCGGAGACGGTGTGCCTGGTCGGACGCAACGGGGCGGGGAAGACCACGACCATCGACAGCATCATGGGGCTCCTGCCGATCAAGAGCGGCACCGTGACCTTGAACGGACGCGACATCACCAAGCTGCCCGCCCACGAGCGGGCCCTGAGCGGCATCGGCTACTCCCCGGAAGATGCCGGCATCTTCCCTGACTTGACGGTGGCCGAGAACTTCCAGATCGGCCAGTCGGTGGCCAAAGGCGCGCGAAAGGCCGGGGAGGGCATCGATCCTCGCGTCTTCGAGCTCTTCCCCGAGGTGCGCGGCTTCACCGGTCGGCGGGGGCTCTTCCTCTCGGGCGGGCAGAAGAAGATGGTCGCCATCGCCCGAGCGCTCACCCTCGGCCCGTCCATCCTGCTCCTCGATGAGCCCTTCGAGGGCCTCGCCCCCGTGATCGTCAGCCGCTTCATCGAAGCGGCCAAGCGCATCAAGGCCATGGGCGTCTCGCTCCTCATCGCGGAGTCGAATCTCATGACCGCCTCCCGGGTGGCCGATCGGCTCTACGCCATAGACCGGGGCGAGATAATTTTTGAGGGGCCTCCGGCCCGCGCGTTCGAGAACCAGGAGGTCATGAAGACCATCAGGGGGTAGCAGCAATCTCTGTTGCAACGGACATATTTTCATGAGCGACCAGCCGGGCGCTTTGCTATGATGCCGCGCCATGTCGCGACCACTGGACGACCTTGTCGCCTTTTTTCAGGAGCATCGCCGCTGCGAGCAGCTGGAGAGTGGCATCGACGACCGCTGGGTCTGGATGGTATGCGAGTGCGGGGCCAGAATCGTGCAGCATATCCCTCCCAGACGGGCACCAGCGTCCAATAGCCATGAGCCTCCGGCCAGTTGACGACGAGCATCGGCTTCATCGAGCCGAATGGGCGGGGCTACGCGGGGTTGAGAGCTTGGCCTTTAGGCGGCTGCTCTACGTGGTTTGATGTGTAGTCACACCCATCCAAATCTCTCTCGGAAACTCTGTTGGTACTCTGTTGATCCGACCCGTTCTGACAACTCGGCTCCGGGTCTACCCACCACCCATTCACCTTGTAATCACGTGGATAGCAACGCGTGGGCACTGATCGTCACTGGTACAGTGTTTGCAGCAAGGGGTTACGAAGGCGATTTGCGGCTGAAATCAGGCGCTCAAGGTTCTCTTGACAACGGCGGGCAGGCCCGCTAGAACATCGCCGGAGAGAAACCACCCATGTCGGCGCGGCTTCTTCCCAGCCCTACCCCGGCCCGCGCGGCGGCCGTCCTGCGGGAGATCTTTGGCCGGATCAAGGCGCCCGTGGCCTTCAGGCTCTGGGATGGCAGCGAGGTGCGGCTGTCCGAGGACAAGGCGCTCAATACCGTGGTCATCAAGTCTCCCGAGACCTTCCTCGACCTGATCCGGGACCCCACGCCGTACAATTTCGCCGAGGCCTACGTGAGCGGCGCGGTGGATTTCGAGGGGGACATCTTCGCGGTCATGCCCGTGGCCAACGAGATGGAAGAGCTGCACGTCCCCACCCACCAGAAGCTCCGGCTCCTGCTCTCCCTGTGGAAGGGATGAGGGCATGACCAAAGAGCCCTCTCCGTTCGAGGTCATCGTGGTGGGGGGAGGGCCGGGTGGCAGCACGGCCGCGTGGCGGCTCGCCCAATCGGGGTTCCGGACGCTCGTGCTCGACGCGGCGGTCTTTCCCCGCGTCAAGATCTGCGCGGGGTGGGTGACGCCCGAAGCGCTCGCGGACCTCGAGATCGATCCCGACAAGTATCCGCTCACCATCAAGCCCTTTGACGCGTGCATGCTCGAGTTCGAGGGGGCGCGCCACCTGACGGCGTGGCGGGGCCCGGCCAGCTACGGCATCATCCGCCGCGAGTTCGATCACTACCTGCTCGAGCGGGCGGCCACCGCCGGGGCCGACGTGCGCTGGGGCATCCGCGTCACGGAGATCGAGCAGCGACCGGACGGCGTGGCCGTGGTCACCGATCGCGGGCGCTTCGAGGCGCCGCTGGTCATCGGGGCGGGAGGCCACCGGTGCCCCGGGGCCAAGGCCCTGGGCGAAGTGTCGGAGCGCGAGGAGGTCGTGGCGGCGCAGGAGAGCGAGACGC
>Ga0137363_10000734_pt1 | contig 18277 bp, 15 predicted proteins | sample MadtaG_FD_104800 | JGI IMG/M metagenome (GOLD analysis project Ga0137363, IMG submission 104800) | Vadose zone soil microbial communities from Angelo Coast Range Reserve, California, USA - Mad1_115_16 metaG | ecosystem: Environmental > Terrestrial > Soil > Vadose zone | place: USA: California...
GCGAGCTCTACGAGTTCCCCGACTGGCCGTTACCGGCGGATACTGCGAATTTCACACCGGGGCCGGCATTCGAGGAGTACCTCACAGGCTATGGACGCCATTTTGGGGTGCTCCCGCATATCCGCTTCGGCTGCACGGTTGTCGCACTGAACGAACGCACTGAACCAGACGCAGGATGGCGGGTCAGCTATCGCGACAATTCCGGCGACAAGGTCGAAGACTTTGACTTGGCCGTGGTAAGCGTCGGACTCTACTCAGAAACGCCAAACATTCCTGTCTTCGACGGGAGCGACCAGTTTCGGGGCGAAGTTATCCACGTATCGGCGCTCAAATCTCGTGACCAACTGACCGGCAAGCGGGTCGTCGTCGTGGGCTATGGCAAGAGTGCAACCGACGCGGCGATCGAGTCCGCGGCCGTTGCCACCAGTATCCATCTCGTGCTTCGCGACGCCCATTGGCCCGTTCCGCGCAACCTGCTCGGAATTCTGCCGTTCAAGTGGGGTATGTTGAATCGCCTGACGAGCACCCTGATCCCGATGTATCTGCACCCAACGTCTCTGGAGCGTTGGGTCCAAACACTCGGTCGACCGCTGATTTGGTTCTGGTGGCGGTTGGTGGAACTGCTTCTGCGGTTCCAATGCCGGCTGGGTTCGAAGTTTGGTACTCGGGAAAACCTGGTGCCGGACGAACCTGTCGAGATTGGCAGCTTTGGCGAACCCACGATGTTGCCCCGTCCCGAGTTTTATCGGCTGATCCGCAGAGGCGTGATCCAAGCGCGAAGAGCGGGCGTTCGCGGTTTTGCGCCGTCTGAGGTCGTTCTGGAATCCGGCGATAAAATTGCCGCGGACTTGGTTGTGCTCGCTACTGGGTGGAAAACAGACTATGCGTTTCTTCCCGAGTCGGTTCGCGCTCGGCTCCAGCTCGAGGCCGACGGCCTCTACCTATACCGCCATATCCTGCATCCGGACTTGCCGAGGCTGGCATTCATTGGGAATGCCTCGACCATATCCAGCGTCCTCACCTATAGCCTGCAGGCGCGCTGGCTCGGTGACCTGCTGGCCGGAAAGTTCGTATTGCCCAATCCGGATTCCATGCGTCGTGAGATCAAGGCACTTCGAGAGTGGAAGCGGCGTTGGATGCCCCCGAGTCCGCAACGGGGTGCCCGACTGATCCTGCATATGCTGCATTACCATGACGAGCTTGTTCGGGATGTCGGCGCTAGCGAGCTCCGAAAGCTAGGTTTTTTTGCCCCTTTGAAAGAGCTCATTGCACCCTACCAGCCTCGAGACTATCGCGGAGTGGTTGCGGGCGAGGAATCGACCTTTGCAGTCGCGACGGCAAGTGCTGCCGCTGTTCAATGATCTGAGGTCAGCGGGCCATACGGGTCACCAGTGCTCGCGGGCGCCGGCAAGACCGATCCTCCATCTCGTCTCGTCCTCTCGCAGACCTCGGCGGGTAAGCCGTGTCGGACTACCTCATGGCGTGCTCCTCATCTTGGGCTGGACGATCAAACAGATTGGGCGGCCGCATCATCAGTCTTCCTCGCCACGAAGTTCCGGCCCCAAGCCAGAACGCTCCAGGCGATGCGGGCCAGCTTATTGGCCAGCGCAATCGCGAGCACGTTGCGGTGCAGTCGCTTTCTGGCTGCCTCGATCCAGGCCTTGAGCCCGTGGCGTTGCCAGCTCTTGGGATTGATCAGCACAACCCCACGCCGCCTGAACGAACAGGACGCGCAGGTAGCGATTGCCACGCTTCGATATCTTGCCGAGGATTGTGCGGTCCCCGGTCGAGATCTGTCGCGGGACCAGCCCGAGCCATGCGGCAAAGTCGCGGCCTTTGGAGAAGGCCTCGCCTGAAACGCATCCCCTGCCGTACCGCAATGCCCCGCTCCAACAGGAAGGCGCGAATCTGATTGATAACGCCGGTGCGCTGCCCGACCATAGGATTGGCATTCAGAAAAGTTTTCGATCCGCTAGCCTGCGGTGTTGAGATCGGCAAAGCCGCAGAGCCGCGCGCCAGAAGCTTCGGCGGCCGCTCGCACTGCAGGATCGACAAGCGCGGCCAATTCATCGGCATAGCGATAGTAGGATACGGCACCCTCGAAGCCCCCGGCGGTTGCGGGGTGCACATATATCTCCGTCGTACCATCAGGCAGGTGCTTGAGGAGGCCCGTAAGTCGCTTCACGGTGACTCCTCCCGACCAAGCAAGGCCGAATATCTGGTCTGGCACCACAACGCCGCGGCGCCTCAGCCGCCAACGCAGCAAGGCCGCCCAGCTGGCGAGGATATATGATACCCGAGGTCTAAGCCCCGGGTCCGCCATCGCAACCACTCGAGCCGGTTCGAACGGCACTCGCATGGCAGCAAGGCCATACCGACGCCCAATGGCCAACATCAGCCCAGAGATCGTTGGATGTAGGTGATAGTGCTTGTGTGCATTCACGTGGTCCAGAGCAAGGCCAGTAGCCCTATAGGCTTCGAACTGCGCCTCGATTTCGGCCCCCAACTGCCGACGCCGGTTCGGACTGACGCAGAAGCCAATCCCAGCACTCAGCATATTGTTGCGAAAGCAGCCATTGGAGTCCACTAGGTCGGGGATTTGCTCGGGCGGCAGGGTCGGACGGCCGTCTACCAGGACGAGGTGTAAACCGATGCGAAGCTTGGGCAAGCGCCTAGCCCGCGCTACGGCGTCGAAGGCGGCGGGAGCGCCCACCATAAGGCTTGCGGCCGTCAGTATGCCGTGCCGATGAGCCTGTTCGATCGCATCGTTTACCTCGGGTGCAATGCCGAAGTCATCCGCTGTGACGATAAGCGCCCTCAGCTCGCCATCCTCCGGCGCTCCTTCAGAAAATGGAAGAACTCCACGCCCTCACGCAGCCGGCGCTTCATCATCTGAGGGCTACACACCATTTCGCCGACAATCGAGGCAATCTTGCCCGACCGGAAATAGAAGCGCCTATAAAACGTCTCCACTGAATCGAATATTTCCGAATGGCTGAGATCAGGGTAGTGGAGCGGCGCAATCTGAACACCGTGATCGTCGACTAGCTCGGCATTGGCATCGTCGAGCCAGCCGTTCTCCAAGGCCTGGCGGTGCAGAAATGTGCCCGGATAGGGGGCGGCAAGAGAGACCTGCACCGTGTGTGGATTGATCTCGGTCGCAAAGCGAATGGTCTCCTCTATGGTTTCCTTCGACTCGCCCGGAAGGCCGAGGATAAACGTGCCGTGAATCGTTATGCCGAGGTCATGGCAGTCCTGGGTAAAGCGGCGAGCGACCTCTATGCGCATGCCCTTCTTGATGTTGTGAAGTATTTGCTGATTGCCGGATTCGTAGCCGACGAGCAGCAGGCGCAGCCCGCCATCTTTTAGGATCTTCAGCGTATCCCGCGGGACATTGGCCTTGGCATTGCAGGACCAAGTAATGCCGAGCTTGCCGAGCTCGCGAGCGATCGCCTCGGCGCGCCGAAGATCGTCAGTGAACGTATCGTCGTCAAAAAAGAATTCCTTTACCTTAGGGAAAGCTTTTTGAGCCCAGGCAATCTCCTCCACTACGTGCCCGACAGATCGGGTTCTATAGCGATGGCCACCCACCGTTTGTGGCCAGAGACAGAATGTGCAGCGCGATCTGCACCCCCGACCGGTGTAAAGGGAAATGTAAGGGTGCTTCAGATAGCCGATGAAATAGTTTTCGATCTGGAGGTCGCGCTTGTAGATCGGCGTAACGAAGGGTAGCGCGTCCATGGTCTCCAAGATCGCTCGCTCATCGTTGTGCAGGATGGCACCTGCGCTGTTGCGATACGAAAGACCGGCTATGCCGCTCAAAGGTCGACCCTCGGCAACCTCCTTGATCGTGAAATCGAATTCATTGCGCGCAACGAAGTCCACGGCGGGCGCTGCCTTCAGGCTGCCTTCGGCATCGACGGCCACCTTGGCGCCGATCAGTCCAACCTTGAGCGCCGGATTGGCATCCTTCATTTGGGCCACTGTCTTGACGTCGGACACGAAGGAGGGGGCAGAGGTGTGCGCGACGACAAGATCGAATTCGTGGGCGAGCCCAAGGACCCGATCCAGTTTGATACCGTGAGGCGGCGCATCGAGAAGGCGACTGTTCTCTACCAGAGCGGCCGGCTGCGCCAGCCAGGTTGGATACCAGAAAGAACGGATTTCGCGCTTTGCCTGGTAGCGGGAACCAGCGCCGCCGTCGAAACCATCGAATGAGGGAGCCTGCAGGAATAACGTTCGCATCATGGTTTGCTTGTCCTCAAGCAGACGAGAGTGCCATTTGCACTGACCTTATAGCGTTGGTCGCGCCATTTCACCGTGCTTACGAAGAAGCTGGCGACATGCACCAAAAATGACAGCAGATCACGCAGAGGCCCAAGAGCCCACCGAAAGGAGCCCTTCCCGATCATGGCATCGATCTGCCGCTCCAGATTTAGCCGAGAGTACAGCACGCCAGTGACCATGAGCACGCTGACGGCGTCGAAATCACCTAAAATCATCGCTGCAAGGGCGAAGGGTAGCGGATGGATCACCAGAGCGGCGAGAAAGCCGGGACCGTCGACGGCCCTGATGGTCCTGGCCCATCTCAGTTCGCGATTTAACAAGTCGCTTGGCTTTTGCTTCGGGAAAACGTGGGCAACAAGCATGGAGGGGACAGCTACCCTGGCGCCTGTTCGGCGAACTGCTTCACCCATCGCATTATCATCGGCGAGCTGGTCCGCGAATGCTCGAAAGCCGCCAATTCGATCGTACATTTGCCGGGGGAGTGCGATCGTTGAACCGAAGGCGGGTCTAGCCATCCCAAGCCTGAGGCCTACAAGTATGCTCGGCAGGAAATGGTAGTCGATGGCCATCGCAGCGAGATGCGCGACGATCCCCCGCCCTGGCGCGCCGCAATATAGGCAGGTTGCCATCCCGGTCCCTGGAGATTCCAGAGCGCCGACTACGCACGAAAGGTAATCCGGCGAGACTTGTATATCGCTGTCGGCGACGACCAAGATGTCGTGGCGAATAAACCGCGACATGTTAATCAGATTTGCAATCTTGCGGTTGGCGCCGTGTACGCAAGGCTCGATCACGAGCGATATGTCAGCGTCCGCGAACTCTGTCATCAGGCGGCGGACTACATTCACGGCCGGATCGGACGGGTCGCCAACGCCGAAAATAATTTGCAATGGCCCGGCATAGTTCTGTCGGCAGAACGACCGAAGACAGTCGTAAAGATGAGGCTCATCACCGTGAAGCGGTTTCAGGGCGGTGACTGCTGGAGTGCTATGGCACTTGGGAGAGCTGCCTAGAGAAAATCGGCGCACCAGCTCTTTGGCAACAATGGCGTAGATGCTGCCGGCGAGGGCGACGGCAAGGCAAATATAGCTGAGCACGTTGTCAACCTGGCTGATGATGATTTCCATCTCTCGGCCGAAGGTCTCGTCGCCCCCGCAAAGCCTACTTGACAGAGTCTTCAACTGTCGTCAACCGCCGCTTTATGACAATTTGTCTTTCTAGCCGTCGTTTCGCATGCGCCGGCTGTCGATCGGCTGCCGCCAATATTTCCAACCCTCTACGAACTGCCAGACGAAAAGCGCCGGTACGCCAAGAGCGAGGTCCCGTGCTCGCTTTATGAGCGAAAGGCCGAGTGCCAGTTCTGGCCCCAAACCGAACAGCTCACCCAGCACGACATAGGCCCCCTCCTGGACTCCGAATGCATTGGGGACGGCAAAGGCGACGGCCCGTGCCGCGCACAGCAGCCCCTCGATGGCGAGAACGGCTGCGATACCGAGGGGCCGGCCCATGAATTGGAGCGCTATCCAGATCTCAACCGCACCCGCGATCCAGGCGGCCAAATGCAACAGGAAACTTGCCAGCATCGCTCTGCGGCGGCGGTAGATGTGATCCAAACCACGTTTCATGGCGATAGCATCGACCGCCCAACGTCGTGAAACACTGGCGGCGAGCCGATCGACGATCGGGGAGGCGCGGCGCTGGACGACGATAAAAAGGAAGGCGATTACACTCGCTGCGGCTAAGCCACCTGCGACCGATAGCCAAAGATCTGAATGCGGACGCAAGGTTATGAAAATAGCGAGCGCAATGGCGACAAAGGCCAGCTGGCTCAACAATTCCACCGTGATATCGACGATCGTGGAGGCAACCGACATACTACCCGCCAGCCCCGCTAGGGACGTGGTGCGCGCGCCCAGAACCAACCCACCAAGCTGCGACAGCGGCAGCACATCACCGCCTCCGCCGCGAACGAGCCGCCCCCAAATAAAGGCCCAGGCCGTCGGGCACCCCGCGGGCGGCACGAGAACGAACCAAGCAAGGCCGCAGATCGCGGTCACCGCGAGATGGATGGCGACGATGACGAGGAACCCGCCCCATCCGATGCTGAGGAAGACGCTGCCGACAGCGGCAAATCCGTAGTGCGCGACCAACAGGGTCGCAACCGCCAAGCCGATCAAAAGCATGGGCAGCGCGATCGCCTTCATTGCCCTGACGGATGCACCGGCGTCGGATTGCGGCGCTTTCTCACGAAGGTATGCCGGGCGAACCGCACAAGCCAGGGCATCGTCGCCGGCCGCAGCAGTCGGCTATCGTAGCCGGAAAGCCGGCGATCGTTCTCCGCCAGACAGAGATCCATGAATCCGGCGGCATCTAGATCGACGCCGATGGACTTGCCGCCAGTCACGGTAAAGCTGTTGTCTTCCTGGGCGCTGCCCACCTGCCGCGCCAGCCGGCTGCGTTCCCAGGCAAGGAAGCACCAGACGGCCGCCACCTTGCAGGCGAAGATCGGCCGGCGCCACCATGGCAGGTTGCGCCGATGCCAAGCGGCCCAGTTGACGAAGAAGAGGATGTGGCGGCCCTCCTCCTGGATCACCGGTTCGAATGTATCGACCAGCTCCGGCGGAAAATAGCCCGAGCGCTTGGCAAGCTCGAACAGGCCGAAGGCAAAGAAACTGTCGATGCATTCGCTGAATCCCGTGACCATGAAAGCCCATTCTGGATGGCCTGGCTTTAAATAGGCGGGCTCGGGGGCGAGCGCAATGCCATAGGCCCCGACCAGGCTCGACAGCACTTGCTTGTGACGCCCCTCCTCGAATGCGTTGAGGGTGATGGCCTTGCGCAAGAGCGGGTCCTCGATTTCATCGGCGTAGCTCTGAACGCGCAGCTGCGCCCGGCCTTCGGTCTGTACGGCGATATCCCAGATCGGAAGACCTGTCACACGCGCCTTGGCGTCGTCGCTGAGCTTCGGCCAATCGATGACAGACGGCTTATACGGGTTGAAGGTGTCGAGCAGCATGTTGCAGAAAAGGTGCTTGTGGGCGTCGCTCCCCACTCGGATATCGCCAGGCGCGCTGCCGCGCCACCTGCGCGCATGCCTATCAGCCGCCTCGACCAGCCGCGCATCCATTTTCGACTCCTGCTGAAGACGATCCAGCGGCGTAGCGTCGCGCCTTTGCTGCCCTCTCTTGCGTTCTTCCATGGTCAAGGGACACGTCGACGACGCAACCGAAATCAGCCGGAGCCGACGCAATCCTCCTTGACGCTTCCCCAATCTGGCACAGGGATCGGATCGGGGAAAGTCGCGGCATTGGCCCCGCACGGCCGAATGCCGGTTCCCCTAGCCATTGGTCAGGGGTTACGGGCGCACCGCAGCCGCAGCTGCAATCGCTCCGTCGATGCCTCCTTCACTCTCGACGGCGAAGTAAGCCGTATAATTTCGGAATCGCCGGGCCAGCACCTGCGGGTCGAGCCCGAATGCCTCTGGCCGATAACGGTTCCGGCCATAGCCGCCGTTGCGCCGGCCGGCAATAAAGCTTTTGAGGCGGCCGGTTGTCTCATCGCTCATCGGCAGGCCGAAATGCTTGTAAAGCGCGCTGGCGGCGGCGAGCGGAGCATTGATAAACTGCCGGTGATGGACATTCACGACCGGATCGCCCGAACCCCGCGACTTCGCATCGGCTTCCACAAGCAATTCCGCGCCGCGTTCCCAGCTGTCGCTCACCTGTCGGCCGATCTGAAGCCGGTCGACATGGCGCGTGAACGGTTGGCGGAGGACCTCAGTCAGCTTCGCAACCGATTGCAGCACTTCGACAGGATCGCGATGCATGAAGACGAAAGTCGCATCAGGATAAACTGCCCGAACCGAGTTCATAGAGAAGATGTGCTCGGGGCATTTGAGGATCCAGCGCCCGGGCGCTTTTCGGAATTGCAGGTGCTGCAAGAATCGCTTGTGGAATTGATAGGCCGTCAGGTGATCGGCCCGTTCAAGCCACGCCGGATAGTCGGCCAATAGATGCGTCGTTTCGAAACGCAGGCTCCTGAATACATGCGCGGTGATCTCCGTGCATTCTTGTGCCGATCGGGCGGTCATCGGATGCAGCGGGGCGAGCTCCGGCGCCAGCCGGTTGAATCGGGCGAATTGGCGATCCACGGTTTCCACGCGACTGCCGGGGCCCGCCTCATCCTCACCGGGCAGCGCAGTGGGATAGATCGTCTCCCAGCATCGCGGAACGAACATGCCGGGATCCTGGGACAGCAGATTGTGCAGGAAGCTGCTGCCGCTGCGCGGAAGGCCAGTGATGAAGATCGGCTTGACGATCGGTTGTTCGAGTATCTCTGGGTATCGTCGCTCCGCCTCGCGAAGCTGGAGCAAGTTGGAGAGAAAGCGCAACACGTCCCAGCGCGCAGCAAGCCGCCCGAACAGGCTGAGATTGGCTGTTCGCTGGTAATCCTTAAGTAGTAGTTCAAGCGGTGCTTCGAAGGATCTGTCGCCGAAGTCGGATAAGCCGGTGCGTCTTTCTGCAAGTCGCACCAGCTCCTCGCCCCTCAGCGGACTGTCGAACAGACCGAATGCACCGGCTATTCGATCGGCCGCGCGAAATATTCTCGCATCAAAAAGAAACAACGCGGCGCCTTTCGAATTTCGTTATGCCCGCGGGGTTCATCCTGATCGACCTTGATCTGGCCTTTCAATCTTTGGAGCTTTGCCGGCAAACCTGGCTGACGTCAAGCCGGGGAGGCTGATGCACGCCCAACGGCGGATAAGCCACCAAGCTTCCTGCGTGCATGCATATTTCACTAACGACTTGCCTGGCGTCGCCGGCTGCCGCGGCGAGGCTCAGCCATAGATAAGGCTGAACGCACAGAGGAAGCGAGCTTTGAGAGGCGGCTTTTCATGGCCGACTTTCCGAGCTTCAAAATCGAGGAATTCTTGGCGACCCAACTATTTCGCCACGAGGCCGACCGCGAGCATTTCGCCGAAGGCTACCGCAAGGCCGCGCTGCCAGAGTAGCCCGGAAGCGCCGCCTGATGCGAGTGACGTCCGCCTACCGGCTATAACCTGACAGACGGCGCGATCCCGCATTGGTCCGACATTTTACGCAAAGCAGACGATTGTCACTCTCAAACGGGCTGCGTTTCAGGGGAGCGGGTCAGATCGGCTGTTTGCATCGGCCAGAGGTCGCTGTTTGTCCCCAGGCATCGGATCAGGCTGATCTCGGAGGAAGTTGGGTCGGAGCGACCAGATGCGTCGGGTCACCTAGGCTACCTGCTTTGCGAGTTCGGCAGCGAAGTCGTGGGCGAACTGGCGGAACGTGATGGCAGGACGACCAAGGACGCGCTGGATGTCGTCGTGGATCTCGCCGAAGCCCCGGCTGCGCACGAGGGAGAAAAGATTTGCGACGAGGTCGGCATAATACTCTGGAGCGCCCTGGTCGAGCAGGTCCCGCCGGTAGATCTGGGGCGATACATCTTCATAGACGAAGCGCTTACCGGTCGCCTCCGAAAGGATGGCGGCAACCTCTGCGTGGTTCAAGGAGTCCGGCCCCGTCAGTACATAGGTCTGGCCATCGTGACCAGGTTCGGTCAGCGCCTTCACTGTGACGGCAGCAATGTCGCGCACGTCGACGAAGGGCAGACGTGCGTCGCCCGCCGGGAGGCGAATGGCTCCGCCCGGACAGTCCGTCAGGAAATTCTGGTTAAACCATTGGGGCTGTATGAGGACGTACCCTAGTCCGGAGCGAGCAAGCTGGCGGTCACCCTTGCCGTGATTGCTTATGAGAAGATTTTCCGAGTCGGGATCGGCTGTCGCAGCCGATAAACGCACGACTGTTTTCACACCCGCCCGCCGTGCTGCGGCGATAACGTTGTCCTGCAATGCGAGCTGATCGGGATGCTCGAACGATGTCATGAAGACAGCATCAACCCCATTCATGGCCGAATCGAGCGATTTGCTGTCTGAGAAAGAGCCGACGGCGACCTCAATGCCGGTCTTTGGAAGCGTTTCAGCATTCTCGAGCTTACGTACCATGGCGCGAACCAGGCACCCCGTGGTCGCAAGTTGGCGGGTGACCTGGCTGCCGGTAGTGCCATTGGCGCCCGTGACGAGGATCATAGGTCAGCCTCCCTACACCTCAGCCAGAATGGCACGTATCTGCGCTGCCAGCTATGTCCCATCCAACCGAACGCAAATCTCTCATGGTGGCTGGACTAATCGCAGCAATGCCCCGCAAAAATTACTGCGACATTGACGCGCCTCTACCAAAGGTCTGTTCGCGCCCGATGATCGGCTTGTCCGGAAACCGACTAAGTCTGCAATTGGCAGATAGGACCACTGGGTTTGGCGCGGACCAGACTTGGTCCGCCGCGCGGCTATCCAGCCGAACTCAATGGTGATAGAGTATTTGTGATACCGCTCAGATGGCGGCGATGAGTCCGCCAGTCGACGCTTGCCTCCGCAGCGACCTTAGCTAATCCTGTCCGCTGACACTTGCGGTCAGAACCCGTCAGGGTGCACTTCAAATCCGGCGCCCACCAATACGAGGCGCACTTCCGGCAGAGTTGTTCATAGTCACGTCGACAGCAGGATATTGATTCGAGGAGTCATTCCGCGCAACGTCAACGATCCAACCTTGCGAGGGGGCAATCATGGCGGCCATTCGAATGGCGACCACTATGGGACCAGATCTTACACTCGAAGAATCCTCTGTAGAGCAATTCAGGACAGGGCTGCGCGGCAAGCTTTTGGCTCGGGGTGACAATGGATACGACGAAACGCGCTCGATCTGGAATGCTATGATCGATAAGCGGCCTGCGCTCATCGCCCAGTGTGCTGGTGCTGCCGATGTCATTCATGCGGTTAATTTTGCCCGGACAAACGGCCTCCTGGTTTCCGTGCGCGGCGGAGGTCACAACGTCTCAGGCAGCGCGATTTGCGATGGTGGTTTGATGATCGACCTCTCGCGCATGAAGAGCGTCCGTGTTGACCAGGAGCACCATACGGCTCGTGCCGAGCCGGGAGTCACGTGGCACGAGTTTGATTCTGAGACACAGGCCTTTGGCTTGGCGACGACTAGCGGCACGATCTCGCCCACTGGTATTGCAGGCCTCACTTTAGGGGGCGGCCTAGGCTGGCTCATGCGCAGTTACGGTCTGGTCTGCGACAATCTATTGTCGGTCGACATTGTAACTGCGGATGGCCTGCTCCTAACGGCAAGCGACTCGAAGAACCAGGATTTGTTTTGGGGGTTGCGCGGCGGCGGCGGAAATTTCGGTATCGTCACTTCGTTCGAATACCGCCTTCACCCCGTGGGCAAGTTGCTCTCAGGGATGGTGATTCATCCGCTCAACCGGGCAAGGGAAGCAGTAAAATTCTACGATGAGTTCACCCATAGAAGCCCTGATGCACTCGGCTCCATGATAGGTTTTGTAACCTCGCCCGAGGGAGAACGAGTCCTAGCCATCGTTGTTTGTTACCACGGCGTGATTCAAGAAGGCGAACGTCTGCTCGAGCCTCTTAGAGAGTTCGGTCCGCCGCTCGCCGATACGATCGGTCCGATGTCCTATTCCCAGGTCCAACATTTGTTCGATGCCGCATTTCCCGCAGGCGCGCAGAACTATTGGAAATCAAGTTTCCTTAAAGGACTCGACGAAATGGCTGTGGGCACCGTCGTTGACTGCGTCTCCAAGGCCCCCTCATCGCACTCGCTCGTCGCGATCGAGCAGCTCGGTGGCGCAGTGAGCCGGGTCGACGCCAACGAGACGGCGTTCAGCCACCGCAATGCCCGTTACAACTTGCTGATCTGCGGGATGTGGCCGGATCGCTCGGCAAATACTGTCAACGTCAAATGGGTTCGGGATTGCTGGAACGCTATGGAACCGTATTCATCGGGCAGCGTCTATGTGAACTACCTTGGCCAGGCGGCAGACGAGGGCGGTAAGCGGGTGAAGGATGCTTACGGACTGGAAACTTACGCCCGGCTGGTCGCGCTCAAGAAGAAGTACGATCCGGCAAACCTGTTCAGACTCAATCAGAACATAGATCCATCGGCGGGCTGATCGGCTGGATATTGTTGACCCGAGAATAGCAGAATCGACAAATGCATACGGCCTCCACAGATTAGCGTAGCAGCCGATCCGCAGATCTCTATGGGGCATTCTGCAGGCAGCGTGATGAGCAAACCAGGTCAGTGCTCGACGAGTTCGGCTTGCGGCAGCGCGAGGCGCTGTTGGCCGCCAATGACATCGATTTCGATGCGCTAGGCTACCTGACAGACCAGGACCTCAAGGATCTCGCGTTGTCCCTTGGCCCCCGCCGCTAGCTGCTCGCGGCGATCGCCCAGATCGGGCGTGTCCAGGAGGCACGCCACCAATTGGCAGCGCTTTTACTGGATCATTCGGGGAGGATGTTCTGATTCATGCGGAACAGGTTGTGGGGATCATATTTGCGCTTAATCGTCTGGAGACGCGCGTAGGTCGCAGCACCGAAGGCATCTCGCACGAGGTTGTCGCCTTCGCCATGGCCGGGGAAGTTAAGGTACATGCGGCCGGTGGAATGGCGTTGCATGTCCTGCCAGAAATCTCGCACCCAGGCGATGTTCGCATCATCATGGGCAGCGTTCGACCAGATGGCGTCGAGGCTCAGCATATAGGGCATGGTGCGGTCGCCGAAGCCGGTTGCCTCGGCGGACACGCGCTGCATCGCTCCGCCAAAACGCCAAATAGAGGCGAAGGTCATCTCGGAGGGGCGTTTCGCCAGCCGCGTCGTGATGTCGCGAATGATGGCCTTGTCCAGGCCCTTCAGATAAGTGGATTTCCAATAGCAACGGTCGCGGCCTTTGGGAAACAATGCGTCATACAACGTCTGGATGGTGCGATAGGGCATGCGGCCGCTGAAATCGACGAGGGGGTCAGCGAAGTTGCGTAAAGGCGCCACGACGCGCTCGCCCTCGTCTGCCGGGCCATCATAGACATGGCCGAGCGCCACCACGCGACGGCCCCAGGCGTGCTCGGGAATGGAAGCATCGCTGGGGACAGTCGAGAACTCGGCGAGGCCGCTCAGCCGATCCGACGCCGTTTTCATGAAATCGCGCCATAGGGGAATGATCTCGTCGGCGCGCTCCTCTGGATAGGCGGGTCCGCAGAACATCAGTTCCGGTTCGACAGGGTGAATGGCGAACTCGAAGCTCGTCACAATGCCGAAATTGCCACCTCCACCGCGCAGTGCCCAAAGCAGATCGGGGTTCTCACTTTCGCTGGCGTGGATCAGGCGGCCATCGGCCGCCACCACATCGGCGGCCATGAGATTGTCGCAGGCAAGACCGTGGCGGCCACGCAGCCAGCCGATGCCGCCTGAGAGCGTGAGGCCGGCCACCCCGGTCGCCGAAATCAAGCCGCCGGGTGTCGCGCGGCCGAAGGGCGTGGTCGCGGCGTCGACATCGAGCCAGGTGGCACCCCCCTCGACAAAGGCATGGTCAAGGTCCGAGCCAATGCGCACGCCGTTCATAAGCGACAGATCGATCATCAGCCCGCCGTCGCAGACGGCATAGCCCGCCACGTTGTGGCCGCCGCTGCGGACGGCAATAGCAAGCCCTTGTTCGCGGGCGTAGCTAACCGAGGCCACCACATCGGCAGCATTGCGGCAGCGGGCGATCAGGGCCGGTCGCCGGTCGATCATGCCATTCCACACGACCCGCGTAGTGTCATAGGCGAGACTTGTAGGATCGAGCAATTCGCCTCGCAGTTGGCTGCGGAGTGACTCGTGAGGCATGGCGGCTCCTTTCCTTGACGAATTGGAGCCTAGTAGAGGTTGATATCCGGGGCTAAAGTCAAAAACGCTGGAAAGCGTTCATTTCTGCCATGGTCGTTAAAGATCGCAAAATCAACGTCGCCATTCTTGCAGCGCCGGAAGTCACGGCTTCGACGCTCTATGGAATGTTCGACCTGTTATCCTCTCCCGGCCGCGACTTTCCTTTCATCGTAAGGGGTGTGGCCGGCGAGCAGTGCATGTGGCCCTATGTGGTCGCCCGTGAAGCGGATGGTCTTCACGCTGCCAACGGGACTCGGGTGAAACCCGATTATTGCTTTTCCGATTGCCCGGCCCCCGACATCGTTTGCATCCCGGATTTTTTCGTCAACCCTTGGGAAAGCGTCTCAGGAAAATATGATCCGGAAGCGCGATGGTTAAGAGGCGTCCACGAGAATGGCGCCATGCTGGCAAGCGCATGTACGGGCGCGCTGTTGCTTGGCGAGGCCGGCTTGCTCACGAATTGCGAAGCAACGATCCACTGGGGCTACGTTTCTGCCCTTACCAACAATTATCCGGGCGTGAAAGTCAGGACGCATCAGTCTTTAGTGCTGAGCGGCGAGGCGCAGCGGATCATCATGGCGGGCGGCGGATCGAACTGGCAGGACCTTGCCCTCTATCTCATAGCGCGCTACGTGGGCCTCAAGGAAGCGATGGAAGTTGCCAAGGTCTACATGCTGCATTGGCATGACTTAGGTCAACAGCCCTTCGCCTCACTCACAAATCTCCGAAGCACAAACGATGCGCTCGTCAACAAGTGCCAAGAGTGGCTGGCGCTGAACTACAAGTCTCAAGCACCCGTGGCAGCGATGGTCAAGCTGTCCGGTCTGCCAGAGCGCTCGTTCATGAGGCGCTTTGCTAAAGCTGCTGGCATGAGACCCCTCGACTACGTCCACGCGTTGCGCCTTGAGGAAGCCAAGCAGATGCTGGAGACGACCGATCTCACGGTCGAAGAAATCGCCAACGAGACAGGCTACGAAGACACGAGCTTCTTTGGCCGCCTGTTCCGACGGAAGACGGGCTTGACGCCAGCGCAATACCGCCTGCGCTTTGGCTCGGTGCGCCGCGCGCTCGACCGCGAGCGGCGTGGGGCCCGGTAGTGCACGGGCCCTGCCATTTGAGCCCCGGTTATCGGCCTCAAACTCCCGAGCAAAGTTACATCGGCTAGCCAGTCTTCAAACTTCTGCCTATGGCACACGGCCGACCGCCGGGAGGGGCGCCGCCCGGGGACGGCCGGGTGCCAACAGCGGACCGATGCCGGGACCCGGCGCTTCAATAGGCCCTGCGGTTCACGAATCCCACGAAGAGGGTCAGGAACAGGATTCTCAGATCGAAGATCAGCGACCAGTTGTCGATGTAGGCGAGATCGTATTGAACGCGGGCGCGCATCTGCTCGACCGTATTGATCTCCCCGCGCAGGCCGTTCACCTGGGCCCAGCCGGTCATTCCCGGCTTCATGCGATGACGGCCCAAATATTCGTCGATCATGGCCGCGTATTTGTAATTGTGATCCACCGCATGAGGCCGCGGGCCCACCAGCGACATCTCGCCCATCAGCACGTTCCAGAGCTGGGGCAATTCGTCCAGGCTGCTGCGGCGCAGGAAGCGGCCGACGCGGGTGATGCGCGGATCGTTGCGGGTGGCCTGGGGCACGCCCGCCTCTTCCGGCCGGTCAGCATACATGGTGCGGAACTTCAGCACGTTGATGGGATTGTTGTTGAAGCCGAAACGCGGCTGCTTAAACAGCACCGGCCCCCGGCTGTCGACCTTGATGGCGAACGCGATCAACAGGCAGGGGATGAAGAAGATGATGCAGAAGATCGGCGCCAAGATGCGGTCTTCGAGGTTCTTCAGCACCAGATCCCAGCCGCTGATCGGGCGCACGAAGACATCGAGGAAGGAGACGCCGGCGACCGAGGTCATGCTGCGCATGGGCAGGAACAAGGTGAACACGTCCGGACAGATTCGAACATTGATCGACAACGTCGCCAAAGATTTCAGAATCTCGCGGATGCGCTTTTCAAGGCTCCAGGGCATGGCGACGATCACTTCCTCGACGTCGCCGCGCTGCACATCCTCCATCAGCCGGGCGATGCCGCCGCGGATGCGGCCATGTTCGATCTCGCGGTCGACCCCCTCGGGCCTGTCCTCGGAATCGTAGAAGGCAACCACGCGCAAGGTCTGGTCGCCCATCTGGCGCAATTGGCGGGCGACCTGGCGGGCAAGCTCGCCATGGCCGACGATGCCGACCTTGAGCGCCAGGCGCCCGGAGGCCAGCCACCGGTCGATCTGCAAGGTGGCGACCGCACGCAGCAGCAGAAAACCGCCCAGGCTGAAGCTGAACCAGAGCATGAGCCAGGCGCGTGCGAACAGATCGGCCGTGTTGGTCAGGACGCTCACCAGGATCAGGGTTGCAAAGGCGGCAACCCATGCCCCAACGACCTTGGCGACCTCCACCGCCTGGCGGCGCAGGCTGGCGAGCCTGTAGGCCTTGGCGAAATGCATGTAGTTGGCGGTCAACAGCATGCCGAGCAGGGTGGCGGAAAGATACGTCCCCGGCAGATCGATATTGCCGGCTCTCAGCGCATAGGCCAGCACCGAGGCAATCCCGACGGCGATCGCATCGCCCGCCCGGAGCAGCCCGGAGAGGACGGTCTCTGAATCTTTGATGAAGCCGGCCGAATTGCGCGCCATGGCGCGGAGTTATAGTCCGCCCGCCCGCGCCAAGCCATGGGCTTTGGGGCGTAAGGCGGCATTCATCAGACTTTTTGCCGGAAGCGAGAAACCGGCCGGCGCCATTGTCCCTATGGAAAATCCGGGCTAGGGTCCGGCCCGTTTGGCCGTGTGGCAAGTTCGGGCTGCGACGGCGCACCCCTGAATTGATGAGAAAGACAAAGAGCATGATGCTGCGCAAACGCGTGCTGGTGACGGGCGGGGCCGGGTTCCTGGGCTCGCACCTCTGCGAACGGCTGCTGGCCCAGGGCAGTGATGTCATCTGCCTGGACAATTTCTTCACCGGCACCAAGGACAATGTGCTCCACCTGCTGGGCAACCGGCATTTCGAGCTGATGCGCCACGACGTGACGTTTCCTCTATATGTCGAGGTGGACGAGATCTACAACCTCGCCTGCCCGGCCTCTCCCATCCACTACCAGCACGATCCGGTGCAGACCACCAAAACCTCGGTCCATGGCGCCATCAACATGCTGGGCCTGGCCAAGCGGGTGAAAGCCAAGGTGTTCCAGGCCTCCACATCGGAGATTTATGGCGATCCCCATGTGCATCCCCAGACCGAGGATTACCGCGGCAACGTCAATTCCATCGGCCCGCGGGCCTGCTACGACGAAGGCAAGCGCTGTGCCGAAACCCTGTTCTTCGATTACTACCGCCAGCACAAGCTGCGCATCAAGGTCGCACGGATTTTCAATACCTACGGGCCCCGCATGCATCCCAACGACGGGCGGGTGGTTTCCAATTTCATCGTCCAGGCGCTGAAGGGCGAGTCCATCACCATTTTCGGCGACGGAGCGCAGACCCGCTCCTTCTGCTACGTCGACGATCTGGTGGAGGGATTCCTGCGCCTGATGGCGACGGGCGACGATGTCACCGGCCCGATCAATCTCGGCAATCCCGGCGAGTTCACCATCAAGCAATTGGCCGAACTGGTGATCGCCGAGACCGGCGCCAAATCCAAGCTCGTCTTCCGCCCGCTGCCCCAGGACGATCCCCTCCAGCGCCAGCCCAATATCGCGCTGGCCCGCGAGAAGCTGAACTGGGAGCCCAAGATCCCCCTGAAAGACGGCCTGAAACGCACCATCGCCTATTTCGACGACCTTTTGCGTAAGATCAGCGACGGCCGGAAGGACTGAGCGCCGCCCAGCCCCCGTCCCAGCGCGCCTCGACAAAGGAGGGCGGGAATTCTATGGAGCGCGCCATCATCTGCTCCCGCCCCCTTGATGCAGGGCAGTCGCATTTGGGTTCTCCGACCTCTCTGTTGCCGTTATTCCCGCGCAAGCGGGAATCCAGGGGCGAGTGACGGGTTTTGGGGCGCTGGATTCCCGCTTCCGCGGGAATGACAGAGGAGAGAAAGGCAACAGTCTCGCCAAATGCGATTGCCCTGCCCCTTGATGGGGCGGATCGGGTCGGGCTGACGTAACGCGATAGAACGTCGAACGCCGGGCGTCCGAA
>Ga0137363_10000738_pt1 | contig 18219 bp, 10 predicted proteins | sample MadtaG_FD_104800 | JGI IMG/M metagenome (GOLD analysis project Ga0137363, IMG submission 104800) | Vadose zone soil microbial communities from Angelo Coast Range Reserve, California, USA - Mad1_115_16 metaG | ecosystem: Environmental > Terrestrial > Soil > Vadose zone | place: USA: California...
GAGCCCCGCCGGAAAACCCATGTCTTCGACGACACGCGTCCACTTGCCTTGCGCATCGAGGGCTTCCACATACGGCGGAATCACTTTGATTCCCGCTTGATCCGCCGCGTACATCGAAGTCGCGGTGAAATAATCCGTGTAACCATCGATGATCAATCGCAATGGTTTTTGCCTATCCCATTCACCGAGGTCGAGTTCGATCCAGTGCAGCTTGGCGAATCCCGCAAATGGCAACGCTTCGAAACTCGTGACGTACTTGTGGTCGCGCTTGGAGATCAGCGGCAACACATCATTCCCGCGGTCGTCCCACGCGCCCATTGGCGCGTGCGCGTCGCGGCTCGCAATCACGCGGAACTCCGGAAAAGGGGGCGCGCTGACGAATCGTTCATTTGGAAAAACTTCGTACGCCGTCGGATGATCGATGGCCAGCAGCTGCACTTGGTCGAGATACACCGTTTCTTCCATCGGCTCCATGAAGCGGAAGCTGAGCAGACCGTTCCGAGCCTTCACGCTACGCGCAGGCACCTTTAAGTACTCGTCGGGATCGGGAACGTCCCTTTCCCCGGGCGCGACCCAGTGGCCCACCACGCCTGGTCCGATCATGTCCGCGATGAATTCATACTCGCGGCCATTCCACGAAAACAAAACGGGGCACGAGCTCCCGCGACGATCGAGTTCGGTGATGCTCTGCACTTTCTTGGTGGTCAGGTTTATTTCGTCCTGTGGCACGCCCGTAGGCCACAGCAGCCGCACCACTTCGGCGTTGTGCTCCGAGCCGAGGCCGGCAAGAATCGGAGCGGCGCTCTGTCCCAAATACCCCGCCGCGCCGGCCACTTCCCACTTTTGATACAGCATGCCTGCATAGAGTTCGACTTTCGTTCCGATCCCGCTCTTGTTGTCATTGAGCGCCTTGAGGTCGATGCTCATCCAGTCATGCTGATTGCCGCCTTCATTGCGCAGAACAACCGGCCCTCCGCCTAGTTGTGTCACGACTAGATCCGCATCCCCGTTTCCATCGATGTCCGCGACCGCAATCGCGCGCGGTTGATTCAGCTTGAACGCATCGAGGCGCACTTCCTTGCTGACGTCGGCCCACCCTTTGCTCCCCAGATTTCGCAGCAACCGCAGTTCCGCTCCGCCGCTCGTTTCTCCCGCGGCGATAAGATCGAGCCAGCCGTCATTGTCGTAATCGAGTGCGGCAATTCCCCAGCCGTGCTGCCACCCTAAATCGGGGAGCGCAACGCGTTCCAGTCGCTTCCCTTCCACATTCCGCCACAAGCTGATTCCCGGCGCGCCCGCGTGCGTGAAGGCCAGATCCATCCAGCCGTCTTTATTGAAGTCGAAAGCCGCTACGCCCACGGCGGGCGGCAACTTCTCCTTGTTGAAATCGATGGCGTCGAGCGGCCTGAATTCCCCTTCGCGGGGATTGAGATAGATCGCAGCTCCCGCCTGACCGCCAGCGATGACGAAGTCAATTGCGCGGTCATTGTTGAAATCGGTGGTTACAATCCCGGCGCCCGTAGCTGCAAAACCGAGCCCCGTTTGCGCGGACACATCCGTGAATGTGTTATTCCCATTGTTGCGCCAAAGAACATTGTGGGGCGGCGTGCCCGGCGCAGCTGAATCTGGCGCCGTTGTGATGTAGAGATCCAGGTCGCCATCGTGGTCATAATCCACAAAAGTCAGGCCCAAGCAGCCTTTTTCTCTGTGGATTCCCGCCGCTTGGGTCACGTCCTCGAGCTTGCCGTCTCCCTTGTTGCGAAGTAACCGGACCCCGTCACTCAAACAAACCGCCAGATCCGTATGGCCGTCATTGTCGAAGTCCCCGGCCGCACATCCGAAGCCGCTCCCGTTCAAGCGAATTCCAGTGTCTTGGGTCACATCCGCGAAGCGTCCATCGCCCAGATTGCGCAGCAATCGGCTCGCGCCGTCCGCCGCGCCGCTCACCAGAAAAAGATCCGGCTTGCCATCCCCATCGTAGTCGAACCAGCAGGCGCCGGTGCTCGGTCCGATCTCAACGCGGCTTCCACCCGCACTCCTCGACACAAACGCATTCGCTTCCGCAGTAAATCGCACCGGAATCGCCGCCGGCACATCGACAACTGAGCTCAGCGGCAGCTCCGCAAGTGAGTAGCGGCCTTGATCGCCATAGCCCGCGCCGAACGGCGCTCCGAGATGCTCCGCCGTGATTTTTTGAAACCGTGCCAAGTGTTCGCGCGCCGAAGCAGCATCGCCTTTCCGCTGAAATGCACGTGCCAGGCCGAATTCCGACGAGGCGTGAAACGGATAAAGAGCCAGCCCTTTCTGAAATGCGGCGATAGCTTGGTCATATTTCTGCAGCTGCGCGTTCAGGTAACCGACAAAATAATAGGCGTCAGGTTCGTTAGCAGCGATCTCCGTGACGTGCTGAAAAGCCACAATGCCTTTCTCCGATTCCCCGAGGTCCTTGTAGGCAAGTCCGAGGTTGTACCAAGCGTAAGCATCCTTAGGAAGCAGCTGCGCAGCGGCTTCGAGTGCCGCGCGCGCGGACTCCAACTTCTGCTGGCCGAGCAGGGAGACACCCAGGTTTAACCGGGCCACCGCAAACCTGGGGTCGGCCTGGCAGGCTTGTTCAAAATATTTTTGCGCGTCTGCGGGGCGCTGCTGATTCATGAAGGCAACGCCCAGCGTATTGAAACGATAGGCGTCCGCGATTCCGCCGCCCGACGACCCGGACTTCTTTGTGCCCGCCGACTTCTCCTGCGCAGACGGCGCGCTGGAACGCACCAATATCGCGGCACAGCAAATCAAGATTGAGCAAACTGAAATTACGCCGACTGCACGCCGCTGAGTTGAACGCATGAAAATGTTTCTTCCTGTCCGCACGGGATGCTCGAATTCTATGTACTGCCCGACCGGGCGCAATTGGAATTCTCCCGGCTGCCATTCACATCGTCAACCGTTTTTATGCGCCCCGAGTTGCGTCTTTACCCCGGATGCTTGACCTGTGCCGCATGTACGCTTACTCTCGCGCATCAAGCCATGAGCTTCTTCCCCTACTGCACGTTAGCGGAAATCACACAGCAAATTCGATCCAAGAATATCTCCCCCGTCGAGATCGTCGAACTCCATCTTAAACGCATCGAGACGCTGCAACCGAAGCTGAATGCGTTTGTCCATCTGGATGCCGAGGGAGCCCGCCAGCAGGCCCGCGCAGCGGAAAGTTCTGTTTTGCGCGGCGATCATCTCGGGCCTCTTCATGGCGTGCCACTCACCATCAAGAGTTGTATTGATGTCGCCGGTTGGCCCTGCCCCGCCGGTTCCCTTCTCCGCAAAGACTACCTTCCCAAGCAGGATGCTCCGCTTGTTTCGCGGTTGAAAGCGGCCGGCGCCATCCTCCTCGGGAATACCAACACTCCCGAATTTTTAATGGCCTACGAAGCCGACAACCTGCTCACTGGAAAAACGAGCAACCCGTGGGATTTGACACACTCCGCGGGCGGCTCGAGCGGAGGCGAAGCGGCGGCGATTTCTGCAGGGTGCTCGGCCGGCGGTGTTGGCAGCGATGGTGGCGGCTCGATTCGCGTACCTTCGCATTTTTGCGGCATTTGCGGATTAAAACCCACCCCCGGCCGCATTCCTGCCACGGGGCATTTTCCACCGGGTGTCGGGGCTTTTTCCTGGATCGGCGTTGTCGGCCCCATGGCCCGCACTATCGCGGATGTGCGTTCGCTCATCGAAGTGATGGCCGGGCCGGACGCAGGGGATGCGCTCTCCGCCCCGGTTCCCTGGCGCGCCTGCCTAGAGGATGAACTGCGCAGCTTGCGCATCGGAATGCTGGAGAGCGACACGCTGGGGGTCGCAACTGCGGAGACGCGCGCGACAGTCGAGCGAGCCGCAAAATCACTCGACGAGCGAGGCTTCACCGTCGAACCTTTCCGGCTGGATGGACTCGATCGCGCGCTCGATCTTTGGTGGTTTTTCTTTGGTCCGGTGATCGGCAATTTGTTCCGGCACAGTGTCGCCGGCTATGAAGATAAAATCAGCCCAATGTTTCGCGAGTATCTCACTTACGCAACCTCTGGAGTTCCGATTACACTCAAGCAATTCACGAAAGCCTGCGCCGATCGGGATCTTCTCCGCGCCGAAATGCTGCGCCAAATGCGGGACACGCCGGTTCTGCTCTCCCCCGTTTCCACAAGTCCCGCGTTTCGTCACGGGCAGGGAAATTACCTCCCCGGCGTGGGGTACCGCGACACCATGCGGTTTTCCCAATGGCTGAACTTGACCGGCTTTCCCGGCGTCTCGGTCCCGGCCGGCGTTTCAAAGGAAGGACTGCCCATTGGTGTCCAAGTCGTCGGCCGGCCGTTTGAAGACGAACTGGTCTTGGCCATCGCAGAAGCCATCGAGCAGGGGCGCGGCCCCTGGCCAGCACCGCCCTCCCACTTTGCGTGAACAGACTTGCCTCTCACTGCGGCTGCCGAGTCAGCTCAGGGTTGGGCACTCGATCATCCTCTTGCGACTGGCGTTCCCTATTCAGCTGGCCTTCCATGTTCTTCTGCGCGGCCGCGAATTCCGAGCGCGCTTCCTTCTGCCGTCCCAGTTGCATCAGGATTCGTCCTCGCAGGAAGTGCCCTCCATGGATATCCGGTGAGAGACGCAGCGCGGTATCAATCATCTTCAAACCCCGTTCCGGCTTATGCTGTTTCTGGCAAAGTTTTGCGAGCCCAAGATATGCGCCCGCGCTCTTCGCATCCCGGTTCAGCGCTTCGCGGAATGATTTCTCCGCGTCCTCGTCCCTTTGCATGCGCGAATAGAGCACGCCGAGCTGTTCGTAATTGTCGGCGAGATCCGGTTCCAACGCGATATCGCGGCGAAACTCGGCTTCGGCCCGGCCGTTTTCACCCAGACGCATATAGGCGACACCGAGATTGAGATGCAGATAGGGAAGGTCGGGATTCCCCTCACCGGCCCGCTCCAGTTCGGCCTTGGCTTCGGCGACTTCGTAGCGGTTCAGAAATGCTTTTCCCATGATGAGATGAAATTCCGGCGTTCCTCCGCCGACAGCGATCATGCGGCTGAGGATTTTCTCGTCGAGCTCTTTTTGGCTGGACTCCACGGCGGCGATATCGATCAGGTACAGATACAACACGTCATCGGACTTTTGGGGCCACAGAGGTTCGAGAACCGTCACGGCCTCTGCGAATTTCTTCGTAAAGACCTGGCAGAGCCCCAGAAGGTAACGCGCTTGTTGCGAGTCGGGCTGGTCGCGCAAGACGGAGGAGAGTGGTGTGATGGCGGCGGCATAATTGCCGCGCCGGTACTCGACCAAACCGATGTTCAGCCGGATTCCAGCCGTGTTCGGTTCGAGTTTCTCGGCCTTCTGCAGCAGCGTGATGGCGTGGTCCCACTCTTTGCGGCGCATGGCGATGACGCCAAGATTGGCGTAGGCGGAGCCGGCACGCGCGTCGGCAGCGAGCACCTGACGAAAGGCCGCTTCTGCCGCGTCGAGGTCCCCGGACTGAAGCGCCGCTTGTCCTCTGGCGAACCATGTTTGGGGATCTATTCGCTGGTTGGCACCGGCTGGCGAGGGGCGGGAGTGCCGCTCTGAGACTCCTTCCGCTGGAGGCCTGGCACCAGCGGGCCTGGCGGCCACCACGAGGATACTGATCGCCAGCAGGCATGCCTGAGTGTGGTAGTTCAAGAATCGTGGGCGCATCGGCAATCAGTGTCCGGCAGTCCCAGCGAGATTTCAAGAAGCCTCTGCGGTTTGGCCCCGTAAAAACGCCGTCCCTTGGCTCCATTACGCCGCCACCTGCTCTATTTCAGCTCGACACAGATTCTCGGCACAAATTTCTCGCTTGACAACAATCTTTAAATACACTATTAACTCGTTTTAATAGACACCTTCGGTGCGTTGCCTGCGGTCGTCGAGTGGTGGAGGCTGTGTCCGATCAGGAGCTTACTGCGCGGGGTGACTTCAGGGGTAGCCGCTCTATCCCTGCGCGCTGGGCCCTTGCATTTCACGTCTCCCCAAATTCGAATCTTTCTTGGAGGTCTTAACGTGAAGGAAAACTCAAACCTTTCCAATCTTCGAAAGAATATTTTGGGAGTCGCGCGGCTGTGGCTCGGAGTGCTGCTCATTGTGCTGGCCCTTCCCCTCGCTTTGCCAGCGCAAGACACCGGGTATATTAGCGGCACGGTCACCGACAAGTCCAGCGCTGCCATCGTCGGAGCGAACATCGTGATTACCAGTGCAGACGGAAGCTTGACACGATCAACGGCAACCAATGCAGACGGCGCCTATGTCGTGGCTGCTCTGCCTGGTGGCACCTATAACCTTGCTGTCACGGCAAAAGGATTCCAGAAATTCTCGGCAACGAAAGTCGTGCTGGACGTGGCTCAAAAGATCCGCGTCGACGTGCAGTTGACCGTGGGCGAGATCAATGAAGTAATCGAGGTGACCGGTGAGAGCGTCGTTCAAGTCGAGACGCAGTCTTCTGAGCTGAGCGGCACCGTTACCGGCAAGCAAATTGATCAACTCGTTCTTAATGGGCGCAATTTTACTCAGCTCGTGAATCTTGTACCCGGCGTCGTCAACCAGACGGGTCAGGACGAAGGCACCGTGGGCATCTATGGCAACGTCGCTTTCAGTATGAACGGTGGCCGAACCGAGTACAACAACTGGGAACTTGACGGCGGCGATAACATGGATAACGGCAGCAATGCCACTCTGAACGTCTATCCGAATCCCGAAGCCATCGCTGAGTTCACAGTTCTCACGTCCAACTACGGCGCCCAGTACGGCCGCAACGGCTCAGGCACCGTCGAAGTCGAAACCAAGAGTGGGGGTAACAGCTTCCACGGCAGCGCCTTCGAATACCTGCGCAATGATGTGTTCAATGCCCGGCCTTGGGAATCCGGCAATGACCCGGCCCATCCCAATCCTCCGTACAAGAAGCATGATTTTGGCTACACCGTCGGTGGTCCTGTTTACATACCCAACCACTACAACGCCGACAAGAAAAAGACCTTTTTCTTCTGGTCTGAGGAATGGCGCCGCGAAAAGAATCCTTCCTCGATTCTTCAAAACGTTCCGTCTGACCTGGAACGTACTGGAGATTTCTCTGTTCTCTGCTCCCACCAGCCCGGTGATTGTCCAAATGTCCCGAACCCTGCTGCCGTACCCATCGATCCTGTGGCTAGTGCGCTCCTTGGTCTCATTCCCAAAGCCAACACGACGAAGGGCCTTTTCGACGACGGAACGGCGATTCCAGCCGTCTCGCAGATTATCTCGACGCCCACAACTTGGCGCGAAGAGCTGGTTCGCATCGATCACAACCTCACGAACAATTATCGCCTGACGTTTCGCTACATTCATGATTCCTGGCAAACCGAGGTGCCGAACCCGCTCTGGGGCGTTGGCGCTTCCAATTTCCAGGACATCCACACCAAATTTGTGGGCCCTGGGACAAGCTTCGTCGCACGTCTCAACGCCAACATTTCCCCCACACTGCTCAATGAATTCGTTGCCAGTTATACGGGAGACCACATCTTCCTGACAGCCGTCGGCCCAGGCTCTGAGACTACGCTACCGGCGGGCTTCGCGATGGGCTCCATTTTCGGTAATGGTTTTGGCGGAAAGCTTCCTTCGATTGCTCTGGGGAACAACACCGCTTATGGAGGTGGCGACGGTCTTGCTCAAGACACCGGGTATTTCCCCTGGAACAACGCCAATCCTACGTTTACCTATCGGGATAACCTAACCAAAATTCTCGGTAACCATACGATGACGTTTGGAGCCTATTTGGTGTTTGCTCAGAAAAACGAGCAAAGCTCTGCGAACCTGCAGGGCATCCTCACATTCGATTCCAGCAATTCTACGGTCAGCACGGGAAACGCCTTCGCTGACTTGCTGCTAGGAAACATCGCGCAATACCAACAGTGGAATCTCGAGCCCAAGTATTACAACCGCTACAGAATTGTTGAACCCTATTTCCAGGACGACTGGAAAGTCACCAAACGTCTGACCCTCAACCTTGGTCTCCGGCTCAGCCTCTACGGAACTTACCGAGAGCGGTACAGACATGCTTTTAATTTTGATCCGAGTGCCTTCACTACCGCCAACGCGCCCATCATCGATGCCGACGGTTCGGTCACTACATTCGCGGGCTCGTTTGAGCCAGGTACCGGCAATCCGTTTAGCGGCATCGTCCAATGCGGCGGCGCAGGCGGGACTTTCCCTGTGGATGGATTCCCCAATGCCACTGCTGGCTCCAGTTCGAACGCCGGCTGCGTCAAGGGGCATCTCTTCAACCCGGCTCCGCGGATCGGCTTCGCTTTCGATCCCAAGGGTGACGGCAAGATGGCTATCCGCGGCGGCTATGGCATCTTCTTCGAACACACCAACGGCAACGAGGGCAACACCGAGTCACTCGAAGGCTCTGCCCCATTCGCGCTCAATGCATCGCAATTTAACATCACTGGCTACGGGAACATTGGTGGCAGCGGCGGGGTTGTTCCCTTCTTTCCGCTCTCCGTGAATTCCATCCCCAGTAAGGCCATCTGGCCATACGTACAGCAGTGGCACCTAGACGTTCAGAGGGAATTGCCCGGGCACTTCGTGGCGACTCTCTCTTACGTGGGCAGCAAAGGGACGCACCTAACGCTGCAACGAAATATTAATCAGCTGCACCCCATCGCTGCCTCGGCAAATCCCTACGCGGCAGGCGAGCCCATCATCGTGCAGGATCCCAATAACCCTACGGCGCCCTTTAATACTGTCTGCCCGGATGTCTTGCTGAGTGGTGGCACGGTAAACGGCCAGCCTGTCTCTGGCCAGGTGGCTGCAAATCTCAGCGTTGCTTGTGGCAATGACCCCAACCCCGAACGGCCACTCACTGGGTTCGGCAACATCACTCGTCTCGAGGATACGGCCAATTCGATCTATCATGCCCTGCAATTCTCGGCGCGGCGTACGCTCGGCGATCTCCAGCTAAGCGTGGCCTACACCTACAGCCATTCCATTGACGATTCCTCCGACCGCTATGACGGCGCGTTCGTGGATTCTTACGACACCGCCGTCAATCGCGCCAGCTCGAGTTTCGATCAACGCCACAATCTTGCTGTCAGCTACGTTTACGCCTTGCCGCTTTTCAAGGGCAGCAACCTGCAGAACAAACTCTTCGGGGGCTGGCAGATCTCGGGGATCATTATCGCCCAGACCGGCAACCCCTTCAGCGTCACGAATGGAACGGACTTTGGCGACAGTGCTGGGGTTGGCAACGGCGTTGGCACGGGCTCCCGCCCCGACATAGTCGGAAACCCGCATATCTCAAGAACCGAGGTACCCGGTGTGTTCGGGCCGCTCTTCTTTGATCCAGCGGCCTTTGCAACACCCCGGGGCCTGACCTTCGGCAATGTCGGGCGTAACACTTTGTACTCCCCGGGCCGCTTGAACTTCGACTTCGGTTTGTTTAAACGTTTCCCGATCGGAGAACACAAGGCGTTCGATTTCCGCTGGGAGAACTACAACCTTTTCAACCATACGCAATTTACGGGTATCGATTCTTCTCTGGGATCTTCGACCTTCCTCCATGCGACTGGTGCCCATGCTCCGCGCCGCATGCAGTTCGGTCTGCGGTTCCAGTTTTAACAACCTTTAGTCCAGAAGGGCGGCGTCTTAAAGAACGCCGCCCTCTCTTTTTCAAGTCATCGCGGGCACTCGGCGAAACGCGCGCCCGCACGTTGCGGGCATCAGCAGTAAGCAAGAGCAACGATTGCGCAATTCACCAGTCCCGCTGGCAGCATTGATTCTACCGGTATTTTTAGAATCATCAGCGGTGCCGCGATCCTCGCATCATGCAGGTCGCGGCGAAGTTCCGTTTATAGCGCAAACAACTAGGCTAAGAAGGGCGGCACCTGAAAAGCCACGGTCCTTTCCTTTCTCTGCGAATCTCGGTTCCCTTTTCTCCCGGAAGGAGTAAAATGCGGCTCATGAATCGACGCACATTTATCGGTACTTCCATCGCAGCCGCTCTTACGGCCTCACGCACTTCCTTGGCTGCGGACACCGCACATCATATTGACCGCGTCGGAGTGCAGCTCTACACCGTACGCAACGCCATGAAGTCCGACTTCGAAGGCACCATTGCGAAAGTCGCTGCCACTGGCTACAAGGAAGTCGAATTCGCCGGCTACTTCGACCATTCTCCGAAAGACGTTCGCGCGATCCTCGATAAGAATGGCTTAGCCTCGCCTTCGTGCCACGTGGGCTATGACGTCGTCGAGAAAAAGTGGTCCGAAACTCTGGACGCCGCAAAAATCGTCGGGCACGGCTACATCATTTGCCCGTGGATTGACGAGAAGCAGCGCAAGGAACCGGACGGCTGGAAGCGCGCCGCGGATCTGTTCAATCGTGCCGGCGAAGCCAGCAAGAAGGCAGGCATCCAGTTCGGCTACCACAATCACTCATTCGAATTCGATCCCGCCGATTCGCTCGGCGGCAAACTGCCTTACGATTTCCTCCTCGCCGAGACGGATCCCCAACTGGTCGCCATGGAAATGGATCTCTGCTGGATCAGTGTCGCCGGCCAGGATCCTCTGGCCTATTTCGAAAAGCATTCCGGCCGTTTCCCTCTAGTTCACGTAAAAGACTGGGTGAAGGACGCCTCCTCTTCGAGCGGATACCAGGGCGCGATGGGTCAGTCCGTCAAATATGGCGGTCGCATGGCGGATGTCGGGCGAGGTTCCATCAACTGGCAAAATCTTTTCGCGCACTCCGGTAAGGCCGGAATTAAACATTATTTCGTCGAAAACGACGACCCGAAATCCGCCTTCGACGACATCAAGATCAGCTACGACTATCTTCACAACTTGCAGTTTTGATTTTCTTCGTAGGGGCTCCGACCGGTCGGAGCCCCCTGCTTGGTTGATCTTTCCGAGGAGAAACGCGCCATGAATCCGCGCAAATGGGTAACAACGCTGATGGTCGTCTCGGTCTCGACTCTGCTCGGGTTTGCCGCCGCGCGGCCGCAAGCTCCGGCCTGGAAGCCGCTATTCGACGGCAAGGATCTCAGCGGCTGGAAACACGTCGGGCCCGGCAACATGACCGTGGAAGACGGACTCATTCGCACGCACGGCGGCATGGGACTTCTGTACTGGACCGGCGGCAAGCTCTCCAATTGCCGCATCCGCGTGGTCTACAAGATGCGCGACTTTAACGATAATTCCGGCGTCTTCATTCGCATCCCCATTGAACCGCGCGAGGAATGGATGCCTGTGCACTACGGCTACGAAGTCCAGATTGACAACCACCCCGAAACGTCCAATGAAGACGACTATCACATCACTGGCACGCTCTATTCGCTGACCAAGCCTCTCGCCAAGCCTGGTAAACCCGGTCCAGAGTGGAATACCATGGTCATCACGCTCGATGGTCCGCGCACCATCGTCGTCCTTAACGACGTCACGGTCACCGACTACACCGAAGGCCAGCCCGTTCCTGAGCGCAAATTCAATTTCGAGCCGCAGCATGGCCCTCGCCCCAACGAGGGCCACATCGGCCTGCAGAATCACAGTGACAACGACATCGTCTTTTTCAAGGAAGTAAGCGTTCAGCCGTTGAAATAGTCTTGGAGTTCAGCAGCTCGGCTGCCACTTTTTCGGTCACTCTCCGTTTCACAGCCTAACTGAACGGAGTAGAACGAACGGTCTGGTTCCAACTCTTTGCGTCTGACGGTCAACTGAAAACTGTTAACTCTCTCAAGGAGCGCACTATGAAAAAAGATCTTTCCCGCCGTCAATTTCTCCATCGCACCGCCGGCGCCGCTGGCGCCCTCGCGGCTTCGTCGGCGATTTTTCTGGAGCCGGAGCACATCCCGCTGCCGATGCAATCCATGGCGCCGAGCGACCGTCTACGTTTCGGCATCATCGGCATCGGCATGCAGGGTTCCGGCCTGCTCCGCGATGCCATTCAATTGCCCGGGGTCGAATGCGTCGCCGCTTGCGACCTCTACGACGGCCGCCACACTCTCGCCCAGGAAATTGTCGGCAAGAAAATCTCTACCACACGCCGTTACAAGGATCTCCTGGATAACAAAGAAATCGACTGCCTCATCGCCGCCGTCCCCGACCATTGGCACAAGCAAGTCGTCGTTGACGCCGTCAGTGCTGGGAAAGACATCTACTGCGAGAAGCCCATGTCCCATTCGGCTGCCGACGGTGTCGCCATGGTCGCCGCCGCGCAAAAAACCGGACGCGTCGTGCAGATCGGTTCGCAGCGCGTCAGCTCCGTCATCTGCGCCAAAGCCAAAGAGCTTCTCGCCAACGGCATCGTCGGCACTCTCACTCTCGTCGAAGCCTCGCTCGGCCGGAACGATCCGACGGGCGCGTGGGAATATCCGCCGCCGCCCGATCTCTCGCTCAGCAATTTTGATTGGGGCACCTGGCAAGGCGACGCCACCAAGCGACCCTGGGATCCGGACACCTCTCCCAAATATTTCGCGCGCTGGCGCTGCTGGAAGGAATACGGCACTGGCCTCGCCGGTGATCTTCTGGTCCATCTCGTCAGCGGGATGATCTTCATGCTCGGTTGGAACGAGCCGCCCAAGCGCGCCATGGCCCTTGGCGATATCCTTCGCTTCAAAGACGGACGCAACATGCCCGACGTTCATTGCACGCTCTTCGACTACGGTCGCGCTCCGGTTTATCTGCGCCTCAATCTAGGTTGCGATACGCCGGAAATTTACCGCTTCCAGGGCTCCAAAGGCATCCTCGAAGTCACCGAATACGCCATCAACTACTTCCCACAATCCGGCGAAGACGAGTCACCCAGCTATTACGTCTCAGGCTATCCGGGCGCATTGCGCGAAGTCTATCTCAAGAAATGGCACGAGGAGCACGATCCCAAGCCCGGCAAGGAACCCATCACCGAGGGCTTCCACTATCGCGGCGCTTCCTGGGACGAAGAAAAACCTCACCTGTGGAGATTTTTCCAAGGCGCGCGCAACCATCAGCAAGTCACCGAAGACACTGTCTTCGGTCACCAGGCCGCGCTGGCCTGCCACATGGCCAACGAATCCTATTTCCGCAAGAGCGCCGTCGATTGGGACGCGGCCTCCAACACGATCAAGTCGTAGGGCGTCTTCAGGTCGTCCACTTCTTATATAGGGAACAATTCCGCCTTCGGAGATTCCTGTGCGCGCGCCGCAAGGCTAAAGAGCCATACCGAACCCCATCAACAGGAAAAGCCGCTGGATCATGATTTCTTCTCCTCGATGGAAGCCCAGGTTGGAACGCAGATACCTGACAAGCGTAAGAGGGACGTTACGTGATCTGAATTCGCCGCGCTGCAGAAGGCGAATCGCGCTCTCGATTCAAGCCTGGTTTGGAATTCCAGTTCTTCTCCTTCGGCGCGCCGCCTGCCGGATCGCCGCTACGGCGACAAGACCGACAAGCGCACTCAGCATGCGATGTGACTCGGCCCATGCCTCCGGCACTAACCATGCCTGCGCCGCCACATCCTTCGCGCTTCGTGATGGCATCTTTGGTTCCATGTCGTACAGTATCGCCTGAATGCTTTGTTCCAATCGTTCGGTGGACCCATAGACGTTTCGCAGCACAATGATCACGTCGTCCTGCTCCGGATAGCGGAGGATCCAGGAAAAATAATTTCCCGGCATGTCGCCACGCATTTCCTCGAGCGTGGTGCCCGCTCCTGGCTCGCCTGGCGCCATTTTCGTCACGAACCATCCATATCCCCAATGGTTCATTCCCGGCTTGAACATCTGATCGCGGATTTCCTTGGGCACGGAGCCGCCCTCAGACAGAGCCTGGCTCCAGCGAAACAAATCCTCGACCGTGGAGTAGATGGCCCCGGCGGCAAAGATGTGACCGCGGTCTTCATAGGGGCCCGGCGTATACCTTGGTCCTGCGTGGCGCACGTATCCTGAAGCGCCCCCCAGCTGCACCAAGTCGTTGCGATCCATGCCGGTGTCCTTCATTGCCAGCGGCTCCAGCAGTCTCTCGTGCAGCAGATCGCCGAAGGACTTCCCCGTGACGCGTTCGAGAATCAGTCCGAGCAGGTCGTACCCGCAGTTGCTGTACTCCCATTTCGTTCCGGGTTCGTTCAAGAGATTTTGCTGGCAAAACTTTTCCGCAAACGGCTGCGCTTCGTAGCGCCGGCCCGCCGCTTCTGATGGTGAAAATTCCGGCATGTCGAAGTCTGACGGCAAGCCAGCCGTGTGATGCAGCACTTGCTCGATCGTCATGCGCTCTCCGGTGTCCTTGCGATACCAGGGCAGATAGTCCGAAACCCTGCCCTCCAGCCGGATTCTGCCTTTCGCCACCTGTTGCAGCACCAGCACGGCCGTGAACTGCTTCGTCAGGGAAGCGATGCCGAACTTCGTGCGCGGCGTGTTCGGCACATGCAATTCCATGCTGGTTTCGCCGACGCCTTTTTCATAGATGATCTTGCCCTGCTCCGCCACCAGCACCGCGCCGTTCAAGTATCCGTACTTGGCGTAGCGCGCTCAGCACCCAAGCAATTCTTTGACCCTGGTTACTTCGCGCAGTGCTTTTCCAGAAAACGGAACACATCATCAGCCCACACGGAGCTTCCCAGGTACGCGAAGCTATGGGCCTCCCGAGCGGATTTGCCGAACGAGGGATAGATCTTCATCTCGAATACCTTGCCGGCGTCTTTCATGGCCTGCGAAAGAGTCACCGCCGCAGTAATCTCGTCGCCGATATACGGACCCGCCGACGCGCCGAGCCCTTGAGCACGCCGGTACGGTGCAAGGAGCACTCATCCACGGCCCGCAAGCACCGGTCCAAGGGCCTCGAAGGCCGCGCTGCTGAGCATTCCTGGAGCGCTGCTGTGGTTGTAAACGACTGCAGCAAAAGGTCCCGTTCCTTGAGGCTTGTACAGCACTCCATAGAGCGCGAGCTGTCCACTGGGAAACGTGGCCACCTCCTCTGCTAACAAAAGCAGCCGAGACACGAGCAATACGCCCACAAACAAGGAAAGCCGCGTCCCGGCGCTCCGCATCATCGAGGGGTTTCTAGGTCAAGCCAACCCTTTGAAACAACCTGTGAGAAAATAAAACACGGCACTTGCTTGGCAAAAAAGATGAGCGTGGCGCCTATTACGGCTCGTTTTTGAGAAGGAACTTGTGATGAGCGGAACCGCACCAGGTGGGGTTCGACTTTTCAACAGATTTCCACAACTCCTTCGAAATCCAGCGCTCCCCTAAGTCATTTAGAATCAGCACTTATAAGAAACGCGAGTGTTGCGGTTAACCAGATTTCCGAAGAAGGAATTCCGTCCCCAGGAGCATGGCGCTAGAGGGATCTACCTCTAGTGGCACAGCCATTCCTGATGTTTCTTTGGAGAGATCACATCTTACGGGTCAGACCGTGCGGAAGACAGCCCTCAGTCCGGCACAGATGGGCAGCCGGGGAATTCGCGGACCGACGTGTTGCCGATGTAGCCAAGGTCGGCGATACCGATCTTGCTAGTGTAGAAGCCGTCGCAGGTAAGGCGGCGCAGAAACGAGAAGAAAGCCACGCCCTGGCTGAGCGCAGCATCCTGCTTCGCGTTTTTCCGGAAGGCGATGAGATCCAGAACTTCTTTCTTCTGTTCCGGCGTGCACTCCGCAAAGACGTTGGCGTGACGGTCGGTGCAGAAACCATCGAGCCAGAAGAGCCCGCCGCCGAGCTTCAATTGATATTCGGGGTTCTCGCTGGTGAGCAGGTCAATGAATTCCGGCGCGCCGGCCTCGACCGCGCCGCCGGATTTTTCGTCCTTGGGAATGATGAAGTCGCACAAAGCGATCAGCGTGGCGTAGTGCGGGACGGAAAAATATTTCGGAGTATATTTCCCTGCCGGCGCCGCAGCTTTCTCTTTGTGCACCATCTGGTGGATGTACTCGGCGGCCTTCGCCGGAATCACCTGCAGCACCGACCCACCCACCGCTCCTACCGTCAGCGTCCTCAAGATATCGCGTCGTGTTATGCCTTCATTCGCCATGTCCTGCCCGCTCCTTCTTCTCTCTTCGTCTCTGTTCTTGGCTTCTCATCTCTGCGAGCTCTGCGCCTCGAGGTTATTTTCTCTTCTTCTTCGATTCCCGACGCTACAAGTTGCCTTTCTTGGCCTCCTCCAAAAGATACTCGGAAGCGCGCCAGGCGAGCGCCATGATTGTCAGCGTCGGATTTTTGTCCGGATTGGTCACCAACGGCGCGCCATCGGTGACAAACAAATTCTTCACGTCGTGGGCCTGGCAAAAGCCGTTGAGCACGGAGGTCTTCGGATCGGCACCCATGCGGGCGGTGCCAACTTCATGAATGATTTTTCCACCCGCCTGAATGCCGAATGGATACTCCCCGTGGATGGAACTTTTGGTCCGGTATTCGCCGCCCATGGCTTCAACAATGGCGCGGAAGGTTTCCTGCATATCCTTAGCCTGGAGCAACTCGTAATCGGTCCATCTGAAGTGGAAGCGCAGCACGGGAATTCCCCACTGGTCCACGACGTCAGGATCGATCTCGCAGTAGGTATCCGGATTGGGCAGCATTTCGCCGCGGCCAGAGAAGCCGATGTATGTGCCATAAACCTGGCGGGCGCGCTGCTTCAGCTTCGCGCCGTAACCCTCTTCGTCGTGACAGAGTCCATCAAACATGCCCACGCCGGGCATGTTCGGGCCACCCCCGAATTCGATGTGGTAGCCGCGCGGGAAATCGTTCTTGCGGTCAAATTTCCACCATGGTACGTACATGTGCATTCCGCCGACGCCGTCGTGATTGTGCGGTGGAATTTTCTCCAGTGCAGGGATGTGGCCGTGGCCGTCACTACCGACGGAGTCGGTGAGATATCTGCCGACGGTGCCGGAGGAGTTAGCGATACCGTTTGGAAAGGCGGAGGATTTGGAGTTCAGCAAGAGGCGCGCGGATTCGCAGGCGCTTGCGGCCACGACAATCGCGCGCGCGTTTACGCGCTTTTCCGAACGCGTCGCTTTATCAACGTAGGAGACGCCCTCGGCTGTGCCGTCTTTACTGACAAGAATCTCGCGAGCCATCGCCCCGGTAATCAGCGTCAGCTTCCCCGTTTTCAGGGCCGGAGGAAGCAGGACCTGGCTCGAGCTGAAATTCGACGCGGTGGTGCAGCCGCGCCCGCATTGGCCGCAGTAGTGACATGGCAGTCTGCCATTCACCGATTTCGTCAAAATCGCGAGCCGCGCCGGAATGCAAGTAATGTTGAGCTTGTCACACGCCTTCTTGACCAGGATGTCTGTACAGCGCGGCTTAGGCGGCGGGAGAAAAACACCATCGGGCGCGCTCGAAACATTTTCTTTCGTTCCAAATACGCCAATGTAAGCCTCGGTCTTGTCGTAATAGGGCGCGAGGTCTTCATAGGTAATCGGCCAGTCGTCGCCGAGACCGTCGCGCGAGCCAGATTTGAAGTCGATGGGAGCAAAGCGCAAGGCAATGCGACCCCAATGATTGGTACGGCCGCCGACGATGCGCGAGCGGAACCACTGGAAATTTGCGCCCGGCGCCGAGGTATAGGGCTCACCATCAATCTCCCAGGCCCCGTTGGGCGCGAGGAACTCGCTGAAATTCTCCCGCGCGGTTCCACCCACCCCGGCGCCGCGGTGCGGCAATTCGTACGGCCACATGAGCATCTTGAAATCTTTTTCGGGAGTGACGTTCGGCCCGGCTTCCAGCAGGGCGCAGTTCAGGCCGCCCTCGGTGAGAATCTTCGCCGCCATGCCTCCGCCGGCGCCGGAGCCGATGATGCATACATCGTACTGTTTTGGAGACCTAATTACTTGGGACATTCGACGCTTTCTCCTTACAGATTGTTCTTCTTAATTTCAGAAACGGCGAAATCACAAGCGCGCGCGGTCAACGCCATGTAGGTAAGCGAAGGGTTAACGCAGGAGGAAGACGCCATGCAAGCGCCATCGGTGAGAAATACATTCTTCGCCTCGTGCGCTTGATTGTGCTCGTTGAGTACGGAAGTTTTCGGATCGCGGCCCATCCGCGCCGTGCCCATTTCGTGGATGGCCAGACCAGGCGGACTGATTTTCTGCCTAACGTCGATGCCCTTGGCGCCGGCGGCGGCCAGCATCTCCGCAGCCTGGCTGGCAATATCCTTGGACATGGCGCGTTCGTTGTCGCTCCAATCGCAGTGAATTTTCAGTGTGGGGATGCCCCAGGCGTCGAGTTTTTCCTTGTCGA
>Ga0137363_10000752_pt1 | contig 18036 bp, 14 predicted proteins | sample MadtaG_FD_104800 | JGI IMG/M metagenome (GOLD analysis project Ga0137363, IMG submission 104800) | Vadose zone soil microbial communities from Angelo Coast Range Reserve, California, USA - Mad1_115_16 metaG | ecosystem: Environmental > Terrestrial > Soil > Vadose zone | place: USA: California...
TCGGCCCGGTCGTGTCCGTGATCCCCATCAGCAATTTCGACCAGGCTGTCGAGGTGGCGAATGACGTCCCCTACGGATTGTCCGCCGCGATCTACACGCGTAACGTGAACCGCGCTTTCCAGGCCACTCGCGATCTCTACACAGGAATCGCTTACATAAACGCGCCGACGATCGGCGCCGAGACGCATCTGCCCTTCGGCGGCACCAAGCAGACCGGCAACGGCCATCGCGAAGCCGCCATCGCGGCAATCGATTTCTTCACCGAATGGAAAACGCTCTACATCGACTATTCTGACAAGCTCCAGCGCGCCCAAATCGATAACAATTGACAGCTCGCAGGGGGGGTGACGAAGCTGGACTTGAGTGGCGGGACAATCCTGCCCTGCCGTTTTTAAGGCAAGGCGAGCGCCGGCTTACGTTGACCCCGCTTGACACGCTTCCTACAATATAGGTAGCGCTCTTTAGCACTAGGAGTAGAGTGCTGCTATGAGGAATTCAGCGCTCCAGGAACGTCGCAATCGCCAGATCCTGGCGGATATTGTGCGCGTGTACATCGAGTCGGGCGAACCTGTGTCCTCGCGCGCCATCTCCAAAGGCTTCGAAGAATCGCTGAGCACCGCAACGATTCGCAATGTCATGGCGGACCTCGAGGATGCCGGGTTCCTGTACCAACCGCACACCTCGGCTGGGCGCGTGCCTACCGCCGCGGCGTATCGGTTTTTTGCCCAGGAGATTGCTTCGCAGGCCACGATCACTGCAGTGGATCGCGAATGGATCCAACGCGAGATGGGTGGCGCCACCAGCGCTGCGGAAATCACCGAGCGCGCAGGTCATGTACTGGCGGAAGTCTCCAACGGTCTCGGCATCATTGTCTCGCCCCCTTTGAGCAAGACCGTTTTGGAGCATGCGAGGATGTGGCTTCTCCCGGACGGCCGGGTCGTGGTTGTTCTCATTTCGCCTGGAGGGAACACGCGGGACAAGATTCTGCGGCCAAGCCGCTTGTTCACGCAAACAGAGCTGGACGCGACTGCGGACTTCTTGAACCGCCACTATTCCGGCTGGACACTCGAAGCGATTCGCAACGACCTTCTGCAGAAGCTTGCAACCGAGCGCGAGCGTTACGAAGGCATGGCTCAAAGCGCACTGACGCTCTGTGACCCCGCGGTATTAGGTGATGAAACCACCACGCACGTCCACGTTGAAGGCACCGCGCAGATCATCGGTGCGACCGAATTTGTGGATCAGGCGCAGTTGCGAGATTTGCTGGCGGCTATTGAAGAAAAGCACCGTCTCGTAACTGTGCTCAATGCGTGCATCGAGACGCCTGAACCAGTGCACGTGCAAATCGGAGTAAAGGAAATCTCCGAGGCCGGCGAAAACCTGGCTCTGATCAGTGCCGCATACACGCGAAATGATCTGGTGCAAGGCTCCCTCGGCGTTCTTGGGCCGACACGCATGCATTACGAGCGCGCTATGACCGCCGTCGCCTATGTGGCACAGCTCTTCAGCGAAGCGTTGAGCAAGACTTGACAAATTTCTGGCACAGGAGAAGTAAGAAAGTGAGCGACAAGGAAGTGAAAATCAATCTCAACGTCAAGAAGGACGACGACGGCGCAAACGTCGAACAATCCGCCGATGCGCAAGCCATCGCTGCGGAGACCGCCAAAGCCGACGCCGAAGTCGCCAGGCTCGGCGCAGACCTCGAAGACTTACGCCAGACTTTGCTGCGGCGGCAGGCCGACTTTGACAACTACCGCAAGCGCGTCGAAAAGGAGCGCTTTGAAGATTCGAAGCGCGCCACTGCTCGTGTGATCGAAGGACTCATTCCCGTAATCGACGGATTTGAGCATGCTCTTGCGGCGCACCGCGAAGCCGAATACGACAACTACCGCAAGGGGTTTGAACTCATCTACAAGCAGCTGCTTGAAAACGTGACGAAGCTCGGCGCAGAGCGGATCGATCCAGTTGGAAAGTCATTTGATCCGCACTTGCATCAGGCCGTGGATCGCCTGGAAACCAAAGACCACGAAGACGGCACCATCCTGCAGGTTTTTCAGCCTGGATATGTCTTTCACGGGCGTGTGCTCCGCCCCGCCATGGTCCGTGTAGCGGTGCATCCGAGTCCCGCATCGAAGGAAGCAGTGAACTAAAGGAGATCGTACGTTTTCATGGCTAAAGGGAATCAAAGAGATTATTACGAAGTCTTAGGTGTGGCGCGCACAGCCGCCGTGGACGAGATCAAGGCCGCTTACCGCAAGTCGGCGCTGAAGTGGCATCCGGACCGCAATCCGTCAAATAAATCCGAGGCGGAAGTGAACTTCCGGGAATGCACGGAAGCCTACAGCGTGCTGAGTGACGCGCAAAAGCGTCAGATTTACGACACCTATGGTCACGCTGGCCTTTCGAGCTCCGGCGCTAGCCAGGGGTTTGACAACACCGTCTTCCAGGATTTCCACGACATCTTCGGGGATTTTTTTGGCTTCGAGGACTTGTTTGGCGGTGGCGGCGCGAGGCGTGGACGCGGCCGCGCACAGCGCGGCGCCGATTTGCGCTATGACATGTCACTCGCGTTCGAAGAGGCTTCCGCCGGTGTGACCACCAAGATCAAGCTGCCGCGCCAGGAATACTGCGAATCCTGCAACGGCACGGGCGCGAAAAAGGGTACCGGCGTTCAAGCCTGCCAGAGCTGCGGGGGCCGAGGCCAGCTTGCTTATCAACAAGGATTCTTCACCATCACGCGCACTTGCCCTGCGTGTCAAGGCGCCGGACAAATTGTGAAAGAGCGTTGCCCCGATTGCCGCGGGCAAGGCCGTCTGGAGCGCGAAAAGACCATCGAGTTGCGTATTCCCCCGGGCGTGGACACAGGTACGCGGCTGCGTGTCGCCGGCGAAGGCGAGCCCGGGCCCAATGGCGGTCCTGCTGGCGATTTGTACGTGGTGCTCGAGGTCAAAGAGCATCCCTTCTTCGAACGGCGCGGCGCCGATCTCTATTGCACGATCCCTGTGAGCATCGCGCAAGCGACTCTAGGTACGGAATTGCAAGTGCCGGGGTTGAATGGTGAAGAAAAGCTGAAAATTCCCGAAGGCACGCAAAGCGGCGCCGTTTTTCGCATCAAGGGCAAGGGCCTAGCCGACCCGCGCGGCGGCGGCAAAGGCGATTTGTACTATCATGTCCGCGTGATGACCCCGACCAGGCTTACGCGCGACCAGCGCAAACTGATCGAGCAGCTCGGTGCCACCTTAAAAGTCGAAAACAAGCCCGCCGACCGCAACTCCTCCATCTTCGACAAAGTAAAAGACATCTTCGGCTAGGCAGCGTACCAAATTTCTTCTCTGCGAAATCTCTGTGATCTGTGCGTCTGGAGCGTTATCTTTATTCCTTTTTCTTCTTGCCGCGGGCACCCGGTGCCGCATCTAAGATAGAATCTCCGCGTGCGAAGACGCTTTTTCGTTGAACAATTCTCGGGTGAATCCGCCCTCATGGAAGGTGAGGCCGCCCATCACCTGGGCCGCGTCCTACGCGCTCAAGCCGGCCAGCTCTACGAGCTGAGCGACGGCGAACGCGTCTGGCTCGGCCGCATCGAAAGCGTCACCCGCGACCGCGTCCAATTCGCCTTAATCGAAGCACTGCCCGCCGTTCACCCTACTGTAGATATCACGCTGCTTCTGGCCGTGGTGAAATTTGATGCTTTCGAATGGGCGCTCGAGAAAGCCACCGAGCTGGGAGTGGGCGCCATCGTGCCGCTCGCTGCCGAACGCAGCGAGAAGGCCTTGCTCGCCGCGGCTGCAAAACGAGCTGACCGCTGGAGGAAAATCCTCCTGGAAGCATCCCAGCAGTCCAGGCGCGTTCGCATTCCGGTACTGGGCGGCCTGGCCAGGCCGGACTCTGAGTTCGCCTCGCGTGAAGACGGCCTGCGTATGATGCTGTCCGAGAGAGCAACCGCTTCACCCCTGCGAAAAGTTCTGCATGGCCAGCAGGCATCAAGAGCTATCCTGGCAATCGGCCCAGAAGGCGGCTGGACCGACGCAGAGTTCGCCGCCGCGAAGAGCAGCGGTTTTATGGAAGCCTCGCTCGGCCGATTGATCCTGCGTGCTGAAACCGCCGTCATAGCCGCACTAGCGTCATTGAACTACGCCCTCGATAGCGAATAATCAAAGCAGTGCGTCGTCTCCAAATCCTGTCGACACATTAGAAACGACTGGCATCGGCGAGCAACGAATCGTGCAGTTCTGCGAATCTCATCGTATGTAAGAAAGGCCCGCAGCCTTCGCCTCCACAGGCTACAGCGAGAAATCGCATCTGGCGCGGGCCGCGATGGCCGTGCTATAAATACAAGGCAGCCAAAAATGGAAAGCCCGGACGAGAAACAAGCCGCGACCTCAACCTCACCGGAAACAGCCCTTCCGGCCCCGTCTTCTGCTGTGAGAAGTGATTCTCCAGATTCAGCTGCAACTGCCGGTAGGTCCATCCCTCTTCACACTTTACGCAATGAAATTCGCGTTTGGACCCGCGACCTTTTAATCGCCATCGGCCTCGCCCTCGTCATCATTGTCTTCCTGTACCAGCCGGTCAAAGTCGAAGGCACCAGCATGGCGCCGCTCCTCTCCGACCAGGAGCGCATCTTCATCAACAAATTTGTCTACCGCTTCGAGCCCATTCAGCGCGGCGACGTGGTTGTCTTCTGGTATCCGCTCGACCACTCGAAATCGTTCATCAAGCGTGTTGTTGGTCTGCCCGGTGAAGCCGTCGAAATCCGCCAGGGCGCCGTCTACGTTGACGGGAAAATTGTTCCCGAACCATACGTTCCGCCGCAGTACGAGGACTTGAGCGATTTTGGTCCGGTGCGCGTCCCGAAGGACAGTTATTTCGTAATGGGCGATCACCGTATCAGCTCCAACGATTCTCGCGTGTTCGGTCCCGTCGCCAGCCGCTTCATTTACGGGCGCGCTGTGTTTGCCTATTGGCCCGTGGATCATTTCGGCTCGCTTTCTACCATCGAGGACACTGCTAAGTGAATGGCGACTTTTGATGAGAAATAAGGGAGGACCCACTGACCGAAGTTCAACACCGACCCGCGATACTCGCGCTGGAAGACGGGCGCCTCTTTAACGGCCGTGCCGCGGGCGCGATCACGCGCCGTGGCGGCGAAGTCGTTTTCAATACCAGCCTTACCGGTTATCAGGAAATTTTCACCGACCCCAGCTACGCCGGGCAGATCGTTTGTTTGACCTATCCGCATATCGGAAATGTTGGTGCAAACCTCGAAGATGAGGAGTCCTCACGGCCCTGTATCGAATCGCTCATCGTGCGCGAGTTTTCTCAAGTCTCGTCCAACTGGCGCTCCGCAGAGACCGCGCAACTGTATTTGAATCGTCACAAGATTCCCGTCATCTGGGACATTGATACGCGCGCGCTGGTGCGCCACATTCGGAGCGTCGGCGCGCTGCGCGGCATTGTTTCCACCGACGGAACCCCTGCCGAACAATTGATTTTCGAAGCCAAGCAATTGCCCGGTATGGCCGGGCAGGAACTCGCCGGCCGCGTCAGCTGTACAAAACCGTATGGCTGGGATAAGGGATCCGTCGAGGTTGCCATTTCGCCGTGGTCCGAGCAGATGGGCGAATCGGACGCGGAAGCAGAAACGCGAAGACATCGCGTAGTCGCCTACGACTATGGAATCAAGCAGAACATCTTGCGCCTGCTCGTCGATCACAACTGCGAAGTCTACGTTGTCCCGGCACAAACGTCCGCCGACGACGTATTGGAGATGAAGCCCGACGGAGTCTTTCTTTCGAACGGCCCGGGGGATCCGGAACCAGTCACCTACGCCGTCGACAATATTCAAAAGCTACTCGGCCGCGTCCCGATCTTTGGCATCTGCCTCGGCCACCAGTTGTGCGGTCTCGCGCTCGGCGGAAAAACCTTCAAGCTGAAATTCGGCCACCACGGCTCGAATCATCCGGTAAAGAATCTCCTCACCGAACAAGTGGAAATCACCGCGCAAAATCACGGCTTCTGCGTGGACCCCGATTCGCTGCCATCGCGCGAAGTCGAAATCACCCACGTTAATCTGAATGACGGTACCAATGAAGGCATGCGCCACAAATCGAAGCCGCTCTTCAGCGTGCAATATCACCCGGAAGCCTCGCCCGGCCCGCACGATTCGCACTATTTGTTCACCCAGTTCACGGACCTAATGAAAGAATTCGCGCAGCCTGGCAGTTCGCGCCGCTAAGAAAGTTCACGGGAGACTATGCCGAAGCGTAAGGACATCAAGAAGATTTTGATTATCGGGTCGGGGCCGATCATTATCGGACAGGCTTGTGAGTTTGACTATTCCGGCGCGCAGGCGTGCAAGGCGCTGCGCTCGGAAGGATACGAAGTGGTCCTGGTGAATTCGAATCCGGCAACCATCATGACCGACCCGGAACTCGCGCATCGCACCTACATCGAACCGCTCACCAAGGAATATCTCGAAGAAATTATCGCGCGCGAAAAACCGGATGCGCTGCTGCCGACCGTTGGCGGTCAGACCGCGCTGAATCTGGCCGTCGAGCTTTCCGAAAGCGGCATCCTCGAAAAATACAAAGTGGAAATGATTGGCGCTTCACTGCGTGCGATTAAAGTCGCGGAAGACCGCCTGTGGTTCAAAGATGCGTGCCGAAAGATTGGCCTCGAAGTTCCTGCGTCCGCGCTGGTGAACAATGCGAAGGACGCCCTGCGTCTCTGCGATCAACTGGGATTCCCGCTGGTGATTCGCCCGTCGTTCACGCTGGGTGGAACCGGCGGTTCCATCGCCTACAACAAGGAAGAATTTGGTGAAGCCATCGCCCACGCGCTGGACATGAGTCCCGTGCATGAAGCGCTGGTCGAAGAATCCGTTCTCGGGTGGAAAGAATACGAACTCGAAGTGATGCGCGACTTCCGCGACAACTTCGTGGTGATTTGCACTATCGAGAACTTCGACCCCATGGGGGTGCATACAGGCGACTCGATTACCGTGGCTCCGGCGCAGACGCTGACTGACAAGGAATTTCAGCGCATGCGCGATGCTGCTGCCGCGATCATCCGCGAAGTAGGTGTGGAAACCGGCGGTTCCAACGTGCAATTCGCCGTGAACCCGGAAAATGGCCGCATGGTCGTTATCGAAATGAATCCGCGCGTCTCGCGCAGCTCGGCGCTGGCCAGCAAAGCGACCGGTTTTCCCATCGCCAAAATCGCGGCCCGGCTAGCGGTGGGAATGTCGCTGGATGAAATTCCAAATGACATCACGAAAAAAACACCTGCGTGCTTCGAACCAACCATCGACTACGTTGTAGTGAAGATTCCCAAATGGCAATTCGAAAAGTTTCCCGGCGCCGACAGCACGCTCGGAACACAGATGAAATCCGTCGGCGAAGTCATGGCCATTGGCCGCACATTTAAGGAAGCGCTGCAAAAGGGAATTCGCTCGCTGGAACCGAGCACCCCCTGGCGCGCCCCTTCGGAAACGCCGGACTCGCTGCTGCGCGAAAAACTGGCGACGGCCCGGCCCGACCGCATTCACTGGTTGCTCACGGCAATGGAGCGCGGCCTGCCGGCGCAGGAAATTTGTGAGCTGACGAAAATCGATCCGTGGTTCATTCAGCAAATTGAAGAATTGACCGCCATGAACCGGCGCGCCGCCGCAGTGACAGTCGAGACCGCTTCGAAAGAACTCTTGCGCGAGGTGAAGCGTCACGGAACAAGCGACGAGCAATTGGCGCAAATCTGGAGAACCACGCCTGCATCCGTGCGTTTGCAGCGCGCGCGTTACGGTGTGACTCCGGTATTCAAACGCGTGGATACTTGCGCCGCGGAGTTTGAATCGTTTACGCCATATCTTTATTCGACATATGAGGACGAAGACGAATCGGACGCTCAGTCGCGTCTGAAAGTGATGATTTTAGGCAGCGGGCCGAACCGTATCGGGCAGGGCATTGAATTTGACTATTGCTGCTGCCATGCCGCGTTCGCGCTGCGCGAAGACGGCTTCGAAACCATCATGGTGAATTGCAATCCAGAGACGGTTTCGACGGACTACGATACCTCCGACCGCCTCTATTTCGAACCGCTCACACTGGAAGATGTGCTCGCCATCGTAGAGCGCGAAAAGCCGCAGGGAGTAATCGTTCAATTCGGCGGTCAAACGCCGCTGAATCTTGCGCTGGAGCTGAAGCGCAATGGTGTCCCGATCATCGGCACCGCCCCGGAATCGATCGATTTGGCGGAAGACCGACGCCGTTTCGGGCGTCTGCTCGACGAGCTGAAAATCCCGCAGCCACGCAACGGCACTGCTCTGGTGCCGGAAGAAGCGGCTCGCGTGGCCGGAGAAATTGGATTGCCCGTTCTGGTGCGGCCAAGTTACGTGCTTGGCGGCCGCGCGATGGTAATCGCGTATGACGTGAACACCGTGCAGGAATACGTCGCGCAGGCGGCGTTGATGGGGCCGGCGCGGCCCGTGCTGATTGATCAATTTCTCGAGGAAGCGACCGAAGTCGATGTGGATGCCCTCGCCGATGGAACAGACGTGGTCATCGGCGGGATCATGGAGCACATCGAAGAAGCCGGTGTACACTCCGGCGATTCCTCGTGCGTGCTGCCGCCGGTGAGTTTGTCGCCCGCGATCCTCGACCACATCCGCGAATATACGAAGCGCCTGGCGGTCGCGTTGAAAGTGGTCGGATTGATGAATGTGCAGTACGCGATTCAACGCGACACGGTGTACGTCTTGGAAGTGAACCCACGTGCATCGCGCACCGTTCCATTCGTGAGCAAAGCGACGGGAGTGCCCCTGGCGAAAGTGGCGGCGCGCCTGATGACTGGGAAGAAACTGGCGAACATGAATCTGCCGATCGTGCGGCACAACGGAGTTGCCGAAATTGCCGTGCACGAATTTTATTCCGTGAAATCGCCGGTGTTTCCATTCAATAAATTTCGCGGCGTGGATACCATCCTTGGACCCGAGATGCGTTCCACCGGCGAAGTCATGGGAATTTCAACATCGTACGGGCAAGCGTTCGCGAAAGCCCAGCTTGCGGCCGGGCAGCGGCTGCCGCGCAAGGGCACGGTTTTTCTCAGCGTCAACGACCGCGACAAGAAGCAGCTCGGAGCGCTCGGAAAGGAATTGGCGTCCCTGGGTTTCCGGCTGCTCGCGACGCGTGGAACCGCTGCATCGCTGGAATCCGCGGGCATCGAGGCCGAGCCGGTATTTAAAGTGAATGAGGGCCGCCCGAACATCGTGGACCTGGTGAAAACGGGGAAGATCGATCTGGTGATCAATACACCGCTGGGCCGCGAATCGTTCTACGACGAAAAATCGATTCGTCGCGCGGCGATCCGCTATAACATTCCGTGCATCACCACGCTGGCGGCGGCGCATGCCGCCGCGCGTGGGATTCGCGCGCTGCTCGAGCAGGGAACAGAAGTCGCCGCGTTGCAGGATTTGCACCGCGGACAAGCCGCCGCATCCGGCGCGCCCGCCTCAGGAGATTGAGCCGTGAACTTTTCTGGAGTTTTCGCAGCTCTAACCACGCCGTTTGCGCAAGACGGATCGGTTTCTCTCTCTGATCTGAAACATAACGTTCAAAAGTACAACCAGACTGATTTGGCAGGCTATGTTGCGATCGGCTCCACGGGAGAATCCGTGCTGCTCGCTCGCGCGGAGATGGACGCGATTCTCATCGCAGTGAAGGAATCGGCGGCGAAAGGGAGAAAGCTGCTTGCAGGCGCAGGCGCGGAGTCCACAGCGGAAACGATTGAGCGTGCGAAGCGCGCCGCAGAACTCGGCTATGACGCGGCTCTGGTGAAAACGCCGTACTACTACAAGCCTGCCTATAAGCCGGAAGTATTGATCGCTCATTACCGCCGAGTGGCGGACGAATCTCCCATTCCCGTCATGCTCTATTCGATTCCGCAATTCACGGGCATCACGCTGGCTGCCGGGGAAGTCGCCGCGCTCGCGGAACACCCCAACATCATCGGCATCAAAGACAGTTCGGGAAATGTACAGGGCGTTGGCGAAACCATTGGGGCAACGCCCCCGGAGTTTCAGGTTTTGGTCGGCTCTGCGGCCAGCGTGTATCCATCATTGGCGATTGGCGCGCGCGGAGCGATTCTGGCCCTTGCATGCGCGCTGCCGGAAAAGTGCGTGGCGCTATTCGATCTGTTCCAGCAAGGCCATCACGAAAAGGCTCGCGAACTGCAATCCGTATTGGCGCGCGCGTCAAAACTGATCGTTTCCGAGCTCAGCATCGCCGGCGTAAAATACGCCATGGACCAGCGCGGCTACCGCGGCGGCATTCCCCGGCTCCCGCTGCAGCCGCTGCACCATGAACAAAAGAAACGCCTTACAGACGTGCTGGCAACGTTGGAACCCGCTGCGGTGCGGGCGTAATTTCGAACAATTGGGTTGAATTGATGAGACGTTTTCTCGCGAGGTTCATCTAACGGCTCATGGATTGTCGTGCCCTCACCTTCCGCCAGGTTCCCCATCAGCCGAAACTTTTTCTCGAATATCTCGATCATTTTGAAAAGGTGAAGGAGTTCTACGATCACCCACCGGCCATGCCGGCGGTGACCCGTGTAGCCCGAAAAGTAGATTATCCGGATGACCGGCGAACGGAAGTAGCTTCCATTCTTCGCCAACAGAACGCCGCTCTTGGCGCTGGAGCGGAAACGCTGGCCAATCTGGAGCGGCTCGAGAAGGGCGCCGTGGCGATTGTGTCCGGGCAGCAGGTCGGTTTGTTCAGCGGGCCAGCTTATTCCGTTTATAAAGCTCTGACGGCAGTGCAGATCGCGGAGGAGCTGACGCGCGCGGGAATTCCGGCAGTGCCGGTTTTTTGGATGGCGACGGAGGACCATGACCTTGACGAAGTTCGTCACACGACCTGGTTCGATCGGGGAAAACTGATCCGCTTTGAATTGCCGGCAAACGCGGAATCGGTACAACCCGTGGGACGGATTCCCTTTGGCGCCCAGATCGAGCCGCTGGTGCAAGAAGCCGCGGAATTGCTGGCGAACCAGGGTAGCGATCTGCTGGCGCAGTATTTGATCGAAAGTTACCGGCCGGCGGAGACATACGGGAGCGCGTTCGGTAAATTATTCGCGCGCATTTTTGCACAGCAGGGGCTGATCCTGATGGATCCGCTCGATGCGGGGCTGCACAAAGTAGCGGCGCCGCTTTACCAGCACGCGCTGGCAGACCGCGACGCGCTGAACGAAAAACTGCTGCAGCGCGGGAAAGGCCTGGATCGGACTGGATTTGCGGCGCAGGTGAAGGTGACGGCGCGAAGCACGTTGCTCTTTCGCATGGACGATGGCGGACGGCAAGTGATCACTGCCAACACGGAGAGATTTCAGGCCGGCGAAAAAGCGTGGCCGCGTGAACAGTTGGTGCATCTGACGCATACCGAGCCGGAGAAATTCAGTCCCAATGCGCTCTTCCGGCCAGTGGTGCAGGATTATCTGCTCCCCACCGCGGCCTACATTGCGGGTCCGGCGGAGATTTCTTATTTTGCACAGTCGGAAGTAGTTTACCAGCACCTTCTCGGAAGAATGCCGGTGATGCTGCCACGCTCCGGTTTTACGCTGGTGGACGCGAAGGCCAATAAGCTCTTACGGCGTTATGAATTGAATGTTGAAGATGTCTGGGCCGGCTCGCAAGGCTTGCGGCACAAGATGGAGTGGCAGTCAATCCCTGGCGTGTTATCGAAACAATTTGAGCGCGACCAGAAACAGATTGCCAAGATGCTGACTCAACTCGGAAAACAGATCGAGAAGCTCGATCCGACGCTGAAGGGCACCGTTGAGAGATCGCGTAAGCGAATCGAATTTCACATCGAGAAGCTGCGGCAAAAGGCGGGGCGCGCGCAGGATCAGAAGGCCGGATTGATTTCCGAGCACGAACGGTACCTGGAATCGCTGCTGTATCCGCACAAGGCGCTGCAGTCGAGGGAATTGTGCCTGCTGCCTTTTCTGGCGCGCTGGGGAGCGGGCGGGCTCAGCGAGTTGCAAAAGCTTTCCAGTGGGAAAAAGATCGGGCATCACTTCATTCTTCAGCTTCCGTAGGGTCCTCGGTCATTTAGACAACTCACATTTCTTCTTTTGCGAAGCGGCAGATTGCCGCAAAACAAAGCCGAGATCTTCGGTTGCTGTACTCGTAGTGACTCCTTGACGACATCTTGCCTTGCCAAGCACGGGGGCGCAGCAGTGCTGCGCCCCTACAACGGAGATGCTGAACGCGGCGCTGATCCGCAGCGTGCTAGAATCCCGGCGCAATTCACAGGAGAAGCCCGTGCAAATGCTCATTGTGAAAACCGATCGGCGGACGCAACTCGTGGACGTTACGGCGCAGGTGCAACGAGCCGTAGCGTCATGCGGGGTAACGAGCGGCATTTGCTGCTTGTACGTGCCGCATACCACGGCGGCGATCACGATCAATGAGTGCGCGGACCCGGATGTGGCGCGGGACGTTGAGGGCGCGCTGGACCGGCTGGTTCCCGCAGACGGGACGTTTCGGCACAGTGAAGGGAATTCGGACTCGCATGTAAAGGCGGCGCTTGTGGGAGCGAGTCAAACGATCCACGTTGAGGGTGGCAAGCTATTGCTCGGACGGTGGCAAGGCATATTCTTATGCGAATTTGATGGTCCGCGCGAACGGCGGCTGCAAGTAAAGATTGTGGCAGGCTGAAATAAAGGCGTTCAAAAGAGTTTGCCATTTGGGGCTCCTTCGCCCTCCCCCCTCTTTTTCATAAGCGTAACAGCTGCTGACATCTCTCTAGGTGTGCCTGTCCGGCAGATTGGTTCGGCGCAAGTTTGCGCAAGAAGTCCGGTCGATCTAGATGCGGAAGAGGTATGGGGCCGGGGTGTGCTAGAGTTTTTGGGTGATGAGGAAGCTCGGGATTTACGTGCAAGTGCCGTTCTGCCAGACGAAGTGTACCTATTGCAATTTTCATACGGGAGTGGTGGCTAGCAGCCGATTTGCGCCTTACGTGGAGGCGCTTTGCCGAGAGATTCGGGGGCACCGGGAGTTGCTGCCAGGGGCTGGGGTGGATTGGCCTGGGCGTTTGGGGCGTAGCACTGCTACACCCTTACAAATGGAGGACAACACGTCGTGCGAAGACGTGATTGCAGACACGGTTTACATCGGCGGGGGGACGCCTAGTCTGCTTGATCCAGCACATCTGCAAGACATTTTGGAAGCGATTCGGACAACGTTCGGCGGAGAGCTGGAGGAAGTGACGCTGGAGGCGGATCCGGAGACGGTTGAGGATGGGAAGGCGGCGGCTTGGGTTAAGGCGGGAATTAACCGGGTTAGTTTCGGGTTACAGTCGTTTTCGGACAAGGAACTGATTGCGGCGGGGCGGATGCACCGGAAGGCGGATATTTACCGAGCGGTGCCGATTTTGCGGGAAGCGGGAATTCGAAGTATCAGTTTTGATTTGATTGCGGGCTTGCCGCACCAGACGAAGGAGAGCTGGCGGCAATCGCTGGAGGAGTTGGCGGTGCTGGCGCCGGAGCATGTTTCGATTTATTTGCTGGAGATTGATGAGGGAAGCCGGCTCGGGAAGGAATTGCTGCAGGGCGGGGGAAAGTACAGCGCTGGGGCCGTGCCTAGCGAGGATGAGATGGCGGAGTTTTATGAGATGGCGCAGGAGGCGTTGGGAGACACCGGATATCATCACTACGAGATTTCGAATTGGGCTAAGCCCGGATTTGAGTCGAGGCATAATCTGAAATACTGGCGGCGGGAGGCCTACCTGGGATTTGGGGCCGGGGCGCATTCGTTTTCGGGGACGGAGCGGTGGGCGAACGCGCATGACGCGGCGGCGTATGTGAGCGCTGTACAGGGTGGGCGGTTGCCGGTGGAGCAGCATGAGAGGCTTACGGCGGCGAGCGCGCTGGAAGAGGAATTGTTTCTGGGGTTGCGGCAGTTGGACGGGATTGATTTGGGGCGGATCGAGCGGGAGTATGGAGTGGCAGTGACGGCGAGATTCGAGCGGATCGCTTCGGCGGGATTGGTGAAAATTGACGGTCGTATGGTGCGGCTGGCTCCGGAGAGGCTGAGTGTTTCGAATGAGGTTTTTGTGGAATTGATGAGGTAGAGAAGCACGGGAACGTAAACGCCGAGACACGAATGGCGCGGAGCGGCGAAAAAAGGAAAGAGACTTAACACAGGGTGTACTGAGGTCAGAGCCCGGAGTTCACAGAGAAGAAGAGAGAAGGTGATATGAGTTACACGGTGGCTAAAGGGAATCAGCGGGTGGATCCGGATCAAGCGGGGGAAGCGGGGAAGATTCGGGTGGGAGTGGTGGACCTGCGGAGCGATACGGTGACGCAGCCTACGCCGGAGATGCGGCGAGCGATGGCAGAGGCGGACGTCGGTGATGACGTTTATGGGGAGGACCCGACGGTTAACAAGCTGGAACGGAGGGCGGCGGAGGTTTTTGGGAAAGAGGCGGCGCTGTTTGTTCCCACCGGATGCATGGGGAATCTGATTGGCATCAAGGTGTGGACGCACCATGGGGATGAGGTGATTTGCGAAGAGCGCTCGCACGTGAATTTGTATGAGCTCGCTTCGATGTCGGCAATTGCGGGATGTATGCCGCGAGTGGCGCGCGGAGAAGATGGGATTTTGACTTGGAAGCAGATTGAAGCCGTGATTCGGCCGAAGATTTATTACGATTCGCAGACGGCGCTGGTGTGTCTGGAGAATACCAGCAACATGGCGGGCGGAACGGTCTATCCGACGGCGCACCTGGAAGACATTTGCGACCACGCGCATGCACTCGGATTGAAGGTGCATCTGGACGGGGCGCGGATTTTTAATGCGGCTACGGCGCTCGGGGATGACGTTGCGCACATGACACGAAAAGTGGATTCGGTGATGTTTTGTTTGTCGAAAGGATTGGGCGCTCCGGTGGGTTCCATGATTGCGGGGACTAAAGCGTTTATTGAGAAAGGACGAGTGTACCGGAAAATGTATGGCGGAGGGATGCGCCAGGCGGGCGTAATCGCGGCGGCAGGATTGATTGCGCTGGAGAAGTCGCCGGCGCGGCTGCACATTGATCAGGAAAACGCCAAGCGGCTGGCGGAAGGGATTGCGGAGATTCCAGGGCTTACAATCGATCCGAAGAAGGTGCGGTCGAACATTGTGATATTCGATTGTTCGAAGACGGGGAAGACGGCTGTGGAGTTGTGCGATGCGCTTCATCCGCACGGCGTTTGGGCGCAGGATACGGCGCTGCATTCTGTGAGGGTGGTTACGCATTGCGACGTGGACCGGGCAGGAGTCGAGCGAGCGCTCGTGGTGCTGAAAGAAGTGGTGGCCAAGACGCAGAAGGTGGGCGCATGAAGGGGCGAGGCGTGAAACGAATGGCGATTGTTGCTTGCGCACTTGCAGGCTTGATATTCGCCGGTTCAGCGGCAGCACGGAAACGAGCCGCCGAGAAAACTTCGCAAACGCAAAGTTCTGCAACGTTGGCCGGGGCGCAGAAATTTCTAGACGAGGCGGAAAGCCGTTACTTTGAGCTCACCAACAAAGCGCAACGAGCTTCGTGGGTGGAAGAGAACTTCATCACTGATGATACGGAACAGATCGCAGCGGATGCTAACCAGGAACTGACCGCCTTCAGCGCGGAGATGTCCAAAAAGGCGCACGATTTCGACAAATTGACACTTCCGCCCGAGATGGCAAGAAAGATGTTGCTGCTCAAACTTTCGGCGGGATTCCCCGGGCCTGCAGACCCGAAGGAGCAGAAAGAATTGGCACAGGTGCTGGCTTCTCTGGATGGCGATTATGGAAAAGGGAAGTGGTGTCCGAGCCGCGACAGTTCGAAATGTCTGGACGTGACTGCGGTCGGCAAATTGATGGCAACGAGCCGCGATGCTGAGGAACTCAAACGCGCGTGGATCGGGTGGCATGCCGTGGGCGCGCCGATGCGGCAGCGTTACGCGCGAATGGTGGAACTGGGAAACGCGGGATCGCGGGAGCTGGGTTTTGCGGATGCGGGCGCGTTGTGGCGTTCGAATTACGACATGCCGCCCGAGCAGTTGGCGAAAGAGGCCGACCGGCTTTGGAGTCAACTGAGGCCTCGTTATGAATCGCTTCATGCCTATGTACGCGGGCAACTGGGAAAAAAATATGGAGACCGGAGTGTTCCGGCTCACGGGCCGATCCCCGCGCACTTGCTGGGGAACATCTGGAGCCAGGAATGGAACAACGTTTATGCGTTGATGGATTCGCCAAAACCCGCGCAAAGTTACGATCTGACAAAGATCTTGCAGGATCGGAAAACAGATGCGAAAGGGATGGCGCGTTACGGAGAGGCTTTTTTTACTTCGCTGGGGTTCGCCCCCCTGCCGAAAACGTTTTGGGAAAGGTCACTTTTCACGAAACCTGGGGACCGCGACGTCGTTTGCCATGCCAGCGCATGGGATATCGATTCGAAAGACGATCTGCGAATCAAGATGTGTATCCAGATCACGGAAGAGGATTTCCGAACCATTCATCACGAACTGGGCCATAACTTTTATCAGCGTGCGTACGATGCGCAGCCGCCACTTTTCCAGAACAGCGCAAATGACGGCTTTCACGAAGCGGTGGGGGACACGATCGCGCTTTCCGTCACACCTGAATATCTCAAGCAGATTGGCCTGATCGAGATGGTGCCGCCGGCGTCGGGAGATATCGACTATCTATTGCAGCAAGCGCTGGAGAAAGTGGCGTTTCTGCCCTTTGGATTGTTGGTGGACAAGTGGCGCTGGGAAGTGTTTGCGGGCAAAGTGAAGCCGGAAGACTACAACAAAGTATGGTGGGAATTGCGGAGGAAGTATCAGGGTATCGTCCCGCCCGCTGAGCGCACCGAAGCGGATTTTGATCCCGGCGCCAAGTACCACGTTCCATCGAACACGCCTTACATGCGTTACTTCCTGGCGCGTATTTTGCAATTCCAATTCCAGCACGCTCTTTGTCGCGAGGCTGGATACGCCGGCCCATTGCACCGATGTTCCATCTATGGAAACAAAACAGCGGGAGAAAAGCTGAGCAGAATGCTGGCGATGGGGCAGAGCAAGCCGTGGCCCGAAGCGCTGGAGGCGCTCACGGGCGAGAAGCAGATGGATGCCTCCGCGCTGGCGGATTACTTCGCGCCGCTGAAGACCTGGCTTGACGAGCAGAACAAAACCAAGCATTACGCGGTGGGCTGGTAGCAGCGCTCGTGTAGAATCAAAAGTTAAGCAAAACTTTGTCCGTCTATTTGCTCGAACGCATAGATCGCCGAGGCCACCGTGGAATTCAGTTTTACTGAAGAACAGCAGCAGCTTCGCCGCACTGTGCGGGAATTTGCCGAGGGCGAAATCGCTCCACATGTGATGGAGTGGGACGAGGCATCACACTTTCCCATCGAGATCATGCCCAAGCTGGGGGAGATGGGCCTGCTTGGGGTAATTTTTCCGGAACAACATGGCGGCGCGGGGCTGGGTTACATTGAGTACGCGCTGGCGATTGAAGAGCTGGCGCGCGTGGATGGCTCGGTGGGATTGATTGTGGCGGCTCATAATTCGCTGTGCTCGAACCACATTTACAAGTTTGGGACGGAAGGGCAGAAGAAAAAGTATCTCGTGCCGCTGGCTTCGGGGAAGGCTATTGGAGCCTGGTCGTTGACCGAGCCGGAGGCGGGCTCTGACGCCGGTGGGACGCGAACGACGGCTGTGCGCGACGGTAAGCATTGGGTGCTGAACGGCGCGAAGACTTTCACTACCAACGGACATTATGCAAACTATTGCGTGGCGATGGCGGTCACGGACAAGACTAAAGGCCCGCACGGAATCAGCGCGTTCATTCTGGAAAAGGGGATGAAGGGATTCCGGCCTGGGAAAAAAGAAAACAAGCTGGGGATGCGCGCGAGCGACACTTCGGAGGTGATTTTCAGCGATTGCCGCGTGCCCGAGGAGAACTTGCTTGGGCCTGAGGGCGAAGGATTTACCGGCAGCTTGAAGATTCTGGATGGCGGACGA
>Ga0137363_10000754_pt1 | contig 18014 bp, 20 predicted proteins | sample MadtaG_FD_104800 | JGI IMG/M metagenome (GOLD analysis project Ga0137363, IMG submission 104800) | Vadose zone soil microbial communities from Angelo Coast Range Reserve, California, USA - Mad1_115_16 metaG | ecosystem: Environmental > Terrestrial > Soil > Vadose zone | place: USA: California...
AAGATCACCAAGGACGCTGCTAACAGGCAAGGTGAAGGTGTTAGCGTCCTGACAAATATTCCTCTAGGATATAGAGGAAGCCAAATGCTAATATCTATTCCATTTAAGACCATATCTGGAACTTTAGTTCAAGGGGATTTAAAGTTATACGTCTACGATGTTGCAAATGCATTAGTAGTAACTCCATTCAATAACGAAGTTGTTGGCGGCCAAGGAATATTAAAGTCTACGTTTCCTATTGCGGCCAACACTACTCAAATTAGAGTTGGATTTCACTTCGCATCAACTTCCGCAACGGCAGTTACTTTGTCTTTCGACGATGTTTTCGTAGGAACTTCTGACGATGCAATAGGTCCTAATTTCACAGACTATGTTTTAAATACTGGTTTCACCTTACCTTCGGCAGCCTTTGGAACAGTAACGAATACTACTATTTTTACTAAGGAAGCGGGTGACGAGCTTTTAGTGGAAGGTGCATTTATTACTGGGACTGTCGGCGCTAGTTTAGCTGATTTAATATTACCCACTAACATCGTAATCGATGTTACTAAACTAACAGCATTAACGCAAAGCGCATTTTTAGGCGAATTCACTGCCCAAACTACCGGAGGAGCCGTAGGAGTTTACACTTCAATGGTGGGAGGAGTAATTAGCTTTAATGCTGGTATGCCGGATAGAGTTTTTTTTGGAATTTCGTCTTCTACTAATTCATATAGTCACGGTAATGGAAATCAAGTTTTTACAAATAATCAAACAGTTACGTTTAAATTTAGAATTCCGGTAGTAAATCAATCTTCAAATCTTACCATAGCCGCAAGCTCCACTTTCAAAGCCTCAAGTTTTTTGGCAAATGGCACGAGAATAACTGGAACCCCTCCAACACTACTTGGTCAGTATAGAAGTTATCTAAGAATAAGCAATACTACTACATTTTCTGAAGTTAACGCATCTCCCACCAATCCTCCAAATAGCCTAGATGGCATAAGGATGGACGCAGCGGCATTGTATGCATCTTCTGATAGTAACGGATTTCCTAGTAGGTATGACGTTTTTGTTGGAAATAATAAAAATGTAAAGTTGGAGTTTTATAAAAACCAAGGTAGGACTGGTTTTATTTCAATAGATGCTGGATATTTCGAATCTACTTTTAATATAGGGGCCATCTACAATTATGATCCAACAACGGGAATATTGCAGATTCAAGGTAATACTGGAAATGCTGCTTCTAATAATTCTCTAGGAAGTACAGATAACGGTGGTATCGCTAACACCATATACTTCGATATAGTAGTTTCCGAGAATGCCTTGGCGGTAGGCTTTAAGACTCCTAGAAGTCAAATTAGACTAGCCGGTGCCTCAGGAAGTGGTTCCGTTGGAACATCCGTAAGGGTCTTCACTAATATAATAGAGAATACTGGCAATGCCATCACATACACTAGCGATTCTACCAACGGAGATTTCTTTACAATAAAAGAAGATGGCGTTTACTCAATGCACTACAAAGACGGAAGCCAAAGCCCCGAAGTATTTGGATTTAGTAAAAATGCTAGTTCTAATATCACCAGTATTGGTGGACTACCACAGGACCAGCAGTTAATGAGTGTTGAAAGTAGTGTTGGATCATCCGGGGCTTTTCCTGTAGTTTCTTATACTGGATTTTTACCTTTAGGGACCATAATAAGGCCGCATACTAATGGCGGACAAACTGCAACGTCCCAGTCGGATATTAAATTCGCAATATGCAAAGTAAGCAATTAATTAATAAATGAAGGGATTATATGGAAACTTTATTAAAATCATTTACTAAAAACGTGGCAGCGTCAGGAACGCCTGAACCTCTACAACAGAATAGATTAGCTTCTGATTTTATAAAAATCAAAGCTAAATCTACTAATACTAAAACAGTGTCTATTGGAGACTCCAGCTCCCAAGACTTTGAATTAGCCGCTGGAATAGAACTCTCGCTAAATGAAGTTTTAGAAAAAAATGGTGGATGCACGACTCTAGACTTAGCTAAAATTTATTGCAAAGTTCAAGTAAACGGAGAAGGTGTTGAAGTTCTTTACGCGTTGAGACCTAGCGCTGGATTATGAAACTAATCAGAACCGACAAAAATTACAACGGAGTTTTCGGAATACTACAGGATAGTGACGGTAATAATTTAGCAGTTACCTTAGAACACTCATACGACGGTATCCCAAAGATTCCTAATGGAACGTTTACGTGCGTTAGGGGGTCTCATCGTCTACACGGAATGACTAATGATTTTATTACGTTTGAAATAACTGGAGTTCCAGATCATATTAATATTTTATTTCACTGGGGTAACTATAATAAAGACTCTGAAGGTTGTGTACTTTTAGGTAAGGCCCGGGTGGGAGATACTATTACTATGTCTCGTTTAACTTTTGAAAGTTTTATGGACTCTTTAGTAGGAATTAATAGTTTTCAATTAGAAGTTACTTAACTATAAGTACCTGGTCATAACTCTGATTCTAGCTTTTCTATTTTGTCTAATAACTCTTTTAAATGATCATTTTTATTTGAATCTTCAGAACGCATTTCTAACAAATTGACCAATTTCACCAGGATTTAAAGTCAGTTCAGAAACCACCGTTTAAAACATGATCGACCGGTCTTTCTCCATCTTTTTTGAAACTAAGATATTAAACCAATACCGACCTTCATTGGCTAAAGTGTCTCCACCATCGCCTGAAAATGTAACCAATAATTGTCTTTGATCTTCAAACCACTGCATCGGCTGACTCCGCTAACTCCGCTAAAACGTCACCGTGACAAGATTGAGGTTTACACCAACATGCCAGGACCTTACCTTTGAGTTCTGGCAACCTAGCTAGTAACTGAGGCTGGGTCTTAATCCACTGCCGGTAGGCTTCAACAGCTTGCTCTCTAGTTTCAACCTTAAACTGAGCTTTTGTGAAATCTCGGTGTGAAAAAGGATTTCCCCAGATAGACGGGCGTCCGATGTAGACATCATATTTGTCTTTTTTCATGTGGACAACTTTAGTCGAGCTCATATATAGTCACCCCCCGTGTGCCAAAAGATCTACTATCTTTGTGATCTTTTCCCATGGAACATTGAATAGTCCTGAGTTAATCTTAGGCATACCGATGTTGACATTTTGTTGGATGAGTTGATCGATGGTTCTAGATCCAGCAATGACTAATTCCATGATATAACTTCCATTATGGCAATTCCTGCCAAAAACAGTGCAAGACAAGCCACAATATAACCGACGGCGGCTAGAAACACTGTGACAAAGGCCACTTTAAAGATGTCAAACGCCAATCTCATCTTAAACCAGATCTAACGGGAAGACCATCCAAACCTAGAGTCAAATGATCCCCGTGACGAAGTTTCATCTCTGTTTCAAAGTGATGTTTAAACGGAGTTAGTTCTAAAACTTGAGTCTTCAATTCATAAACTTGTTCTTTAAGTTTTTTGTTTTCAACCTCTATATCCATAACCATTCTAGTGACTTCATCTGAATTACGTATCCTCTCACGTAACGACGAAATATAAGAATCAACTGTTTCAGACGTACTATAATGCATATTTAGTGGAATTGCGAACATTACTGAAAATCTCAAGTTTAAATCTGCATTATGAACTTCGTGAAGATGCACGCCATCTGAATCTAAACCTACATTTTTTAGAAACCAGGCAATTTGTTGACCTGCTGGACTTAAAATTTCATCTTTAATAAGCGTTTTCATCTTCGCCCCCTGCGATAATCGTCTAGTTTTAAGACATTGTTGCCGGTTGATTCATAGATCTGAATATCCCGGACTTCGTAATTACTTAAAGTGTATCCCATTCGCCAGAACAGGTAAACCAGAAAAGCCTTAAATTTGGATCTGGATTCGTACCGCAGGGTCTCTGAGATGGAAGATTCTAGGGGTTTACGGTGGTACAACACGCACCACATTATGGGTGGGCGGGAGCTATAGGTTCGCGAGGTGTGTGCTGAATCACATAGTGTGCTTGACTGACCGCGTCATCTAAAGCATTGTGAGCTATACCGGTCTTTGCTATATCCTGACCACTAGCCACAAACCTTTTAAAGGTTCTAAGATCCATTACTTTAGAGTATCCCCAGGGTATCCCTATATTTAGTTGCCTAAATATATTTTCCATTATGGAGATATCAAAGGTAGATCCGTTACCCCATACATTAATTTTTTTAGTTTCGACTGGAACAGATTTATACCATTGTGAAAATGTAGTCAACACATTAGCCACTGATTTAGATTTTTCATTAAATACTTTTTTAGCAGAGTTTGATTGATTTAGCCACCATTTTAATGTGTCTGGATCTAGTTTACGGCCACTTTCTATTTGCTCGGCTACGCTAGGCGCCATATAAAAAGTAGGTCCAATAGTGCCAGATTGAATATCAAAGAAGCACGCTCCTATAGACACTACTATAGCGTTAGGTACCGTAGCTAACGTTTCTAAGTCTATCATTACATCCATAATATCTCCAATTAAAAATACTAGTCTTTAATTACAATAGACTGATCCGTAATTCCCATAGCTAGTTTATATAAACGAAATGATTTTGCGCGGTACCTAGACACGGCGTGGGTCGTAGCTTTCCAAATACAGCAATCTATAACCGTGTTTTTCATAGGTAGAGCTACCTGAATTAACCAATAATCTCCTTCATCGTCTGGAGGAACTATACAAACTGGTAACGTTATTTCGTCTAACGCGTATTTGAATAAAAAATCATCAAATGTATCAAAATCTAGTTCTTCAAAACTACCAATCTGTTTTTTTGGGCCTATAGTCCGAATACCACGCGCTACTAGGTCTTGCCCATTCATCTTTTTTAGTTTCATCTTTAACTATCCTCATCCCCTTCAGGAATATATAGGCAAATAACGCCTCAATTACAGCAGACGCTCCTTGATTAGGCTCTGAACTTTGTAAAAAATTATCCATAGCTCTTTCTTTAATCATATTAATATCGTATGTATCTAAATCTTCGAACACTAAGTCATTATATTTTTTAATAGTAGTATTCATGGCAAATTAGTCTCTTTAATGATTTTAGGTAGAAGCATACCATCGTTAAAAACCTTTATCTCCACGTAAGTGGAGACTCTGTCTTGACATTTAATTTTTAAATATGAATCTCGGTCATGGTCTAGTTCTAAGTCTATGATTATATCCTGAGAATTCTGTTCTATCCAAGCTATAGCTTTTTTTAGTTCGGTTAGTTTAATTTTCATATACCTCTCCTCTGTTTAAGGGTGTCTGTAATATTACTAGTTACTATATATTTAAGTCTACTCTTTATATGAACTTTTACGCTGCGAACTAGAAAAGTTTCATCTGGATATGTACTCAAATATTCTAAAATTTCTTCAAATGTTTCTTTAGTTCCTTGTATTTTACCCATGGCAAACGCGTCTAATTTAGTAACCTTCAAAACTGATTTTTTCATAACTTTAGTTTACTTCATCATCATGAACTGGTTTTTTCATTAGATCAAACTCTATTAATGCTTTATCCATTTCTGATTCTTTATACGATTTCTTATAATCTCTATTCCTACCCACTATTTTAGATTCTACAAACTTTTTTACGTCTTCTTTAGAAGATTTTGAGGTTTCTAACCATACTTTTAAAATCTGTTGTTCCATCTTAGCTGTATAAATTTTGGTGGCGTCATCTCCTAAATACGTTTCTCCGCGATCGTCTTCTATATAAGTTTCAGCCACCTTCAAGAGAGGATACTGATTTCTTATATTAGTCCACCATTCTATGGCTGCGGTGGGACTAACGTTAATATGAAACGATACTACTATATGATCATCTTTTTTATTTGTAAAGCGACCGTACAAAAGTTTAAATAAAGGAAATCGACCGTCATAAAAAGTATGAATATCTTGATGGTCTGCCTCTACGTGTACTTTATGTAGATCTTTTAATTGCCCTATGAGCCAAATATATTGTTCGTACAAGGTAGTAATCATATATTCTAATTCTACTATATTAATCTATAGTAATCTCAACTATTATGACCCAATAGTATTTTAGTAACTTCTATAGCTTTCTCTAGTGAATTTACCTGATAAGTCATAGAGTCATTTAACATAATGTGATTATGTAGGTTACCCGGTTCCATGATAACCACCGTGGGTATTGATTTTTGATAACACCACGCTAATTCCATAACAGTTCCAATTGAGACTTTTTTAGACCCTAGAAGATTTACTATAACTACAGAAGATCTAGTACAATCAAAAAAATCCCTACGCATTATTCCTTTAGCTGATGTTAACGTACCATCGTAGGTCCCAGAATGTAAAATTCCCTCTTTTTTAAGATACTCTTTTCCCCTAAGTGGGGACAACGTTTTTATAGTAGTCCCATCTAAAGATTTGGAAACTTCGTGTCTCCATCTAGAAGAGTCATCAAACGTCGTTCCAGTGATAGGTCCAGCTAGATAAATATAAGTCACTTATTTTCCCTAATTCTTCTTAAAAAGTCTTTTCTCCAATTTTCTCTAATCTCGTCCATAGTTAACGTTTTCTCTCGTTCTGGGTCTACCGCCTGAATAGTATTATTATTATTATTAAATTGTTTTTCTAAAAATTCGTTTCTAGATTCTAATTCATTTATATAGGCTTTCAAATCTTGTATAGTTTCTTTAAGTTTTTTTGATCCTTGTTTGGGAAATGTTTTATGTTGCCTCATTACTGATATTCTACCTTTATCGGATTAAAGTTACTTACTATTGAGTCTAACCTCTCTAATTGATGTTTTAACATATAATTGGTTTCTTGAAACCTAAAATCGTGAACCCTAGCTATTTTTTTGCCAGGATGTAACCTAATGGCCCTACCTAGAGCCTGAACTATAGTTATTTCGCTTTTTCCTCCATTACACAGGATAAGTCGATCGGTAGATGATATGTTTACGCCCTCGCCTAAGACAGAGGATCCTATTAATATTCTGACTTGTTTCTCATTAAAAGCCTCAATGGTTCCAATTATTTCTTCCTTAGAATTATCCCCGTTAATATACGAATTTTGAAGATTCATAGTATTTAAATACTCATGTATTATAAGTCCAACTTTATCTTTTTTAGAGACTAAAATTAAAATTTGATCAGCTACACTAGAATTTTGACAAATTTCATAAATTTTAGCCAGTAGGTCTGGATTAGCCGAATATGAATTATCGTACTCAGTTTGATAGTCTATATGTGGTTTTCCAGGTAAATCATGAATATATAATTCCAGTGGAGTTAAAAACCCCTCTTTTATAGCTTGGTGGGCCGGATATTTATATAAAACATTACTTAAAACTCCCCATAACTCCAAAGTTTTATTATCGTTTCTTAAAAATGTTCCAGTATACCCGAATCTATAAAACACATGCTCTAAATCTTCTAATAAATCTACATACGATTTACTAGCGGCATGATGAAGTTCATCTAAATGTATAGAGTCAACCATCTTTCCGAATTTATTAAATTCTCCAGTTTTCTTTAGAGAGGCTAGAGATTGAACCGTAACTATACTAATAGGTTTGACTGATGTTAGTTTTCTTATTTTTTCAGCGTCTAATAGTTGTACATTTCCAAATCCAAACCAATTTTTAAAATCATTATATAGTTGAGAACTCAAAGCTTTAGACGGAACTATGACTAAAGATTTGACACTGGTCTCTTTAATGATATTGGCCATAATTAAAGATTTACCTGAGCCCACCGCGGCCTCAAATACGCCACGACCCGCTTTAATTCCGGCCTGAATCATTTCATTTTGGTAATATCTAGGTTCGAACGGTTTGTTATTCCATCTAAGTATAACCGTAGATCCTGGATTTTCCCTAAGATCTTCTAGATGAAATGTAGTTCCTAAAACTTTCAAACCCTCCAAAACTATATTCAATAATCCAGTTGGAAATTTATTTTGTTTATAAAGACAAACATATTCACCGGCTTCCAATTGCTTTAATCTAGACACGCACATTCCATATTGTTTTTTATTACCAAAACGTTTTGCTTGTTTCATCTGATAAAATATTTGTCCTTTTTCGGACTCTATATCATTATGATAAGTCAGTAGTTGCGTAATTAAATCATGAGCATCTAACGAAACATAACCTTCTACTTTACAAAACGAATTCTGAACTATTATCTTCATATGATAATTATCCTAAACTAAATTTGCAAAGTGAATAACTTTTTTGCGGGGGCAAGTTTACAAAGCGCCGGCTTAAGAGTACAATATAAACATTGATAAATAAATAACACACTTTACTGCATTCACAATGGTATCCACATTAAAGATACTTTCTTAAAGATTAGCTTTTCTTCTTAGCATTACTAAGTTATATATTAATTATCATCTAATATTTATAGTGAAGACGCGCTATTTCGTTAGAAAGTTTGTTCCGGTCCTAGTTTCTATTGATAAAATCAAATTTATAGTTAGGAGTAGTTTTAAATGAATAAACGAATAATTACGGATGAGGAATTATCTAGTTCTAAAATTAATGGAATGCGCCAAATAGCGGGGATAGTTAAAAAGACTTTAGGTCCTGGCGGTAGACCTATATTGATACAACGCTTAGGCCAAAACTTAGAAGGGGGACCGCTAAGTCCCAAAATTACCAAAGACGGAGTATCCGTAGCTGACGAATGTTCGTCTCCTAATGAAGCCGAAGACATTATCATTCAAACTGTCAAGGGCATTTGTAAAAAGACCGTCGATGTGGCTGGTGACGGTACCACCACGGCTATAGTATTAGGGGAAGCTATAGTTAACGAAATGGAACGAATCTTAAGTAATAATTCTAAACTTAACTCGCAATTGGTAAAAGATTCTATAGAACTCGCGTCATCTGAGGTTATAAAAATTCTAAGAAAGGTGGCTATTAAAGTTGAAAGTATGGACGTAATTCGTCAAGTAGCGACCATTTCTGCCAATGGTGACGAAAAGATAGGCCAAATCATTGGAGACGCTTTTCAAGCTGTCGGAGCCGAAGGCGTCATTAATGTGGATGAAGGATATACACACGACGTTATGTTGACTAAAGTAGAAGGTTATCAGTTTAATAGAGGTGCAGAAGCTAGAACTTCGTTTTTCAACAATAAAGATCAAACTCAGTTTGAAGCTGAAAATGCTTCAGTCATTATATATGATGGAAAACTTTATAACTATATGGATATTGTTCCAGCTTTAAAAATGTTAGCTGGGGTAGGAGACGACGGTAAACCAAGTCGCAAGTTGCCTCCAGTAGTAATTTTGGCTAATGAGTTCTCAGGCGAGGTTTTAACGTGGCTTTTGATTCAAAAGACCGAGATGGGAATTCAATTTTGCCCGGTAGTTGGTCCTAATGTCACTCATATACGAACTGCTTATTATGATGATTTGGCTGTGTACACTGGAGGAACTAGACTAGGTGCCGGTAGTCGGAATTTGGGGGCAATAGAACCAAACGATGTAGGCTTGGTTTCTAGAGTTATAGTTGATAAGTATAAAACTACTTTTTATGATGGGCAGGGGGCAGAAGATGAAATCATCACCAGAGTCGACCAACTTAAAGTTGCGAAAGTTCAAGCCGAGTCGCCGTATGACGCACAAATTATCAATGACCGAATTGCAGCAATTACAAATGGAATTGCGAAAATTGGAGTGGGGGGAGTTACAGAGCTTGAAATCAGAGAAAAATATGATAGGATCGAAGACGCGCTAAATGCTGCTAGGGCCGCCATCCAAGAAGGTGTAGTCCCTGGGGGTGGTGTTACGTTATTTAAGATTGCTGAAAAGATGAAGGTTAAGACTATAGGAGACCAAATACTTAAACTAGCTTTACAAAGTCCATTTTACCAGATTTTAGAAAACGTAGGGCTAACAAAAGAAGAAATTGAGATTATAGGTCTTAGAGTAATAAAGGGTAAAAATAAAGTTTTTGACGCCAAAGATCACAAGATTAAAAACGCCCTTAAAGCTGGAATAGTAGATCCAGTTAAAGTAACGCGTACCGCCCTGGAAAATGCGGTAAGTATAGCCACTCTATTGTCAACCGCGGGAGGCACTATTATTTACGAAGCTCCTAAAAAACAATAATATCTAAGTTGATTACTTAGTTTAGTTGGTACATTGATTATATGACAGAGAAAAAACTACGGTCCTATATCAATAGGGCTAGGTGCGTAGCTGAAAATTCACCAGACGCCGAAACTAAAGTAGGTTCCATTTTAGTTTCAAAATCAACAGGTTCTGTAATTTCAGAAGGTTATAACGGTTTTTGTCGTGGAGTAAACGATCTGGTTATTCCTAAAACGCGCCCGTTTAAATATAAATTCGTAATCCACGCCGAGGAGAATTTGATTTGTAACGCCGCCAGAAACGGAGTTAGAACAGATAATTGTTTTATAGTTCAGACAATAAGTCCGTGTGTTAGTTGTGCTAGGCATCTATATCAAGCTGGAATTTCAACAGTATATTATAAGGATTGGTATAAAGGGTCAGACCGGATAAAAGAATTGGGTGACTTGAAACTTACTCACGAAGTGGTCGGAGAATATCATAAAATCACTATTTCACCAAACAAGAGGTTAAAATGATTGCCGTTAGAGATCTAAGTAAACTTTATGTTCTCAAAAACCTGATTCTATTAGAAGGTAAGCTCTACGAAAAGTTGAGCCAAAAATATCCAACAAAATATAGAGTCATCCTCTCAGACGATGATTACGATTATGTCGCTGACTTAAAACTTACAAGTAAATTGAATATAGCTTTTAGAACTTTGGAGACACGATGAACATCATAAAAGGTAGTGTGGTGACAGTTGATCTAAATTCAAACGCGTCTAACGTCTTTTTGGTAGATACTATAGAGGACTCAACTTTACTTCTGACTCATCCACTATCTAGTGGGGTACTGTTTAGAGTCCTTCAAAATAGAGTAAATACAGTCGGGGCAAATATTAAAGATTCTACCGAGAGGTGCATTGATTACATAAATTCTAACAAGGCCGATTTGGATTTAAGTACTCGCGAAGATCTTGATGGGTTAGCCCTAGTATTTGTGCAAAAGCGCCGGTTAACACCCAGACAAAAACAAGTATTAGCGTCCATATGTGGTATAGTTGCTAGCGTTAAATTTAATCAAGACTTGCACCAAGCCATGCTGTTCGTAACCAAAAACCAGTCAGTGTTAGACGAATTCAACCTCATGTGGTTTAATAACTTTAAGGGTCTATTTCAAGGGCGACAACCTGTTACTTCTAGAAAACAACGTAATTCTATATTTAATATAGCTGGACACGTGCTGGCCGAATTAGAGAACCCAACAGCAGTCGGACAGAAGTGATATAATTACTTTTAACTACCCGGGGAAACAGGAGACACAATGACAGGTTGGACTAGACCCCAAGTAAATTTCATAATGAATCTCAAAAAACAAGGAAAAACGTCAGGTGAAGTCTCTATAGCGTTCGGACGAAAATTTGGTATTAGTCGCAGTGCCGACGCTATATATAATGCTTTTATTAGATACAAGTCAGAATATGATTTAAAATCTATTAAGAGCGTAGTAGAAGTTAAAGCTGAAGTTATGAAATCCAAAGTTATTACTGGATGCTTGGATTTAATAGAAAAGCGTAAATATATTCCTATTATGGTCGAGTTTGAGCGCCATACCGGAATTAGTAATGATACTGTTCTTAAATATTTTAAAAGTTTAGATGGTTTAATTGCGGCGGCTAGAGAAGCAGATCCAAAGGTATTTGAGAATATTATAGACTCTTCTTCATTTAATGAGCAAGCTTTTAAGGATCTTCAGGAATATGTGTCTAAGTATAGAAGATTTATAGTGACTGCAGCCGTAACAAATTGCGCCCCCCATAAAGACGCGTTAAAGGCAATAGAAACGTATTGTAAAGCCAATAAGGCCGGTTTATTAATTCTTCCGTGCTCTGATCCGGCTCGTCAAAAAGATCAAAAAGATAAATGGTCACTGGATTCCCGCCTTCCTAAAGACAAGATTGTATTTAAAGATATATCGTTAAATGATAATTTGGTGCTGTCTACTATTAAAATGACAGCTAAACAACTATTGCCGTTGACTGGTTTAAAGAGGATTTCTCAAAAAAGAGGATCTGCTATTTTTGCGTCTCCTAAACAATTTTTAGAATTTGCGTCTAATTCTAACAATAACACTGAAATTCCTAGAATGTTGGCGTCTACTGGCGCTATAACCATTCCAGAATATAATACAGATATGTATATGTCTGAACGCCTGGCTTATATGGCTGAACAAGATCATACTATTGGGGCATTTATAGTTGAAATTGAAGATGAACGTATTTTTTATGCGCGTCCTGTTCAATTTGAACGTAAAACTGGTGCATTTTGTGATTTAGATAAAAAATACCACGCTAATGGTAAGATTGAAAATATTACAGCTGAATTAATCCAATTCGGAGATTACCACGTTTTATCAACAAGTCCAGAGGCCAAAAAAATGGGGTTAGATCTGGTAAATTTGCTAAAACCCGACTATCTAACAGTTGAAGATTTTTTTGATGGTATTACTATAAATCCCCATGAGCGTGACAATTTAGTTTCTCTTTCTAAGAAAGCCAAAGTTGGTCTACTTGATTTACAAATGGAACTTAAAGCTTGTAAATTAGAATTAGATGAACTATGTAAACTTCCAGTTAAAGAGATAGTACTTAAATATGGTAATCACGAAGATTTTTTGAAACGCTGGATTTGTGATGGTCAATTTATTAAAGAACCTCAGAATAAAATATTAGGTATGAAACTAAATATTGCTATGGAAGAGCTTGAAGTGATGCCGTTCGAGTATGCGTTAAGAGAATTAATTGGACTGAGCTCTCCAGATAAAGTTAGGTTCTTGAGTATTAATGATTCATTTAAAGTAAATGGAATTGAAAACGGGGCCCACGGCCACATGGGTAAAGGTGGTCATAGGAATCCAGGTTTGGGTGAAATTGAAGATTGCTATGGAAGTTGCAATGTAGGACATAATCACTCAGCTGCTATTTTTAGATCCGTGTACAGAGCCGGAACTAAAACTAAATTACAATTAAGTTATAATGACGGACCCTCTGGATGGACGATGTCTGACGTTATTCAACATCGGAATGGTACTCGCCAATTGATTACGTGTATTTATTCTAAGTATAGACTTGAAGACTAATATCCTCTACAACTAACTGTTTGAAAACTTTACATAAATATCTGTATAAAATTTAGACACTTCAAATTATAATTTACCTACTCTAAGCTCGTTGATATGATCCTTTTATCATTTATCTAAATGGAGGGATTTTTTAAATGCTTCAGGTTGAATATAAGCTTAAAATTGGTTCTGATGACTTTACGTTAAAAGCAGAGGTTGCGGATGAGAGAGAATTCTTTGAAAAGATGTCCTTTTATTCCAATCTTCCGCGCACCGGTCCAAAAGGTGAAACAGATTTAAAAATAGTGTTTAGAACTACTAGTGAGGGTTATAAATACTACTCTCTGGTGTCTACCTTGGCCGATCAGGAATATAAGTTTGGTCAAAATAAAGATAACGAAAAAAGTGTCCTTTTTGCAAAAGGATGGGAGCCTTTATATAGAGCACCTTCAGTAGGCGGTGTTAGCGTTCACAATACTAATGTTGTAGTTAACCATGCTCCAGTGTATACAGCTCCAGAGATTCATACAAGTACTCCGCATCAGAATACTCCACAAACACACGTAGTATCAAATCCAATGCCAACTCCAACTATGGTCTCGGCTAATACCACACAAGTGACATCAGTAGCAAACGATGTTTTGGCACGCTTTGGAATTAAACAGGGGTAATAAAATGTCTGATAAAAACAGTAAGCGGTGGGTAGGTAAAGTTAAGAACATATCCACTAATAACGGTGGATTTCAACAAATTTATTTGGATAATATCAATACTATTAATAAAGACGGTAGCCCAAATAAATACTATAAGGGAAATTTGATTTGGTTTGACCAAGAAACTGGTAAACGTTTTTTAGTTAAACAGTTCGGATACGCTATTCCCAAAGATGGTATGAAGCCAGAACTAGTACAAAAGGGATTTAGTACGTTTGTTACTATTGATCTTGGGGATATGTACGCGGTCGAAGAACTTCCGTAATAAACACATACATTTTAGGAGAACACTAAGTGGGTTTTTATAGGTTAATAAAACCCGACTGGGGAAAACCGTTATTAGATAACGGGAAGTCTAATTCAAGTTTTTTTCAAGAGATAAAGGGTCCTGATGTTTTAGAGGGATTTAATTATTCAAACGAGTTCTTAAATGAAAAAAATCAGCAAGGTTATAACATTTATTTTTTCCCCAACCACCCGTCCAAAGATGTCTATTTGGACGGAATAAAACATCTAAGCGGCAAACACATAGACACATTTAACTTCATATTTGTGGATATGGATTTAAAGGATGAAGTTTACGCTTCTAAAGAAGACTTCGTCGAAAAACTTATAAGTTTTCCAATAAAACCTACTATGGTAGTTAACTCTGGTAATGGTATTCACGCGTATTGGAAAATAGAAAATTTAACAAGAGATAGCTATGTAATAGCCCAACTAGCTCTTATAAATTATTTTAAAACTGATGAGTCAGTATTTACCGTTTTACAATTAATGAGGTTACCTGGGTGCTTAAACACTAAAAAGCATGGCGCGTATATCCAAACCTCAATTATTGAAGAAGTATCATCTGGGAAAGTTTATAAATATGAAGAACTACCCAATGATATATTTAATATGCCAGAGGAAGCTATAGTTAGAGGCCAGAACCATCTAGCTAAGTTAGACGGAAAGATTAAAGTAGACCTTCCTCAATTTGTAAATCTAGAGGAAATTCCTGATAAATTTTTAGTTTTTATAGATGATCCTAAAAATTCAGTAGTTAAAAACATTTTTAATAATCCTAGAAGCTACGCTACTAATGGCGATAGATCTAGTGCGGACATGGCTCTAGCTAACATTTTACTTAAGGCAGGATTTAATAAAAAGGAAGCTTTAGCGGTTCTTTCCAATACTGAAAAAGCTATCTCTAGAGGTCCCCATAGAACATATTATGCTAATTTGACGGTATCTAAGGTTTATGATCGAGAACTAGACAAAAAATTCAAATCTGTTGGCGATACTCTTCGTCGTGATTCTGATAACACCCGTAAATTAGGTGCTCCGGTTAGGGGAACGTGGTATTTCGACTACGACGTCTTAGGAGAGCCCTGGAGAAAGAAAGAAGTCCTAGGTTTAATAGCCGGAACAGGCGTAGGTAAAACAACGGTTACCCTAAAATGGATTAAAGATTCTATTGAAAATAATCCACAAAACGATGACATTTTCATCTTTATAAGTCTAGAAATGGCTGAAGCCGAGATCGTAAAGAAGTGGATAGCTTTAGTAGGTGCAACCTCTAAGCTTGCAGACCGACTTTATGTGGTTGGTAACGAGGACGATAAAGGAGATCCTAGGAACATAGGCCTCCAAGAAGTAGTTGAAATCGCGCAAGAAATAAAGAAGTTAACTGGTAAGAACATTGGAATCTTGGCGATTGATCATATAGGTATTTTACAACGTCATATAGATACTCGTAAAAAATACACGTTTTCTATTAATTCAGAACCTGGCGCTGGTTGGTCAGATATTCGTATGTTGAGTCTGAACACGGTAGCCACGCAGATGAAGTCTTTAGCAAAAATTCTGGATACCTACGTTATAGTTCTTACTCAGACTACTAAGGGAAAGGGCGCCGGGGACCTTCCCATAGATAAGGACGGTGCTTACGGAATTTCTCAATATGAAAATATTATGGATCGTATTATCACTATTTGGCAACCGTTGATGTATGTTCAGTCTCAAACCACTAATTATTTTTTGGCGTGGCAATACGTTAAAATTAGATCTAAGTCTAATGCTGATCGCATAAAGTGTTATGAGCCTAAGCTATTGACATATATAATGCAAACTGGAGATTTAAGAATAACCACCCAAGAGGAGTATACTGAATTTCAAAGAGTCTTGCCCTTGGCTGTAGAGGCCAGAGACAATAGAGAAAAGAAGAAAGCCAATGGATACTCTATTCATCTTATTAGTTCTGATAAGTTAAATGAAATAAAAAATCTACTAGACTCTAGAGTTAAGGGAGATACTCAAGATGTTTCAAAAATACAATCTCATTAATTCTCCAGAAGTAATAAAAGAAGTAGATGACTATCTCATGGATTCCAATGGAGAACCCAATTTTAAATTAGTTTCATATGATACGGAAACAAATGGACTTTCATTATATAAAACAACAATAGTTGGCTTTTCGTTTTCAGTTAATAACCATTCTGGGTTTTATTTTCCATTACTGGTTTGGGTGCCGGATCCTAAATCTGCTAAAACTAGAGTAAAGGATAAAGTAAAATATGACGTTTTAAGTGACGGCCATCTTCGTTGTGTTTGGACCAATACAGAGTATCCAGAATTTGTAAAGCCAGGTGAATATAAAGTTCCTGACTTTGTTCCGGCCCTTATAAAAAGATGGTTTAGCAAATGTTCTTTAATAATGCACAACGCTCCGTTCGATATAAACCATTCATTCATTAATTTTAAAGTTGATTTAACTAAACAACTTTTAGCAGATACCGGGCTAATGGTCCATATTCATAATGAAAATGAATCAGTTGGTTTAAAAGAATCTATGGTAACGTATAGAGACGATTTAGGAATTAATCCTTGGGTTAACGCCATAGAAGAAAAACAAGAATTAGTTGGATCTATAATTAGAAACGGTGGAAACCGGGCTGGAGAGGTTTGGAGAGCAGACTTAGCCCCGCAAGCTAAGTATGCTATAGCTGATACTTTTAGAACTTACGGACTTTTTGAAGTTATTTTGAATAGACTAGCTAAAGAACATGGAGTAGGTTTCGACAAGATTAGAGACTGGATATTTAATCAAGAGGTTATGCCGCTTTGTAAAGAGGTTGTTATAGATATGAAGCGGAGAGGCGTGTACATTAGTGTTGACCACTTTAAAAAATTATATGATCAAAATTCTAAAAAGTTAAAACAACTTGAGGACGAGTTTATAACCGCCATAACTCCGTATTTAGGGGGGTTCGATAAAGGTGAGTCTTTAGACGAAGCGGTATCCCACCAAAGATTAGTTAAGAAAATAATAGAAATGGAAGGTTTATCTATTCCCAAGGTTTTAGATAAAAAAACTGGAGAGTACAAAGAAAGTATTGCTAAAAAGGTAGTAGCCCAAGAATATAAAATAAATCCCCACTGGATCTGGGGATATTTGTTAGATGAAGACGAAATTAAGTATTCTCCAGAAAAAGTAATAAAGATTAAACAAAAGTTGTATGAAGAAGTAGTAGGCCGAAGATATAGATTCAATTTAGGATCCAACGCGCACCTAATTTGGTTGTTTTTTACTAAATTAGATCAAAATCCTCGTAAGTTTCCTAAGACTGAAGGTTCGACTGCAGAAGACTGGACTCCTAGTATTGATGCAGACGGTATTAAAGACCACCTACTTCCAGTGTTTCCATGGGTCCAACTTCTATTGAAATACAAAAAAGTATTAAAAATGCAATCCACTTATATTGCTCCGGCATTGGAACATAATATTGACGGGTGGTTATACATGGATTGGAAACAAAATGGAACTACCTCTGGTAGATTTTCATGTTCTGGGGGATATAATCTTCAAACTCTTCCTAGAGTGGATGACGAACTTGAAGCTTTAGAAATGTGTGATAAGTGCCTATCCAAGAGTGTAGTCCTAGACGAGTATATTGAATGTATGGCCAATAGAGAGTGCCTAGATTGTGGTCACATAGAGCATGACATAACTAGACCGTCATCTATAAAAAAGGGATTTGTAGCGCCTCCGGGGTATAAGATTATTAATGCGGATTATTCATCATTGGAGCCTCGGTGTTTCGCGTATATGTCAGGCGAGGA
>Ga0137363_10000755_pt1 | contig 18012 bp, 9 predicted proteins | sample MadtaG_FD_104800 | JGI IMG/M metagenome (GOLD analysis project Ga0137363, IMG submission 104800) | Vadose zone soil microbial communities from Angelo Coast Range Reserve, California, USA - Mad1_115_16 metaG | ecosystem: Environmental > Terrestrial > Soil > Vadose zone | place: USA: California...
AAGCTTTCAGTTCTTCTTGATCGGCCTTACCAACCGTCAGAGGAATTCACGGTTGTCATTTCTTATCACACCAACCAACCACCGCCGGAAAAGCGCGCCGGTCTCGGAGGCGGCGGACTGAATTTTATCAAGCCACGAACCGACGACCCGACGCGGCCGCGACAAATCTGGACCCAGGGTGAAGCTGAAACGAATCACCTCTGGTTTCCCTGCTTTGATCATCCGAACGATTTCGCCACTTCTGAGATTCTTGCCACCGTTGAAAAACCGTTGAGTGTGGTTTCGAACGGCAAACTGGTCGAGGTGAAAGAAAACGGCGACGGCACGCGCACGTTCGATTGGAAGATCGACGAACCACACGCGACTTATCTAACGTCAATTATCGTGGGCGAGTTTGCCGCGGTCTCCGGTGAGTATGACGGTATACCCGTCGTCACGAACGTCTATCGAAATGAAATCGAAGAGGGAAAAGTGACTGCTGCGCGGCTGCCCGAGATGGTCAAATTCTTCTCTGAAAAAACCGGGGTGAAATATCCTTATGCCAAGTATGCACAAACGACCGTGCGCGATTTTGGCGGCGGCATGGAGAACATCAGCGCTACCACGCAAACCGACAATATGATTCACGACGCGCGCACGGAACTGGACTCCACCAGCGATGGATTGCAATCTCATGAACTCGCGCACCAATGGTTTGGCGATTACCTGACTTGCCGCACCTGGTCGGACATCTGGCTCAACGAGAGTTTTGCCACTTACTTCCAGGCGATGTGGGACGAGCATAATCTGGGACACGACGACTTTCTTTATCTCGACGTCCGAGCGAACCAGGAGTCCTACTATCAAGCCTGGAACCGCGGTCAACGGCGACCCATCGTAACCAGAAACTACTCCAACCCTGATGCGGTCTTTGATACCTACGCTTATCCGCGCGGAGGCGCCGTATTGCACATGCTGCGCACCTTTCTGGGCGAGGACAACTGGTGGCGTGCAATCAATCACTATCTGACGAAGTACGCGCATCAGCCGGTGGAAACGAGTCAGTTTCGAATCGCGATTGAAGAGACGACCGGACAACCAATGGACTGGTTCTTCGACGAGTGGCTCTACAAGATGGGCCATCCGGTATTTCGGGTTTCTCAGGATTACGACGCGGCGAGGAAAACGCTGGTCATCCGGGTGAGGCAGGAGCAGCTCCTCGATCTTGAGTCTCAATACCCTCAGGTGGTCCTGTTCCAAACACCGGTGGACATCGAGATTGGCACTGCGAACGGCAACCGCATCGAACGGGTGCAGATTGACGCGAAGCAGGAACAGTCATTCAGGTTTTCCGTCGACTCAGAACCGCTGCTGGTGAACTTCGATTACGGCGGCACAATCATTAAAGAGTTACTGTTCGAGAAGACGACCGGACAGTTGGTTTATCAGTTGGCCCACGACCAGGATGTGCTGGGCCGGATCTGGGCGCTCCAACAACTGCGGGCGCGGCTTAATGATGGAAAAACTAATACCGAAGATCGTCAAGCGATTATTAACGCCATCAGCGAAGGGTTAACGAAGGATCAGTTCTGGGGAACGCGTTTAGAGGCCGCTGCGTCGCTGACAGGCGTTAAAGAAACAAGGAATTCATTGTTAGCGGCTACCAAAGATCCTGATGCACGGGTCCGCGCTCGGGGCGTCACCTCGCTTGCAGCCGTCAAAGACCCAACCCTGGCGGACGCATACCATCAGTTGCTCAGTGATCGAAGTTACGCGGTGATCAAGGCCGCCGCACTCGCTTTAGGCCAAACCAAGAGCCCAATAGCCTATGAGGCGTTAATCAATCTGATTGACGAGCAGTCGTGGCATGACACAATCAAGGCCTCAGCCCTTAATGGATTGGCAGCCCTGGGAGACAAACGCGCACTTGAGCTGGGCCTCAAGTATCACGTCGCGGGTAATCCCAACGCTGTGCGCATTGCCGCGCTAGCATTGATAGGTAGCGCCGGCAGAGATGATTCACGAGCCTTCCCAACTCTCAGCAAGGTGCTCACAGAGTCCCTGGATCGGCGCAATTTCGCGTTATTCAACGGCGCCGGGGAAGCCATGGTCTCGTTAGGTGACGAACGCGGTTTAGTCTTATTTCAGCAACTGAGTACAAAGGCCGGCACCCCGCGGCAAATGGTCTCGGCTATTTCCGGATTCGAGACTCGTCTGCGGGCAAAGTTGACTCCGCCAAAGCCCGCTTCCTGATACTGCCATTGATCAGACGGGCCCCACTCCGGCCATCGGATCGACTTTGCGTTTGCCTCCCGTTGTGCCGAGTCTTGCTGCCGCGGCGGGTGCCAATTAACGTCACTCCCGAAAAATTTAGGCTTGAGTTGAAACAGGTTGTCCTGTTATAGTCCTACCTGAAAGCGCACGTGCCTACGCAGTGCGCCACACCCCAGGAAACGCCTTCTCGCCTAGAGGGAAACAGCCAATGTTGAATCATACTAATGGGGAGAAGGGCCAATCTCACTCATCCGACGGCGCAGGAACCGCCGCCGCGACCGCACCAAGAACCTCGTTGCTGATCATCGAAGACGATGAAAATATTTCAACCGCAATCGAGGAATATTTCTCTAGAGCTGGGTATACAGTAAACAGCGCACCGGACGGTCTCGCCGGGATTGACGCCGCAGTCAAAAGCCGTCCTGATGTCGTGGTATTAGATCTAATGCTGCCAAAAATGGACGGACTGGCCGTATGTAAGGAGTTGCGACAGAAGAACCCGCAAATGCCAATTCTCATGCTCACCGCTAAGGACGACGTAGTCGACAAAGTTCTGGGGCTGGAAATGGGAGCCGACGATTACATCACTAAGCCATTCAGCTTGCGCGAGGTCGAAGCTCGCATCAAGTCCGTGCTGCGGCGGGCGCGCGCCTCTGTGTCCGCCGGTGATGGCAAAGACGAAGCCACAATTGTCCGAGGTAATTTGCGAGTCGACCCAGTGCGGCGCGAAGTCACAATCTCAGAGCGGCAAGTAGAACTGACACCTAAGGAATTTGACCTGCTACGACTGTTTGCCGGAAATCCCGGACGCGTTTTCCCGCGCAAGTATTTGCTCGAGAAGATCTGGGATTACTCATACGAAGGATACGACCGGACAATTGATTCTCACATTAATCGCCTGCGGGCAAAGATCGAAGAGAATCCTGATAACCCCCAGTTGGTACTCACTGTCTGGGGCATTGGATACAAATTCACCGACGCCGAATAGCACTGCCCTCGCCCTCTCACCGGGGCCCAACACCGAAAGAATAATTCCGCACTCCGGAAAACATTCTCAGGCAATCACGCCGCATATGAACGGAAAGATTCCGACCAGACTGGTGAACGTCATGCCAAAACACAATCCAACCACCGCCCTGCCCCAACTGACACGAGCGACAATCGCGATCCTCGCCAGTGGGTTTCTCCTCTTGTGCGCGTCGGGTACGTCGCAAGCGGCAATTCAGGAGGAGATCCCAGACGATTCGTTTCTGTCTCCGTGGACCTATAGCACCATCATTTTGGTGTTGATGCTAGTCGGTCTGGTCATCTACAAGAAGCGGCGCGCAGCCAGGGAGTGGGTCGATGTGGCAGAATCGGTAAAAACACCTGAAAGAACCGCTCGTTCAGAGAATGCCCAGCCAGCCACCTCTCGCGGACCAGTCGAGCCGACAACTGCTGGCGAACGCCGCGCTCCCGCGACTGAACGCCGTGCTTCTTCGAATGAACGCCGTGCTCCTATCATTGAAGGATCTCAGGTTTGGGAAAGGCCCAAACCAGTCGAGGTCGAAACATCGGTCTATGGCGCGTATCGAATCGATCAGGAAGTTGGAAAGCTGGTTTTGGGCAAGCCTCACCGCATGGATGTAATGGCCTCACGCGCGCCAGACGACCGTCGCGCGATTGAAGCTTCGCTGGTCAAAGCCCTCGAGTCCTGGGATAACGATTCAGACGCGCGGAGACATGCCCGAGAAGCTCTCGAAGAATATGGCTTTGTCGCTCGCCAAAGCGCCACGATGTTAATGGGTCGCGACGCCTGGGAGCGCTCTTCCGCAGCCAGAACGCTGGGACAAATCGGGTCGCCGAGCTCGCTGATATTTCTGATTGAAGCCTTGCACGATTCTGACTCCGTGGTTCGCAATCAGGCCGTAGGCAGTCTCGGCGCCCTCAAAATGCCAGCCGCGATCGGCGCCTTGCTCGATATCGCGCGCCGACATTCAGACATTCCGGCCGCGCTCTTGAGCGAAACCCTGAGCGCTTGCTCTGTGGAGAGTCTGGGATATCTCGACGCGTCTTCCGAACCCGCTTCATTCGCCGATGGCAGATCCAGCGCCGAACCTCCTGAACTGGGAGCGTTCCTCGCCTTCGAAGACCTTCCGGAAGGCAGCGAGGACGAGGCATTAACTGAGTCACTGAGCAGGCTTGCCAGTTCTGATGAACACGAGCGCGCACAGGCGATAAGCGAACTCGCGTCGCGTCGGGTGCAGCGTTCGGTGACTGCGCTTTGCACGGTAGCTCTTAGCGATCCCTATTCAGGCGTCCGCTCGGCGGCAGTCAGCGGACTCGGTTCGATTGATCACGAATCGGGATTCGCCACTATACTCGTTGCTCTGGCCGACGTCTCGCGAGAGGTTCGCGCAGCTGCTGCTCGCACTTTAAGCGGACTTAGCTTCGATCGCGCGGACGCCTATGTACGCGTGATGGAAACTGCCGATCCCGACACTCTGCAGAATGTAGCTCGGGCGTGTATTAAGACCGGGATCGTCGCGCAAGCAATTAATCGCCTGGCCAGCGAGGATCGACATCAGGCTTATGAGGCGTTCTCGCTCCTGTCGTTGCTGGCTAAAGGGAATGAAACTCAACCCATTCTGGAGGCTATTCAGAATCACAAAGATGAGGAGGTACGGCTATGCGCAATTCGCGTCCTCAACGTAGCAGCCCAGCCGGATTTGGCGCCCATCCTTCGAGACTTCGCCAGCGGCGAAGGTCTGACGGACAACGTACGCACCGCGATTCTCGAAGTGCTGTACAAACTGGATCAGGACCAGCCGGTCTTTGATTTAGGCTCAAGTGACAATGGAGCCGTGTCGTTGCATAATTCTCTATAGTGTTCTACCGGTTTTTCATTAGTCTTGCCCAATGATGAAAACGACGAACCATTCGCCCCGCTGTGCCAGAACCGGGTCCTCGGTTTTGAGATACTTCACAGTTTTCCTGCTTGGCGCTGGGATCGCTGCCGCGCAAGGCCGGATAATCAAGCCCTCCATTCAAGCAAAACCGGCGTCCGGTAACCAGCCGCACATCGCTATTGTGCGGTCGAGCGATTCAGCCGAAGGATCACGCGTCGCGCTCAGCGCAGATCAATCATTAAATGATTACGAGGCTTATCGACGCGGCGATCGTTTTTATGTCAAGATCCCTGCCGCCGACGTACCGCGCGCCGAGACACTTCGCGGCCGAGGCTTTGCAGATGTGAAGGTGCAGCGCAGTGGCGACAGCACTCTGATTTCTTTTCGGCTACCTCCGGGAGCCAGCGCCCGGGTTGAGCAACATGGAAATCACCTCGAAGTTTTGTTCACCGTCGCCGGCGCCAGTTCCGCAATTGCTTCGAACGCGGGCCAACGCTCCGCAGGTGCGGAATCGAATCGGAATTCGAGCGGTAATAAGCGAAGTTCTTCCCCTCTCTTGGCTAACAAGAGCGCGGAATCGAGCCGGAATTCGAATGCCAACAAGCGAGCAGTTCTGCCGCTAGTGGCTAACAAGAGCGCTCAACTGAGCCGGAACTCGAATACCAACAAGCGAGCAGCTGCTCCGGCAAACGCCAACAAGAATTCTGCTGATCGATCAACCTCCTCAATTGCGCAGAGCGCCCGCGATTCCAACTTGACGAGCAAGAGTGCCGCTCCGCTTGCGCTGCCTTCTTCGAAACCGATCGCCACTCCTCTTCCCTCGCCGGTCTCTTCTCCAAACGCAAAGCCAACACAGACACCGGCTCAGAGATTGTCAGCGACCGCGTCGCCGACAAGTCAGCCGACGCCGCTGCCTGTTACTAACCAATCACGACAGGATCGTTGGAGCCGGATGAAAGAGCAGATCAACTATTGGATCCTATTGGCGCAGCTTAATCCCATCCCTGTAGTCACCGGCGCCATGGTGCTCTTGCTGCTAATCGCACTGTTTCTTTTTCAGCGCCGGCGCGTCAGATCTTCCCGGCGGGTGCGGCCCGCCACTACCAAATCAACGAAGGGCATGACTAAGGCAGACACTGCCTCGAGTGTTCAATCGGCAGCAGAATCGAAAGCCGCGCCCGCGGTTATTCCCGCGGTTGCCGAGATGGCTGCGGTCGCCGCCGTCACGCCCAAATCCGAAGCAAAGGTCGAGAAGGTCGAAGCCGTGCCAATCGCGGATGCGAACCTCGGCGACGATCCGCGCCGACAGCAAATTGCCAAAGTTAACGACGAAGCACAGAAACTGGTCAATGGCGGAGCTTACGACGAAAACGTTATCGGCTCATCCAATCCGGAAACACGACAGTTAGTTGGGGCGGAATTGCTTGCCGCGATCGTAGGCCGGAGCGCTACACGGCGCGAACACGCGCGCGCTGCCTTTATGAAGCATGGATACTTTGACGATGCTACGCGCGATCTTCGGATTGCCGGCTCTGCGAACGAACGCGCGGCAGCAGCACGCCGGCTCAGCTTCGTACAGAATCGCGAAGCCACGCCTCATTTGGCTGGAGCTCTCAACGATCCTTCCCCGGACGTGCGGAGGGCCGCGGTTGAAGCTCTGATGGATCTGCGCGATCCCGTTGCAATTGGCCCATTGAATTCATTGATGCAGACCGAAAACGATCGCAAGGTTCCGCGCACTTTGATCAAGCACGCTATTGAAGCCTGCGCGACGGCGCCTCTCGATCAGGGCTCGTCAGTTGATCTTCCCAGCCGCACTCCGGTTACCACTCCAGATCCTTCTTCACATCCAATTGAAACCGAACGCGAGGTGATCGAACTATGACAGCCCATGATTTGCTATTACAACTCCGCGAAAAGGGCGTCGAGGTAAAGACTTCCGGCGACGATCGCCTCGTGATTGATGCGCCTAAGGGCACCATCACTGAAGAGCTGCGCAGTGCGCTGTCCGCGCACAAAGCAGATCTCCTCCAGATTCTAAAAACTGAAAAGGTCCGGCCCGCTGATGCAGCGCCGGCGTCCGCCCCGCTCCCCGCTGGGTTTGCTGCGCCGGCTGAGAGATCTGTTCCCGCCGCGCCTAAAGTGATTCCACCCGTTGTGCAGGCGCCGGTGTCCGCCGCGCCTCAGGCAATGCCCCTAATCAAACAAGACGAAGAGCCAGCCGCCAGTGCCGCCGCTGAGATTAGTCGTTTGGAAGCTGAAATGATGCGACTGCGGACGGAGGAGGAAGGCCGCCGCGCTGAAGTCGAAGCCGCGCGTCTCTCCGCGGAAAATGCTTTGCGAATCGAACAGGAACGCTGGCGTCAGAAGGAAGAGGAGACTGCGCGCCAGCGTGCCCAGAAGGAAAGACAGAGAATCGAAGTCGAAGCGCGCGAGCAAGCCGAAGAGGAACATCACCGCCAGATTGCCGAGCACGAACTGAGGCGCGCTGAAGAAGAGTTGAGGCGCATGCATGCGATGGAGGAAACGCGCCGCGCCGAAGTGGACGCCCAAAGACTGGCGGCGCAAGCCGCCCACGAAACTGAACTTGCAACTCTACGTCACGCGGAAGAGGAAAACGCCCGCCAGCGTACCGAACAGGAGCGTCACTACCTGGAAACCGAAGCTCGGAAGAAAGCCCAGGAAGATGAGTTGCGCCGTCGCGGTGAGATGAGATTCCGGGCGGTCGAAGAAGAGATCGCGCGCGTGCAGGCTCGCGACGACGCGCGCCTCAGGGCCATCGCCGAAGCGCAACGACTTGCAGATGACGTCGCGCGCCGGCGAGCCGAAGAGGAAGTGCGCCGCCAGGCTGAAAGCGAAGCAAGTCGCCGCGCGGAAGAAGAAGCACGTTTGCGGGCTGAGATCGAAGCACAAATGCGCGCGGAAGCCGCACAGCATCGTCAGGCGGAAGATGAAGCGCGTCGAGTCGCCGAAGAAGAAGCTCGACGTCGCGCGGGAGAGGAAGCACAAAGGCTCGCCGCGGAACAGGCGCGCCGCCTCGCGGAAGCGGAGGCTCGTCGTCAGGCCGACGAAGAAGCCCGCCGTCAGGCTGAGGAAGCAGCCCGCATGATCGCCGCAGAGGAAGCCCGCCGCCAGGCTGAGGCCCACGCTCGACAACAGGCAGAAGAAGAAAGCCGGCTCAGAGCCGAAGCCGCGGTGCGCCAGCGCGCCGAGCTGGAAGCGCGCATACGAGCAGAAATCGAAGCAAAGATTCGCGCAGAAGAAGCTGAGCGGCAACAATCCGAAGCCGCGCGCCGCCACGCTGAACACGAACGCATCCTGGCTGAAGAGTCGGCCAAAGCTCACGCGCGACCCGAGCTCGCTTTGGAGATCGAACGTACAGACCTACAGGAGCCTTTAGCGGCCCATACTGATGGGTCGAAGGTCACAGAAATCGCCGAGTGGTTCGATGTGGGCGTCGAAAGTCGTGAACCGGTGCGCGCAATAGAACCCGCTCCACTGACCTACCCGGACAACCATTTCGGAACCATGCAGGACGATGCCGGCGGCGAGTTCGCAGCCGTCAGCGTGCCCGCCAGTAATTTCATCGCTGAAGGATCCGGATCTCAACTCGACAGTGAGAAACCAGCCGAGCGCGCCGCAGCAATAAGTGAGCTGCCGCATCTGGGTGGTGAGGAGGCTTTTCAACAGGTGAGCACCGCGTTCGACGATCAATCGGTTGAAGTTCGCAACGCCGCGGCACGGGCGATGTCCGAACTCCAGGAAGATCGGGCGGCCGCTTTCACTCGCGCTTTGCGTGAAGCAAGCCCGGAGCGTCGTCGGAAGATAGGATCCGCAATAGCTTCTTCCGGACTGGCGAACGAGGCGATCAGAAATCTGACTGGCGAGAGTCGCGACAAAACTTATGATGCATTCTCGCTATTGTTTTTGATGTCGAAAGCGGGAGAACTTCAGCCGCTGCTGCGAGCTATCGAAGATCACACAAATATAGAAGTGCGCCTGGCAGTAGTAAAGCTGCTGGCACTGAGCGGACAGACGGATATCCTGCCCGCGTTTCGTCGCATGGCCGTGCGCGGAACACTGCCGCCTGAAGTGCGTTCGGCAATCATGGAAGCGATCTATCAAATCACCAGCCAGTCACCAGCAGAAGCTCCGTCGATGTCATAGAGAGGGCGACAGCAAACCAGGTTTAGCGAGGGCGCAGGCTCATGGACTCTGCGCCCTTTCTGTTTGCCGTTCGGAAAAGTTAACGGAGCCGGTCGAGGGCGATTGTATTGGCTTGGACGGATAGTGGAGTGACCTAAGGTATCACTAGCTTGAAAATGTAATCATCCTTGTCGATTGCAATTAACTCCCAGCTACCACCCAGATCATTAAGCGATTTCTCCAGCGTCGCGTTGGCAGTCAGTGTTTGCCTGGACACTACTTTGTAGACTACCTGTCTCGGTGGCTGATTGGCACGTCCATGTGCAGTCCAGGCGCCCACGACCAGCAAAGCCAAGATCGTTGCCAGCATCGCAATCCGAATCATTCTCGTCTTCACGCGTTTTGCTCCTTCCAAAAGCAGACTTTATTCGGGAAGCCTACTGCCTGTAGCTCTCTGACGCCAACTCGCCGCGCTGCGCGATAACTGGGTTGCGTGCAAGATGGTCTTCTCTGCGCAACCTACGCGGGCTCCGCCTCTCGGTCGTGAATTCGTTCAACCACAGCTGGCAGCGACGAACGGATCCTACGGCCACCTTTGGATCGCATCTTCTCTGCGAACTACCAATCCTTCCATTCGCACTGTGCCAATGATATTAATGTGCCTGCGCTCACAGCAGACAACTAATGTGGAGGTTATGTTGATGACTTTGAGAGTCTTCAGCTTTTCGCTTTTCTCGTTCGTCCTTGGCATTGCGTTCCTGGCCGCGACCATGCCCACCGCGAGTTCCGTAAACATCCAGGACGACCGCGCGGCCGATCGCGAAGCCATTCGCACGCACATCGATAGCATCTTCCAGGCCTTTATTAAGAAGGACGCCGCAGCACTGCGCGCGACGCATGCGCCAAACTGGCTCGGCTATCTGGAAGGTTCAACTACAATGATTAAAGGTGTCGAGGGTTATATGGACTGGAACCAGGTCGATCCGCAAAGTCCATACGGCATGAAGAGCTACAAGATGCGCGAGTTCGACATGATCTTATGTAATACTTAACATAACATCCCAGCGCATTCGGAGCTTCAGTTTGGACGTACCCCCGCTGCGCACCCGAAAGTCGGACATTCCCCTTCTCGCGCACCACTTTGTTATCGAATACAATCGGGAGTACGACACAGTGCATCGAATAGCGGACACCAGTATGGATTGCTTATTTCGTTATGATTGGCCTGGCAATGTTCGCGAGTTGCGCGGCGTCATAAGACGGGCTGCCGCATATGCCGATGCCGAGGGATTCATTAGCGCTTGGGTGTTGCAGGAATCGGTGCGCAGGCCGGAAGGGCGGCTCCAACAAAATGCGGTGCCGTTCGACCCTGCGGTCGATTCATGGATGGATATCCAAAATCGCGCTGAGCGGGCATATTTCAGCGCGCTCCTCACGTATACGGGCGGCAAGAGAGACGCCGCCATGAAGCTGTCTGGGTTGCATAAGACACAGTTCTTTTTGAAATTAAAAAAACTATCGAATCGACAAGATTGAGGAAGCTCGCGGCCTCATACCCCACAAACTCATACGGCGGGGGAACTATAAACCGATTACCCAACGAAGGGCTAGAGGTGACCTCGACCATTTCCGACTTTTTGATTAAGGCATTTTACAGTTGTTGGAATACTCCTTTCTCGGCGGTGACCACTTTCGTAGGCGATCAAAAACATGGCGCCAAGATGGCGGACTCACATGTTGATATGAAGCCAGCCGAAGCGATTCTTTGAACTACCGCTAGGCGCGTAAATACAGCATCTCGGAGTCGATAGTAGATGCGAAAAAATGGCGGTCTGATACTGCCCACCGGATCAGAAAATGAACTTAACGCCGAATTGAAAACGCCTTGGAGCAAACGCATCAGCGAATCCCAGGGGTTGCGTACGGTCCCTATCTCTACGTCCTCTAAGCTTGAAAGTCCCAAGGTTGTAGTCAGGCGATGCAATATCGGTTCCCAGAATTTCATTCACAGAAGCGAAGTTGGTTCGATTAAGAAGGTTTTCAACTTCAGCTGTGAACAAGATTTGAGTTGAGCCTTCACTCTTGAGGCTGAACGCCTTTGAGAGTCGCAAGTCAAAGGTGCTAAAACTTGGGCCAACCCCGGTATTACGACCAATATTAAACAACCTGTCATAGATGTGTGTGTCGCCATTACTGTCTGCGCCCGTGCGTAGCGTAAAGGGGATTCCGCTGCGGAGTTGAATGAAAGGACTCAGAGTAACGTTAGCAAGAACTCTCGATAAAAGACTCTGCTCTGGCCCCCCTTTGAATGGACTCATGAAAACGCCACTGGCCACGAAGTTATGGCGAATATCGAGGGAAGATAGTCCCCTATCCAATCGAAGGCGCGTCGGGAATGCCGCATCGGACTCCAAGCCAACACCGGAGAGATCGTCGATTGTCTTGCTCAGAGTGTAGTTAGCTTGAAATTGGAAATAGTTGCTAAAGCGCTTCGTTACTGAAGCCGTCATGCCATGATAGATAGAATTGCCGGTTGATTGGAAATCAACTAGCTGGCCGATGTTTGGATCTATCCGCGTGTAGTATGGTCCAAACGCTGCGCCTAAGGGATTCGGTAGAAGGGACTCTTGGTAGTTAATCTCTACGGCTCTCGGAAGATTGACACCGTGATACATCTCATAGGCGACTTCAGCGCTAATGCTATTGGTAAGTTGTCGTTGAATACTGAGGCTCGCTTGCACAGCGTGGGGATTTCTATATCTTCTATCTGCCTGGAAAATCACTCGACCCGGTGCGTCCGCTCGAGTCAAAACTCCTAATCTGTTTAAATCGGCTTCAGTCAAACCCGTAAAGGGTAGTCTCCCTATCGCGAGACCGGCCGCCCACAGCGCCGCGGGCGAGAGTGATCCGTCCGCCGGCGTCTTCAAAATCTCGCGTATGTATTGACCGTTACTATTAAGTAGATAAGTAAGGTAAGCCGATTGATAGCTGCTTGGCGCGTAAAAAACGCCGGCGCCGCCCCGGATAATTGTCTTTTGGTCACCATCTGCAACCCAAGCGAAGCCGACTCGTGGCGAGAAGTATATGTTGTGAGGCAATGGAGACGGCTCTGCGTTGTAATCGCCGCGTCCACCGAGGTTGAGGACCAAGCGCGGATGAATCTTCCACGTATCCTGGGCAAAGAGTCCTAGATATTGTGCCCTTCCTTTCCAAAGAGGATCTCCGAATCCTTGCCGGAACAACGAGGGCAGACTGAGATTGAAGCTTTGGAGTCCACTGAGTGTAGGTAGCGCCGTTGCTCCGGCGGTCGCGAAAAACGCTGCCCGATCTGCTACGGGCACGGCCAGTGAAACGGGGAACTGTCCCGGCGAAAACGTCCAGTCACCTGTGAATCCCAGTTCATTTCGAACCTCATATTTAACGGGCCGATAGGATCCGCCAATTTGCACCGTATGATTGCCCGGAATCCAACTTAGATCATCGTCGAGCTGGAACCGATCTTGTGTCGCATTAAAGGGTGTTTCAAATGAGCGACCAAAATTCGCGAAGTCAGTTATGGTTAATGACGTACTCGTCGGATTGAGTGGCATTACCTTCTCAGAGCTACGCGGTGAGAACTGGAAGCGGAAACGGTTAATGACGTTGACCTTGGCCTCATGTGTCCAACTAATGAGGGTCGTGTAGTCCCTGATCTCTGTGTCGTTCCTTCGGCTCGGAGCATCGGCATAAGACAATCCTGATCCTGAATTATTTGTTCGCGACAGCGAGAAGCGGCCCGTCAACGAATCACTGTTGTCGATTTGATAGTCGAGGCGCGTCATCCATGTATCAAGTCGGTTCCGCGAAACAAATGTACCTGAGTTCCCCAACAACAAATTGAAGGTTGCAGGATAAGTAGTCGGCGAAGTCGTCAATGCTGTTCTTAGATTCGTCGAAATTCTCCTTATGTTCGCCTCGGTCGAGGTGTCGAGCCTGTTCAGCAGTATGATCTGTGAATTGGTGGGCTGCATTTGCGGACTGTTGGTATAACTGCGGAATTGTCCCGTGTCGGAGTTAAGGTATTCGTAATTAGTGAAGAAGTAGGCTTGGCCGCTACTAATGGGCCCACTCAGTGTAAAGCCCGGAGCGACCTGGCGATCCGACGTATTACTCGTATTAAAGTTGAATGCGTTGCGAGCTGAGGTTTTCTTTGGTTGGTAGTAGATATATCCACTTCCGTGCAACTTGTTTGTGCCGCTGTTGGTAACGAAATCAATTGCACCGGCGGATGTGAACCCGAACTCAGCAGGATACGAGGTACGATTGACTTCGATTTCTCGAATCGCTTCCGGACTGAGCTGAAAGCGAATATTTCCTAGTCCATCCTGATCTTCTGCGTGGTCAACTGTCACTTCATTGCCGCGACCATTGCTGTCACCAATTGAAAAACCAGACGTGCCAAAGATAAAGCCCTGGCGCTGGAAAACCGGAGCGTTGGACTTTGTCACTCCAGGTAGCGTGAATACATAAGAGGTGAAATCGCGGGCGATGTTTGGCAGATTCTTGATTAGTGTGTTATCGACCGTGTTTCCTTGTTGAGTCTTATATGGTTCAATCACGGGCGCCGTGACCGGCACGGCAACCTGAATGTCTTTGGTCGAAACGTTCCCTGCTGCATCAGTACAAGTGGCGATAACGGTGTAAGTGCGCGCTTTGTCGTCACCCGCTCGTTCAGAGCGCAGGTATAAATGATGGGCGTTCTCAATTTGCCAATCGGGCGCGAAATCTTGAGGCCCTGTCCCACTGATTGGCTCGTTGCTTGAGGCGCTAAGCACACAAGGATTTGCCGGCAAAGGACAGTTGTCTGTTACCTGATAGTCGACTGCCAGCCATTGCATCTGATGATTCGGCGGCCAAAGAACCGGTTTGTCCACTTTCAGTGGCGTGATTACCGGCGGCGTGCAATCTTTGACTATTACTTTTTGATAGGCAAGCGTGGTATGACCGTGCGAATCAGTTGCCGTGTAGGTGATCGTAGTAGTCCCAACGGGATAGTAGTTATCAGGAGGAACTCCGGTGCGTGAGACCGTCACGCCCGGACAGTTGTCCGTAGCCGTTGACATTCCTAACAAGGCTGGGTCAACCACCGTCCCGCAGGTTGTCGCGTTCGGTTCAGTGCAAGCGGTCACATCGTCAGGAACGTGCGTGAACACTGGCGGCGGGTCGAGTGTATGTATATCAACGCTCGCTGAGTTATCAGCAGGGTTGGGATCCAGAGTAAACGACGTAACCTTAACGCTGTTACTTATTAATTCACCAGAGTCAAGCGCGCAGTCGGCATACGCCACCACCGTTACATTCGCAGTAGAATGGGGATTCAGTGCCGGGAACGTTATTGTGCGGTGATTGCCATTGCCGCGACAAACACCGCCCATATTTGCCGAACAACGAGCGAACTCTGTGGAGGCAGGTAGGTCGTCGCTAACGGTTACCGGATGCGCTCTATCCGGGCCGTTGTTCGTGACGGTAACGTTGTAGGTTACGCCTCTAGTGAAATTTGGGTCAGAACCCGTAATCACGGGATCAGGCGAGGCAGTCATGCTGATAGCAAGGTCAGCCCGTTCCTTCTTTAAGTGCAGCTCACCCCAGAATAATCCAAAATTCCACGGAACGCCGAGATGCCTCGACAGCATCACCCCGTCATCCAAGTTCGTTATCAAGTATCCAGAGTTATCCAACCTTCGTTTGAAAAACTTGCTATTTGTCTCCGAGATCGTAGTATCCGGGGGTCTTGGAATGAAGAATGTCATTCGATTATCTTTTAGCCCCAAAAACTCTTCCTGCTGGGCGCAGCCGCCTTCGTTACCCCAGTTTCTCGCAAAAATTGCCCACGTCTCGTCGCTAGGTGTTTCTGCTACATGGATACCAAAACCAAATACTGGATGTAGTTCAGTTTGAGCCCCATGTGCGTGATCAAGCCCTAGTAACCCGACGACGATCGAGTCACCGAATAACTTACCTTTGATGGAATCTTGGTCGTTATCCACAGTTCGATGGAGCCAATCCCACCACGTGTTGGTCCCATCCATGAGGTCTACGGTTTCGTTCGATTGAAATTCAAGGCCAATTCCTTCTCGTCCATTGATTTGAAAAACGGTGGGTGTGGTCACGCCTTTGTAGTCATCTCTGATTAGGGTGAAGTTATAGTCTCCATCACCGAATGGTCCACCGCCTGAATAGTCCTTGAAATATGCCTGCCCCGTATATGTCGAGGCGGCCCAGTTGATATGTCCTCTGACGCCACTACTATTGCAGACAAATGGCAGGACATTGTTGCTTGAATTGACCTCCGGATCCCACATTGTACAAGAAGGTGATTTCCCGACTGGCAAGCTATCAAATGGGTTTGGAAAATCTTGGCATATTGTGTTTGCGTCTGGCGGGGCCCAATTATTTGAAGGTTGCTGTGACCACCAAGCGGGATTCAGAGGAAAAAAGTTTTCGTCAACGGAAGTCCACCAAAGATCCATAGGGCCGACTGGTGTTGGATTGGGTGGCGGTGGGTTAAAAGTGCTGTGATGACTGATTGTAATTATGAGCCAAGCTGGGCCACCATCATTTTCGTATCTACATTGACCATGGCCATCATCGTGGCCGTCATAACCATTGCCGTCAAAATCATCGTCCTCATAACCAAGTTGTAAATAAAGCGATGATCCGTCGTAATGAAGTGGGAGTCTATTGACCACAAAGTGCAATGGTTGAGGTTGATACGGAGTGCTTATTGACGAGATTCTTACCATCCCACCAGTTGCCCCTGGAATCGAAATCTTGCCGTGGTAGAGACGATCACTGTTGTTTCCGGACGGATTCACGTATCGTTTCCATGTTTCCCCGTGCCCACCTGTTTGAGCGCAGCCGCCGGCCTCGACGACGACCTCATCTAACGGGCGAAAAGTAATCATCCTATAGTCAGTTGTGGGTTGACGGACTTCGGGTTGGTCGATCCGCCATACGATTCTGTTTGCATCTTGATAAGTGATTTGCTGGGCGGAGAGATCGGAGAGTGATAGCAAGATTATCCCAGCCAAAAACACCGTCACAAGAAAGAGATTTGACCATTTCGATGCTTTACGGGTATCAATCACGGGAATGACCTAACCAGCGTCGAGTTGGGACTGTTTTGTAGGAGGCTATCATCACTACGGACAACCCCAGCCGCCGAGACACACACCGCGTGTACCTCCGCTGCCGCAGCAGACTCGAACGAGTCCAATACAAGCGCAGCATTTGCTTGGACAATCATCCTGGCGGTGACAATCAGAGGCGGCTTTTGGATTTTGAGGTTGAGCAATATCTGTGGTGGGTGTAGAAGGAGAGGGCGTAGTCAATATGTTCGCTTTGACTCCATTTCTTACATAGATCGATTTGCCCTTCTTTTTGACGTATTTATTGGATACTTCAAAGGCACCTCCACCTTGGGAGGCTCGCAGAATATAGGTCGCACCCTTATCCTCCGCAGTGCCCTGAAATCGAAGCCACATCGGCTTCTTAGCATAGGCAAGGCCACTCAACAGTAGAACAACCGACATCGCTAACAACGTTCCGCGAAAACGATTTGGCATGAGTTTGAGTCTCCTTTGAGGTGTCGGCCCGATGATCCTAGGGCAATTAACTCAGTCGGCACAATGAAGCAGTAAGCCTTACTAGTACAACTAACCGGCGTATTAACTCACTTCAACTTTCAAAGTCAAGTAAATTCTGCAATGAATCTTGCAATGACGCGATCCGGTAATTTGAGCAATCGCTAAAATTCCAATTCGTTTGATCTATATGTGCAAATGCCGAGAAACATTTCAATCTCAAAGCTTGCAGGCCAATTCTTGCTTGATTGGCGCACCACTTGTCGGCGTCTATCCTGTAGAGTCCCTTATTCGCTGATCAACCGAGAGTATTAGCTCCTTGGTGACTTTAGTAATTGGCGATCTCAAATTTTTAGGTTGAGCATTGGCAAGCTGAGGCGACCCCGCAGGATCTTTCCGCCATAGATTCGTATCGGGTTTTACCCGAAAGGTTCGTGTTTCGATCCGATCGTTAGACTGGGATGGCAGTTCCGCCGGCCGGAGGTTCCCCGCATATACGGGTGGGGGACTGCCACGCCACTCAGCCCAAGATAGCAACTCGGGTTTGAGCAAATGCGTATGGAGACTCACGTCGTAGATCGGCTATCCGAGCTACATGCCCTGGTTGAGAAGTTAAGGGACGATCCAGCAAGCGTAAACCGAGTTTGGCGGGAACTGATAAGATACGAAACGCTTTGAATCTCCCGGGATGACGCAAGTCGACGAGCCAATCGAGACAACAACCCTCCAGCCCATGGGGTTGAGATCGATTTTGACGCGCTCACAACGAATCTCGATCTTCCCAAAGAACAAGTTGGACCAGACATGAAGTCAAGAGGAAATCGAGTTAGATTTTGAGACCTTTCAGGCAGAAGTAGCCCCAAACCACTCCCCGGCCAAGGTGACCCTCTCCCATTTTCAGTGCCAGGCTAAAGTAGAAAATTCCGGGTCTTGACCCTCTCCCATTTTCAGTGCCAGCCTAAAGTAGAAAAATTCGGGTCTTGACCCTCTCCCATTTTCAGTGCCAGCCTAAAGTAGAAAAATTCGGGTCTTGGAGGTGCCCTGCGAGCACCTGGTTCGGGGTCAGACCGCACAGCGCGCTGTGCGGTCTGAAGCCGTTGTAA
>Ga0137363_10000760_pt1 | contig 17960 bp, 18 predicted proteins | sample MadtaG_FD_104800 | JGI IMG/M metagenome (GOLD analysis project Ga0137363, IMG submission 104800) | Vadose zone soil microbial communities from Angelo Coast Range Reserve, California, USA - Mad1_115_16 metaG | ecosystem: Environmental > Terrestrial > Soil > Vadose zone | place: USA: California...
ATTCGTGATCCGATCTAGCGATGTAACGACTTAACGGTTCTCGATCTTCAGCTTATCCAACGCGCTCCAATCCGATCTTCGCTTTGTCTCCTGCTCCGCAGTTTCAATCTGGTTCGCCTTGCAAAGCCGATCGCCGTCCCTGTCACAATGCGGATGCGCCGGTAGGTTTAACAAAAGATCCTCGCGCATAAAGGGGGTAAGATCGACAGTTTCCGGCCCAGGGAGCTCCATGTGCACGGCAAACGCAGCCACTTCGATTTCGTGCACAAATTTTTCCAGGCACGATACGCAGCGCAGCTCCACCGGCTGTGAGAGCGAGCCATTCGCCCACAGCCCGCCGCCTGCAACGCCGACATCGATGTCGTAATGCAAAGGGCCAGCGCAACGAATTCCCTCCGATTCCAGTTCCTGAATTGGGCAATCCTCCTCCCCTTCCAGGTGCAGACCCTGAGTTGGAATTTGTTTCAGATGCACTTTCACCCGAGAAACCTTTCGGTGTTGATCAACTAAATTTCTTGCTCAGCGCTTTAGCGACACGAGCAGGAACAAAGCTCGAGACATTGCCGCCGAGGCGCGCGATTTCTTTTACGATGCGAGAGCTAAGATAAGTGTATTCCTCCTTCGGCATTAAGAAAATCGTTTCTACCGCGGCATCCAGTTTTCGATTCATCAGTGCCATTTGAAATTCGAACTCAAAATCAGAGACCGCGCGCAAACCGCGGATTACCGCTCCGGCTTTTTCTGCCTTGGCGAACTCGACGAGTAATCCCTCGAACTCAGCAATTCGCACGTTGTCAATTCTGCCGGCCGTCTCTCGCAGCAAATCGAGGCGTTCCTTTAGCGAGAAAAGCGGTTTCTTCTCGTCGTTATGAGCCACAGCCACAACGACTTCATCGAATAGTTTTCTCGCGCGCTCGATCACATCCAAGTGACCGTTGGTCACCGGATCAAAGCTGCCTGGATAAATTGCGCGTCGCATCTGCGCAAATTCGCAGAGGAACTTGGAAATGAAAAGCGGATTGGTAGGCGCGCACGCGCAGGGCGCCGTCTTTGTCTTGCTGAATTGCGCTTGAGCGCGACAGTCCAACAAGTCTAATGGTTCATCCATCGCAATACAAAATCATTGCCGTGGCGACGACGTTTTCGCCGCGCTTCAAGCAGGTTTTTGCCGAAGCGAAGCGGATCCGAGAGCGTTTTCCGGCCGATCTTCATCTGATCTACGTGGGCGAGCGAAATGACGAGACGGCAAAGAAATTTAGCGACGCGCTCACGGAACTGCACCTTCCGGCTGATTCGATGATTCATTATGAACAGGGAGACCCGGCCGAAGCTATTTTGCGCGCGATCGTTCGTGAGAAGATCGACGTGATCGTCGCCGGCGCGCTGGAAAAGGAGGTGGTGTTACATCCATTTCTCGGCAACGTCGCGCGCCGTCTCGTGCGAGAAGCGCCGTGCTCGGTCATGCTTTTCACCAAACCAGCAGTGAAACCCACGCCGCTGCGCCGGATCGTTTTCGTTGCGGATTATTCCGATCACGGATTGCAGGCTTTGAAAGGAACGCTGCCGCTCGCTGCGGCTGAATCGTGCGAACGGCTTTATGTGATTCGCATCATTACCACGTTTGATCAGGCCCGTGCCTCGACTCGCGCGCATACAAAATCGGACGATGATGAAGAAGACGCGCTGGAGAGATTTGTTTTATCCGCCGGCGCAACTGAAGTCCCGATCGAGGTCCGCTGTGTCCGCGGCAATACCGGGTTGGTTGCGTCGGATTTTGTTCAATCGGTGAAAGCGGATCTGCTGGTAGTGCCGATGCAGACAAAGGGCAAACCGAGTCGGTCGCTTCCCAGTAACATCGCTTGGATTACCGATGTTATTCCGTGCAATCTCTGGGTGATTCGGTGAATTAGTTGTCGATCTTGCGCCTGATTTGTAGAGGCGTTTGTGTCAAGCGCCTTCCTATCCGATTCGGCTGTTGATACAACCGAGGCTACAACAACGTATGGAGCCTGAATTTCAACCGTACGGCTTGCCGCATCTCACGGTCATTTTTCTTACAATCGTCCTCCCGTTCGCGCTTGCGGCGATCGTGCGTCGCACAAAATCTCAGCGTCTCGAAAACGTGATTATCGGGGTCCTCTCAGCCGTGCTCGTTTTGAACTACATCGTCTATTTAGTTTTTATCCGGAGCCATGGCGTTGTGGATTGGCGGCAAATGTTGCCGATGCAAATGTGCGACTGGGGCATGGTCGTTGTGATCGTGGCGATGTGGACGGGCAGCCAGCGATGGTTCGAGGTGGCATACTTCTGGGGCATCGGCGGCACGTTGCAAGCTCTTCTCACGCCAAACCTGCGCTTTGGCTTTCCGGATTGGCGGTTCATCAGTTTTTTCACATCGCATTCAGTCATTATCGTCAGCGTGGTTCTCCTGATGTTGACCCGCCGGTACCGGCCACATCCGATGTCGATCGTGCGCGTGTGGTTGTGGTCGGAGTTTTATTTTTTGGTTACGCTGATTGTCGATGCGCTGACTGGCTTTAACTACGGGTTTTTGCTGCACAAACCGGAGGCGTTTTCCATTTTAAGTTTTCTCTCCGATTCGCGCCCGCTTTACCTTCTGCAATTGCACGGAGTCGCACTGCTCTTTTTTCTCGGGTTGTATGCGCCATTTGCCATTTTCGATCTTGCAACAGGGAAATCGCTGAGGAATGCAGGAAAGCAGGAAGGAATTCTTTAAAATTCCTGCGTTCCTGCTTTCCTTAGAGATTCATGGCCAAGTCAAAACCATTACGGCTGGGGAAAGTCACCATCGGGGGAAAACGCCCGGCCTTTATTCTCGGCCCGTGCGTGATTGAGTCGGAGAAGTTTGTCTGGCGCATGGCGAAGGAGATCGCTGAGATCTGCTCCGCCGAGGATGCTGATTTCATTTTCAAGGCGTCGTACGACAAGGCGAATCGAAGTTCGGTGCGTTCATTTCGCGGAATTGGCGTAGGTGAAGGCTGCGAGATTCTTTCCGCCATCGGCCGCGACTTGAAAATCCCAGTGACGACGGATGTTCATTCACCGAATGAAGCGGAGATCGCCGGCAAAAAAATCGATATGTTACAAATCCCGGCGTTTCTCTGCCGACAAACGGATCTGCTGCGCGCTGCTGCGGAAACGGGTCGCGCAATCAATGTTAAAAAAGGTCAGTTCCTCGCGCCGTGGGACGTGCGAAATATCGCCGAAAAACTGATCGCGTTTGGCAACTCACAATTCTGTTTTACCGAGCGCGGTACGACGTTTGGCTACAACAATCTCGTCGCCGACATGCGTTCGCTGTTTTGGATGCGCGAAGCCGGATATCGCGTGATCTTTGACGCGACACATTCTGTGCAGCGGCCCGGCGGGGCGGGGGACTCCACGTCCGGTGACGGCATTCTCGCACCGGCGCTGGCCAGGGCCGCAATGGCCACAGGCTGTGACGGAATCTTTATGGAGGTGCATGAAAATCCGGCGCGCGCATTGTCGGATGGGCCGAATCAGATTCCGCTAAAGGATTTGCCGAAGCACCTGCGCATGTTAAAGGCTATTCATGCTGCCGTTTCAGGTAGGGGCGATTGACCCCAATCGCCCGGGCACAAAGGTCATGTCTGGGGAACCGGCGGTTCGGGGCTGTCACGGCGTAGATCGCCGCGGCTGCCGAAGACGGATGAACAGCCACCTACGCTGGATATCACCAGTTTGGGCATTATCAGTCGTGCTATCAGTTTTGATAGCCGCGCCTCAGGTGTCTGGTGAGTCAAAAGGCCGCAAGAAACGAGGCCGCGCTACAGCGACGCCGAGTGCATCTCCGGGTGAACAAAGCTTGACGAACATTCCACTGCCAATCGGCCACGAAGCCAAGGGCCTTGTGTTGCCGGATTTCGATGGCGAAGGCCGTCTCCGTGGAAAATTTGAAGCAGGAACGGCGCATCGGATCGATCAGGAACACATCGGGTTTCAACATCTCAAAATTACGACCTACACACCGGAGAGTCAGCCCGACCTGCAAATCGACATGCACACGTCGGTGCTTGACTTGAAAACACGGGTCCTAAGCTCGCAGGAGCGCACAACAATTCAGCGCGCAGATTTCAACATCGCTGGTGATTCAGTGCAGTTCGACACAAACTCGAGGACGGGACGATTGATCGGAAATGTCAAAATGGTGATCACTGACAAATCCCATTTGACGGCGAAACCCAACACGAGCGAATGAAGCGAATAGCGGTGTTGGTTTTGTTTATTGCGTGCGCAACCGGAGCACGCTTGCCGGGGCAAATCGCCGCTGCGCCAGCGGGTTCCCCTGCGTCGGCGAAGAAGTCGGAGAAACCAGCGAAAAAGAAAGAAGACAAATCGTCCGCCACGAACTTATTTGGCTCGAGCGCCGCAGGGTTACAGTCGAATGAACCGACAACAACACAAATCTACGCGGACGAGGCTTTTTTTGATTCAACCAAGAACATGGGCATCTTTAGCGGCCGAGTGAAGGTAGTCGATCCGCGTTTCAATCTTCAATCTGACAAATTGACAGTGTTCATTACAAAGGGACAAAATCAGGCCTTGGAGAAAGCTATTGCCGAAGGGAACGTTGGACTGGTGCGCGACCGGCCGGACCCAAACGGCGGAGCGCCCACGCGCGCGGTTGGCCGAGCAGATAAAGCTACCTATACGGCTGCGACTGGAGATGTTGAATTGAGGGGAACGCCGCGTGTGCAGGAAGGATTGAACATGCATGTGGCGACCAGCCCTGATACGGTCATGGTCATTAACCAAAACAGCCAGCTGTCTACCCACGGCCCAAGCCGCACGGAGATTCGTCAGCAGCCAAACGAGGAAAAGAAGGACAAAGCGAGTCCAGCTCAGACTTCACCCGCCCAGGCTTCGCCCACCCAGACGCCACCGGCTGCGGCTCTTCCAAAACCATGATCAGCCAAGCTGCGCCTGTTTCGACTCCGAAAATTGGTTCGCCGGTCACGACGAAAGCGGAAACTGTTCTGACGACTGAGCAGTTGGTCAAGATTTACGGCGGCCGGGCAGTGGTGGACGGGATAAACATGCATGTTCGCGCCAGCGAGATTGTGGGACTGCTGGGGCCGAATGGAGCAGGCAAGACCACCAGCTTTTACATGATCGTTGGTCTGGTCAGGCCAAACAGCGGGCACGTGATTTTTTCGGACACCGATGTGACGGACTATCCCATGTACAAGCGAGCCCGGCTCGGCATGGGCTATTTGCCGCAGGAGGAATCCATCTTTCGGAAGATGACGGTGGAACAAAACATCCTCGCGATTTTGGAAACGCTTCCGCTGAGCAGGGCCGAGCGGCGGAATCGTTGCGATCAACTGCTGCACCAGTTTGGTATCGAGCGGATCGCGAAAAATACGGCGCTTACCCTAAGCGGCGGCGAGAAGCGACGACTAACGATCGCGCGTTCGCTGGTCACACAACCGAAGTTATTGATGCTGGACGAGCCATTCAGCGGAGTGGATCCCATTGCCGTGTATGACGTGCAACAAATCATCGTGAACCTGCGAAAATCAGGGCTGGCCATCATGATCACCGACCATAATGTGCGTGAGACTCTCTCCATCGTGGACCGCGCGTATTTGATTTACGATGGCCGCGTGGAGAGCGAAGGCACAAAAGACTTCCTGGTCAACGATCCTATTAGTCGTCAGCTTTATCTCGGCGAACGCTTCAAGATGTAGATTGTCATCGTCTGCTGCGCCGCATTCCGTCTCGTTGTGAATTGGAAATTGCGCGGTATCCACGCTAGAAGTTACGTCTAATGGCGGAACGACGCGGGACCCAAACGATTACATCCACAAGCGATCAGCAGAAAAGCGTTCCGGTTGTCACGGTCGAAGGGTTTTACAATTCTCACGCCGAAAAGCTCCACATGAAGCTGGAAGGCCCGCGTCTGGGGTTTCATCGGAAAATTCGCGAGCCAACGATTAACCGACCCGGGCTCGCGCTCTCCGGTTTCTACACGTATTTCGCCGAGAAACGGGTGCAGGTATTGGGCGCGGCCGAGTACTCATATTTAAAAAGTTTGCGCTCAAACATTCGGGTAAAGAGATTCCGCAAGTTATGCGAGCGGAAGATCCCTTGTCTGGTGATGTCGCGCGGATTTCATCTCGCGCCGGAGTTGCTGGCCGTCACAGCGGAGGCAAAGATCGCGGTGTTTCGCACCCCAATGATCACAATGAAGTTCATTAACGCTGCCACGATTGCCTTGGAGATGGATTTTTCGCCCACGGTGACTGAATTCGGCAGCATGGTGGACATTCTTGGGGTGGGTGTTTTAATTCGCGGGGCGAGCGGCATTGGAAAAAGCGAGTGTGTGCTCGGGCTGATTGAACGTGGCTACAGCCTGGTGGCTGACGACGTGACCCGGATTACGATGCTGGAGGGGCGCGAGCTCATCGCCACGGCACCTGAACTTACCCGTAATCATATGGAAGTGCGCGGGATCGGCATTATCGATGTAGCGAAGGTTTTCGGGATTGGCAGTATTCGGGTCGAAAAGCGTCTGGACCTCGTTGTGACGCTTAAGGACTGGCAGGACGTGGACGAGGTCGATCGGATCGGGCTTGACCGGGAATTTTACGAGATCCTGGGGCTTAAAGTGCCGCATGTGACGATTCCAGTCAGACCTGGCCGTGACATGGCGCGCTTGATTGAGGTCGCGGCGATGGATGAAAAATTGAAGGGACTGGGCCAAAATGCAGCCGTTGATTTCAACGCGAAGCTGCTCGGAATCATGGAGCAAAAAGGAGCGACGTAATGGCCTTATTGTATCGAAGATCAAACCGCGCGGCACCCGTCCAGAAGATCGAGAAACAAATCTCAGTCGTGAATCGGCTCGGGCTACATGCCAGGCCGGCTGCCATGTTTGTGCGAATTGCGAGCCGGTACCGCTCGGAAATTTGGGTATCGAAAGAAGGCGAGGAGGTAAACGGCAAAAGTATCATGGGCCTGATGATGCTGGCCGCTGGGCAGGGATCGAAGCTGCGTATTCGTTGCGAAGGCCCGGATGCCGAAAAAGCCATAGAGGAGCTGGAGCAACTGATCAATGCGCGCTTCAACGAAGATTGACGTAGGCTCGTCGCGCTGGGACGACTCCCGCGCGTGCGGGACAGTGCGCCCTACCATGAACCCAGAGCGACTTCGCAATGTTTGACATCTGCCTTACTCTCCCAAGTGGATGAGCGGCGACACCACGCAAAAAGAAATTCGGTTTGAAGGAGCTGGCGTCTCGCCCGGAATCGCCCGCGGCAAGGTCCATGTAGTGCGCGATGAGTTCGATGAGGTCGTGCGTTACCGCATTGCGCCTTCCCAAGTAGGGGATGAAATCGCGCGCTTCGAAACGGCTCTTATCCAAACGCGCATGCAGATTCTGCAAATGCAGCAGCGCATTGCAGAATCGATCGGAGCAAAAGATGCAGCCATTTTCGATGCTCATCTACTCGTAGTCGAAGACCGCACGTTAATCGACGAAGTGCTCCGCAAGTTGGAGACCGACCTTTCCAACGTAGAATGGGTTTTCCAGGAAGTTGCCACGCGGTATGCCGAGACCCTGAACAAGATAGATGACCCGTACCTGCGAGAGCGCGCGCTCGATATCCAGGACGTCACGAAGCGCGTAATTCGCAACCTGCAGGGGAAAGCTCCCAAGACATTTCTTGCCCTGACCGAGCCGCACATTCTGGTCACGCATAATCTCACTCCTTCGGACACCGCAAGCATCAACCGAGCGAATGTGCTCGGGATCGCGACGGATCTCGGCAGCCGCACCTCGCATGCGGCGATTCTAGCGCGTTCACTTAGTATCCCGGCAATAGTCGGTTTGCACGACATCACTGCAAAGCTCGAGACTGGCCAGCACGTTCTCCTTGATGGGAATGACGGCTCTTTGATCGTCGATCCGACGCCGGAAACGCTTTCGCAGTACGCGCAGATCGAATCAAGAAGAGCCAAAGTCACGGCGAAACTGAAAGAGCTGCGTGAGACAATCTCAACCACGCGCGATGGCCGCCACATTGTCCTTTCAGCAAACATCGAGCTCCCGGAAGACGTCGGTGCCGTGCTGGCCAACGGCGCCGAGGGCATCGGACTTTATCGCACCGAGTTCCTCTATTTGAACCGATCTACTCTGCCATCTGAGGACGAACAATATAAGATCTATCGCCAAGTTGCGGAGCGCGTCCGGCCGCATCCGCTGATTATTCGAACATTTGATCTCGGCGGCGACAAATTGGCTCCAGGTACGGTGGATATCGCCGACGAGTTGAACCCGTTTCTTGGCTGGCGCGCGATCCGTTTCTGTCTTGAGAACATAGAAATCTTCAAGACGCAGTTACGCGCTATTCTGCGTGCCAGCGCCGTCGGCAACGTAAAAATCATGTTTCCGATGATCTCCGGGTTGGACGAATTGCGCCGCGCGATCGCAGTGCTCGACGAGTGCAAACAAGAGTTGCGCGGCGCGAAAATCGCGCTGCCCGAAAAAATCGAGGTTGGCGCAATGATCGAAATCCCGAGCGCAGCCATCTGTGCAAGCGTGCTCGCGCGCGAGGTCGATTTCTTAAGTATCGGAACGAACGATCTGATTCAGTATGCGCTTGCGGTCGATCGCATGAACGAGAAGATCGCGCATCTGTACGAGCCGACCCACCCGGCAGTACTGCGTTTGCTCAAAATGATCGCCGACGCAGCTCACGCCAATAAACTTTGGGTAGGTGTCTGCGGAGAAATGGCAGGAGATGTCGCGCTCATCCCGCTCTTGCTAGGTCTGGGCATCGACGAGCTCAGCACCGCAGCGATCCTGGTCCCGAGAGTTAAGCGCGCCGTGCAAAGTTTGGCCATTCCTGAATGTCGCGAACTGGTCGAGGAAACGTTCAAGCTCAATACCGCCTCGGAAATTCTGGCACGTTGCCTGGAAGTGGCGGACAAGCGTTACGGTGATTTGTTGGGCTGACGCCCTATTCTTCCGTTTCCGATTCCGGCCTCAGCCCCTCTTCCTCCATCTTGCGTAAGACGTCGGTCATATCATCCACTTCGTCCCACACATCCTGACTTACATAGATCGGGGCCTTCTGTTGGGTGGCCATGGCGATACAGTCGCTCGGTCGTCCATCGAGCTCGATGATCTTTTTCTGCTGTAATTCGTTTTGTACCCGAATGATCACCCGCGCGTAGTAAGTGGCATTTTTCAAATCATTGATAATGACTCGATCGACTTTTGCGCCGAGGGCTGTCATCAAATGTCCCATCAGATCGTGGGTGAGGGGGCGCTCCTTGGTGATCTGGCGCATGAACATCGTGATCGCGCTGCCCACCGTTTGATCGACATAGATGATGAACACCTTCTCGTTGTTGCCGATAAACACTGCGCACCCGCCGCTCGTCGGTAAAACCGCGCGCACCTGCACTTCGATCACCGTTTTGTTCATCGCGTAACGGTACCTGCGCGAAAGTGAAAGACAAGCGGCGGGGTCTATACATCCCTCTCATTACAGATGGAACATGTGAACCACATGAAAATTTTGTGCCGCGGGCTTGAATGTTCGACGCGCTGATTGAATATGCGTTTTCGCAGCGTTGCGGCCGGGTGAATGAATCGAAATGAAAACTGAGTGGGACCTTGAGTCCGCCATCACTACATACAACGTGGATGGATGGGGCGAGGGTTATTTTACCGTCAACAGCGCGGGCAATGTGGAGGCGAAGCCGTTAAAAGATAACGGCGGCTCCATCGATCTTCTGGCAATCGTCAACGAAGCGCGCGCCAGAAACCTCAGTTTCCCTTTACTGGTTCGGTTTCAGGATTTGCTCCGGCATCGCGTCGAATCAATCAATCGCGCATTTCAAAGCGCCATCTCTGAATTCGGTTATGGCAATCAGTATCGCGGTGTATTTCCCATCAAAGTCAATCAGCTGCGCGAGGTCATCGAGGAAATCGTCGATGCGGGCGAGCAATTTCATTTTGGGCTCGAAGCAGGCAGCAAACCCGAGCTGGTTGCTGCGCTTGCCATGCAGAAAGACCCTGAGAGTTTGATCATCTGCAACGGCTATAAAGATCCCGCTTTCATTCGCATCGCGCTCCTTGGCCGCAAACTTGGCAAATCAGTCATTATCGTCGCTGAAAAATTGGAAGAGCTGGAGCAGATCATTCGCGCATCCAACGAGGTCGGGGTCGAGCCCTACATTGGCATTCGTGCTCGCTTGTACAGCAAAGGCTCCGGCAAATGGTCGCCGAGCGGCGGCGAGAACGCCAAGTTCGGCCTTGACACCACCAATCTGGTTGCTGCGAGTCAGATGTTAAAAGAGGCCGGGCTGACACAATGCCTCAAACTCCTTCATTTCCACGTCGGATCGCAGGTGCCAGATATCTCAACGATCAAGCGAGCTGTGCGCGAAGGGGCGCGCTATTACGCAAAGCTTTGCAAACTCGGACACGAACTCGGTTATCTCGACGTCGGCGGCGGGCTCGGCGTGGATTACGATGGCTCGCGCAGTGATTTCGATAGCTCGACGAATTATTCGCTCCAGGAATACGCCAATGACGTGGTCTGGAACATTATGGACGTGTGCGATTCCGAAGGTGCGCCGCATCCGAGCATTGTGAGTGAAAGCGGGCGCGCAATTGTCGCGCACCATTCGGTGCTGGTGTTGGAAGCGTTTAGCTCAATCGAAAAAACTGCGCCGAAGCTCAAGGTCGAAGCCGGCGAGAAAGATCACAAACTCGTGGGCGACATCCTCGACGTGAAGCAGCGCTTAAAGCGTGGAAATCGCCTCGAGAGTTTGCACGACATCCAACAAATAAAGGAGGAAGCGCAGCAAACGTTCGATCTCGGCCTGCTCGATCTCGAATCAAAGGCGAAGATCGACACCGTTTACTGGCAGGTCGCGCATCAAATCGTCAACATGCATCGCGGCCTTCGTTATGTGCCCGACGAAGTAAAGGAGCTCGAAACAACGTTGGGCGATCAATACATCTGCAATTTTTCTGTGTTCCAGTCGCTGCTCGATCACTGGGCGCTCGGCCAATTGTTTCCCATCATGCCGATCCATCGTCTCACCACGCCGCCGGACCGCCACGGCACCCTCGTGGATATCACCTGCGATTCAGATGGCAGGGTCTGCAAGTTCATCGACCTGCAAGATGTAAAGGAAACGCTGCCGCTGCACCGAATTCACCCGGGAGAAATTTATTATCTCGGCGTTTTCATGGTAGGCGCTTACCAGGACATCATGGGCGATCTGCATAATTTGTTCGGCCGCGTGACGGAAGTGCATGTTTTCCTCGATCCGGATGAAGAATCTGGCTGGTACATCGAGGAGGTGATCGAGGGCAGCACGATTGGGGAGGTTCTTGCCATGACGCAGTGGGACAAGGTTCAGTTGATGCGACTGCTGAAATCACAGGTCGACGACGCGATTAAAACCGATTTCCTCAAGCCGAGTGACGCGATGAAGCTTCTTTCCGATTACGAGCGGCTTTTGCAGGAATACACTTACCTCTCGCTTAACGGCAATGCGGCGGCGCCTCAAGCAAGCAATTGGCTGCCGCTGAGCTAAGTCTTGTGGTTGCCGGCCTCCTAGTCAGCGCGGGGTGCGCGTTTCAAACAATTTCAATGCCGCGTTTCGCAGAGCGAAACGGCTACAGTTGAACTGAACGTTGAAAGTTGAGCGTTGAACGTTGAGCGTTTGCTTTGGATTATGGATAGGCCTCTTTCTCCGACTTCCGTCAAGGATGCTTTGCAGAGCGTCACCCCTGTCGATTCAATTCAGGTCCAAGGCTGGGTGCGAACGCGACGCGATTCCAAAGATTTTTCGTTCATCGAGCTGAATGACGGCTCTAGCCTGCGCAATCTTCAGGTCATCGCGAAAAATACGTTGGCAAATTATGCGGCGTTGCAAAGGATTACCACCGGCGCATCCATTAATGTGACTGGCGTCCTGGTCGCTTCACAGGGCAAGGGCCAAAAATGGGAACTCGTCGCGGACAAGATCGAGATTATCGGAACAGCCGATGATTCCTACCCGCTCCAGAAAAAGGGGCACACGGCTGAGTTTCTCCGCGAAATCGCTCATCTGCGCCCTCGCTCAAATCTTTTCAGTAGTATTTTTCGCGCGCGCAGCCGCCTGGCCTTTGCTGTTCACGAATTTTTTCAGGAGCGCGGTTTCGTTTATGTTCACACTCCAATTATCACCGGCAGCGATTGCGAGGGAGCAGGGGAATTATTTCGCGTCTCCACGATCGACATCAAAAATCCGCCGCGGAAAAACGGGGAGATTGATTTCGCGCAGGATTTCTTCGCGCGGCCGACTTATCTGACCGTCAGCGGCCAGTTGGAAGCGGAAGCGTTCGCGCTGGCGTTGTCCAAAGTTTACACGTTTGGCCCAACGTTTCGCGCCGAGAACTCCAACACGTCCCGCCACGCTAGTGAGTTCTGGATGATTGAGCCTGAGATGGCGTTTTGCGATTTGAACGGCAACATGGCCCTCGCGGAAGAGTTCGTTAAATATTTGATCGCAGATGCGAGAAAGCACTGTCCCGACGAGATGGAGCTTTTCGCCAAATTCGTGGACAAGGAGTTACTTGCTCGACTCGATTTCGTCGTTGATCGGCCATTTCAGCGAATCACATACAGCGACGCTGTCGATCTTCTAAAAAAGAGCGGCGAGAAATTTGAGTTCCCGATCGACTACGGGTTGAATTTGCAATCCGAGCATGAGCGCTGGCTCACCGAAAAACATTTCAAATGCCCGGTCACAGTTTTCAATTTTCCGAAGGAGATCAAACCGTTTTACATGCGCTTGAATGATGACGGAAAGACTGTGGCCGCCATGGATTTGCTCGTGCCCGGCATTGGCGAAATCGTCGGCGGCAGCCAGCGTGAAGAGAGACTCAATATGCTGGAGGAAAACATGCGGCGGCACAACATGGACCCCGTTGATTACAAATGGTATCTCGATCTTCGCCGTTACGGCACTGTGCCGCACTCCGGGTTCGGCCTTGGTTTTGAGCGAATGCTGATGTTCGTCACCGGCGTCCCAAACATTCGCGACGTGATCCCATTCGCTCGAACCCCCGGCAGCGCCGAGTTCTAGCCCGTTTGTCATTCCGAGCCCTTCGACTTCGCTCAGGACAGGCTCCGTCGAGGAATCTCTCGCTGCTTACTTGAGTCCAGACGTCACCGCTGCGTCTGATTTATCCTGGCGAACTCGAGCTTCGGACCGCCGGGCTCCTGCAGAACCATCTGGTCGCCGGAAATTTTCAGCTGATAAACTGTCGTTGCGAACGGCGTCTCGATCTTAATTCGCTCCTGGTCACCGAATTTGTATCTGCCATGCACATCCCCGACAAGGACGGCGCCGTTACTCGAAAATTCCCAAACCGTTGAACTGGAACCTCCGGCCATGCGCCATTTGCCGATGATACTGTGTTTACCGCAGCCGACGATCGCGCACAGCAAGGCTGCCGAAGCGATTATCCTCAAGCTGGACCTCGATTGAGAAAAGCCTACTCGCATGAAACTCCGGCTTAGATTTTGCTCAGAGTGTTTCCTGCGGGCGAGAAAAAAGTCGGAAACTTTATTTCTTCTTCGACTCGCGCTTCGGTTCCTTTGATTCCTTCGCTGCGAGCTTGGAATCCCCGGGACGGTATTCTTCCTGTTCGGCCGCGGCGAAAGCTTTTTCCAGACCGACCATATCTTCGCCAGGACGGAGCGTGTCGAAGGACTCTACTTCTTTGCGTAGTTGCTCCTCAGAATAGTTGGCTGCTTTGATGGACAATCCGATGCGGCGCTCGATTTTGTCCACCTTGATAACGCGCGCTTCGACTTCCTGACCCACCTTGAGGACGTCCTTCACTTTCGCGACGTGATCTTCACTCAATTGCGAGATGTGCACGAGCCCATCGATGTCGTCCTGTAATTGCACGAACGCACCGAAACTGGCGAGCTTGGTCACCTTACCTTTTACCAAGTCGCCGATTTTGTACTTCTCATCGATCGTCTTCCACGGATCTTCAGTGAGCTGTTTTATCCCAAGACTGATCCGCTGGTTCACTTTGTCGATGTCGATTACTACCGCGTCGATTTCGTCGCCCTTCTTAAACATCTCGCTAGGATGATTGATCTTGCGGGTCCAGCTTAAATCGGACACGTGAATCATGCCGTCGATGCCTTCCTCCAGCTCCACGAATGCGCCGTAGGCAGTCATGTTGCGAATCTTGCCTTTCACCTGACTGCCGATGGTGAACTTCTTCTCGATTTCATCCCACGGGTTGGGTTCGAGCTGGCGCAAGCCCAATGAAATTTTTTGCTCCTCTTTATTCACACCGAGCACGACGGCTTCCACTTCCTGGCCGACAGTGAGGATATCGGAAGGTCGCATGATTCGTTTCGTCCACGAAAGTTCAGAAACGTGGATGAGGCCTTCCACGCCTTCCTCGATCTCAACAAATGCGCCATACGGAACAAGGTTCGTGATCTTGCCTTTGATGCGCTGGCCCGCCGGAAAACGCTCCTCGATCTGGTCCCACGGATTCTTTTGGGTTTGTTTTAGTCCCAGCGACACGCGCTCTTTTTCTTTGTTGATGTCGAGGACAACGACTTCCAACTGCTGCCCGACCTTCAATAACTCGCTGGGATGTCCAAGCCGGCCCCAGGTCATATCGGTGACGTGCAGCAAACCATCCATGCCATCGAGATCGATGAATGCGCCGAAGTCGGTGATGTTTTTTACGGTGCCAGTTACGCGGTCGCCGACGTTCACGCCTTCCATAAATTTTTGTCGTTTTTCGCTACGTTCCTGCTCGATTACCTCGCGCCGGCTCAGCACGACATTTTTGCGGTCGTCATTGAGCTTAACGATTTTGAAATCGTAGTTGTTGCCGACGAATTGCTGGAGATCCTTTGGCGGAACGACGTCGATCTGGGACGCCGGCAAAAACGCCTCAACGCCGATGTTGACCATGAGGCCGCCTTTGACCACTGATTTCACCTTCCCTCTGATCAGGCCGTCACCTTCGAAGACAGCGACGATTTTATTCCAGTTTTGGCGGTAGGCGGCTTTCTCCTTCGAGAGAACGACCATGCCTTCTTCGTTTTCCAATCGTTCCAGGAGAACGTCCACCTCGTCACCCACTTCCAGCGAATCGGCATCATCAAATTCGGTCAACGGAATGACGCCCTCGGATTTGTATCCCACATCAACCAGCACTTCGCGCGGGCGAATTTCCAAGATCCGGCCTTTGACGATGCTTCCCTCGCGGAAGTCGGGCATCGGCTTCGACATCACGTCCTGCATTTGAATCATAAATTAAGTAGGCCTCCTATGGGTACAGCGGCGGTCTCAAAGAACGCCGATGTTTACGCGCAGCTAAAGCAGCGGAAACGGGGACGCCACAGTAGGCGTTTTTGTGCCGAAGGTCAAACACTGCATCGGGGTTGGGCGTTAGACGTTGAGCGTTGGTCGTTCCTCTTTATGCTTAAATCAGAACATGTGGATAGCTCGATTCCCGGTACTGGTCGCGCTGGCGGCTGCGGCTTCACTACGCGCCGAATTTCCGGCTGAACAAAAGGTCCTCGACGCAATCAAATCGCCAGATCTCACCGTCGTTCATCTTTGGGCGCCATGGTGCTCGAATTGTCAGGCTGAACTCAAGAGCGGCGGCTGGGCGAAAATCGTACGCGAACATCCGAACGTGAAATTTTGGTTCGTCTCGGTTTGGAATGATGGCCAGGACGGGCGTGCGATGCTAGAGAAATTCGACATTATCGATCAGCCAAATGTAACAGTTCTTGCAGATTCCGGCCCCCGTCGTGGCGAAAGCAAAATCAAACAATTTGCCGGGTTGCCGCTTTCGTGGATCCCGACGACTTGGATTTACAAAGGCGGTGATCTCCGTTACGCATTGAATTACGGCGAAGTCCGTTTCCCTGTGCTCCAACAATTTCTCGAAGACAGCCAGTCGGAATGGTCGCACAAGGGCGAACCGCCCATCGAGTAGTCTTTTCATGACTGAGACCTCACCACCGTTAGCGATCGCGCACGATAAACCGCCCGCAATTCTGTCGCTCATTGGCGACACACCACTGGTGGAGATTACGCAATTCGATACCGGCCCGTGTCAACTTTTTCTCAAACTTGAAAATCAAAATCCCGGTGGCTCGATAAAGGACAGGATCGCGCTATCGATGATCGAAGCGGCTGAGGCCGAGGGGAAATTGGAGCCCGGCGGCACGGTGGTTGAAGCCACGGCAGGGAACACCGGTTTGGGTCTGGCGCTTGTTGCCGGCGCCAAAGGCTATCGCGTCTTGTTGGTGATCCCGGACAAGATGTCGCAGGAAAAAATCTCGCACGTGAAAGCTCTCGGTGCCGAAGTGCGGATTACGCGATCTGATGTGACGCGCGGCCACCCCGAATATTACCAGGACATGGCCGCGCGACTGGCGCAAGAAATTCCAGGTGGCTTTTACGTAAATCAATTTGGAAATTCGGCGAATCCTCTGGCGCACGAGCGCACCACCGGGCCTGAAATTTGGGAACAAATGCGGCACGATGTCGATGCAATCGTCGTGGGTGTCGGCTCCGGCGGGACGCTGACGGGACTCGGCCGATTTTTCAATCGCGTCAAACCACGCCGTGGAATCGAAATGATTTTGGCCGACCCGACCGGTTCGATTTTGTACGAATACGTGAAGACGGGCAAGCTGGTCGAATCGGGAAGCTGGGCAGTCGAAGGCATCGGCGAAGATTTCATTCCGGAAATCGCGGACATGTCGTTAGTGACAGATGCGTTTGAGATTGATGACGCAGAAAGCTTTGCGACGGCACGCGAGCTTTTGCGCAAGGAAGGAATCTTCGGCGGCTCATCCACCGGCACGCTCGTCGCAGGCACTCTGCGTTATTGCCGAGCCCAAACAAAACCCAAACGTGTCGTTAGTTTCGTTCCTGACACCGGCAACAAATATCTCTCCAAAATGTATAACGATTTCTGGATGGCTGAGCAGGGGTTCATTCATCGGCCGCCGCACGGCGATTTGAGTGATCTGATTTCGCACCGATACGAAGCGGGCGAAGTGATCACGATCGGGCCGGACGATTCGCTGCTGACAGCCTTTAGGAGAATGCGCGACTCCGACGTCTCGCAGCTCCCGGTGGTCGATCAAAACGGCCGCGCCATGGGCATCATCGACGAATCTGATCTGCTGGTGAAAGTGCATCGCGCTCCGTCACACTTCAATGATCCAGTGAAAACAGCGATGACCGACCGTTTAGAAACGCTGCCGCCAAACGCCAACATTACAGATTTGCTCGGCGTGTTCGATCGCGGCCGGGTCGCTATTGTAATGGAGGACAACAAATTTCTGGGACTAATTACGCGCACAGATTTGCTTTCCTATCTCCGGCTTCACATGCCGAAATCGGACACGCCACCGGAACGAGAGTTTGTTTGATAACTGATCTGGAAGCCAACAATGCAGGAAGCGAAGGACGAAATCTTTCGTGGCTTCCTGGTTTCCAAATTCATCTGCCTCAAAACTAAATTCACGTGAAAAAGCAAAAAGGGTTCGCCACCCGCGCCATTCATGCCGGCCAGGAACCCGATCCGTCAACGGGCGCGGTGATGACGCCGATCTATGCAACGTCAACTTACGTTCAGGAAAGCCCGGGCAAGCACAAGGGCTACGATTACGCGCGCTCCATCAATCCAACGCGCCTCGCATACGAAAAATGCATCGCTGACCTCGAAAGCGGAACGCGTGGCTTTGCCTTTGCCTCTGGACTGGCCGCGATGTCCACCGCGCTCGACCTGCTCGATAGTGGTTCGCACGTCGTCGTCAGCGACGATCTCTATGGCGGCACGTTCCGGCTTTTCGAAAAAGTCCGCCGTCGCTCGGCGAATCTCGACTTCACTTATG